>Ga0172363_10004601_pt1 | contig 11163 bp, 20 predicted proteins | sample LakKivs2_kivu2a2_FD_114541 | JGI IMG/M metagenome (GOLD analysis project Ga0172363, IMG submission 114541) | Sediment microbial communities from Lake Kivu, Rwanda - Sediment s2_kivu2a2 | ecosystem: Environmental > Aquatic > Freshwater > Lake > Sediment | place: Rwanda: Western Province, Lake... | reverse complement strand
CTTTCCACCAACGACAGTCTGCATCGCCACACCTTTGAAATCTCTTGTCGCTTCGCCGATTATTTCAGCTTCTTTCCCTTCTTCAGTCGTCCTCAAAAACTCCAAGATTTCTTCAGCCTTTTCTTTCACTACGCCTATGATTACTTTTCCTTCATTTCCAACTTCGAGAGGGTCTAAACCAAGCATTTCGCACGCAGCACCCACATCTATTCTTATGGGAATCTTGTCTTCATAAACAAGCAGGCCAGAATGAGATTTTTCGCTGAACTCGTTTAACGCATCAGCAAGCCCACCTCTCGTCGGATCTTTCATGGCAACTATGCCGCCTGCTTCGCCGAGTAAGCGTTGAATCAGACGGTTTAATGGTTTGACGTCTGATTTTATGCCGCTTCCAAAATCTAATCCTTCTTGTGCAGATAAAACAGCTAAGCCATGATCGCCAATCGTTCCAGACAATATTATTTTGTCGCCTACCCGCAGGTTTGAATCTAAAACCCACTTCTCACTAAAGTCTTCTCTGAACCGCTTAACAATGTCAATGTTTTCTTCTAAAGCTTGGGTTCTTCTGCCCACTCCAGAAGTATTTATCACGCACCCGCCGAGACTTCCTTTCTCAACAACTTTTGTGTCGCCCGTAACAATGCCTACATTAGCCTCTTCGCATGTACGCTGCATACTCGCCAAAATTCTCTCAAAATCTTCCAGAAGCAGGCCTTCCTCTAAAATTAATCCACACGTCAAAGCGTAGGGTTCAGCACCCAACATTGATATGTCGTTGACTGTTCCAGAAACTGCTAAACGTCCGATGTCGCCTCCTGGAAAAAATATGGGTTTAACCACGTGCGAGTCGCTTTTGAGCACTACGTTGCCTACGACGGCTGCATCGTCTAAAGCCTCAAGAGCAACTGCAACATTTGCATTACCGCCAAAGTATTTTACGACATAGTTTCTTACAAGTTCATGCATCACGGTGCCGCCAGCACCATGTAACATAGTGACACGCTCTGACTTTTGAGTCATAATTCTCACATTCCGTCCTTGTCTTTGGAATACACGCTACGTTAAACATAAACAAATCGCATAAAAACGCAGTTAACTATACTTATGCGATGGCAGTAGATGAAAAACCCTTCGAAAGCTAGAATTGTTGATGCTACATGCACGAGCGAGTATGAAGAATATCTTTACAGATGCTTAGCGCCAATGCCGTTTAGGCAATATGCCGCAAGACAAGAGTACCTACAAAAAGCTATGCAGAAAGGTTTTCATAAAAGACTATTGATTTTTGAAGATAAAATTGTCGGTCAAATTGAATATGCCCCCGCAGAAGTAGGTGGCTACCCAATCATCGGCGATAACATTATTGTTATGAATTGCATTTGGGTTTTGAGAAAGGTAAAGGGACACGATTTTGGAAAACTTCTTTTAGAAAACATGAAGAAAAGCGAGAAGAACGCTGAAGGTTTTGCAACGATAGCCCTAGAAAATCATTGGAGCCCGTGGTTTAGAAAATGGCAGATGGAAAAGTTGGGCTTCAAATCAATAGACAAAATTAAAGTGATGCACAAAGCCAAGCGCAAAGGCGAAGTTTTCACCATTCACTTGATGTGGCTACCGCAGAAAGAAAAAGCAAAGCCGCCAACATGGGATGCGCAGAAACTTTTGAAAGGCGAAACTTTTTGTATGGCACATCCTCTATATCGCCCGCAAAAATGGAAAGGAGACTTATTTGAGATTATACCTGAATTTTGATAACTCTTGGCTAAAACGTGAATTGACCCAAAAATTGCTCTTATTAACGGAAAACCATATAAATCGCTATTACGCTGTTCATTTGCACAGTTGGAGAGCGTATAAAGTGCCAAAATGGGGATACTCCATAACCGAAGAAGAATTAGACCCAGAAAAAACCGTGAAGGCAAGCGGTCGAGAACTTAGGGTATCCCATAAATCAGCAAGAGAAATATGCAAAACAATAAAGGGAATGATGCTCACCCAAGCAAAACAATACCTAAAAGACGTAACAGCCAAGAAAAAAGCAGTACCATACACAAGATTCAAAAAGAAAGCAGGACACCGCCACGGACTAGTGAAAGCTTACGCAGGCAGATACCCAATAAAAGCATCCAAAGAAATCTTGAAAATACTCGAAGGAGCCGAAGCCAACGCAGATAACAAAGGTTTAGACTCAGACAGGCTCCGCATAATACACGCTTCAGCATACCCAGGAATAAAAATTAAACGGTACATGCGAAGAGCACACGGAGGAACATCACCGAAATTCAACATTCTATGCCACATTGAAATCGCCTTAGAAGAAAAGCCAGAAATAAAAGAGGAAGCATAATGAGCATCGTCAAACATTTCATAACAGAATCCATAAAAAAAACCGAAATTGACGAATTCTTACAAAAAAAACTTGAAAAAGCAGGATACGGCGGAGTATCCATATCCAAAACTCCATTAGGCACGCACATAGTAGTTTATGCCATGCGTCCAGGACTTGTAATAGGACGCGGTGGAGACACAATAAAAGAACTTGCAAGTTTTCTGGAACAGAAATTCGGAGTTTCAAACCCGCAGATTTCAGTTTCAGAAATTGAAATTCCAGAATTAAACGCTTACATAGTTGCTTCACGCATAGCCTCGGCACTGCAAAGAGGCGTGCATTTTAGACGAGCTGGATTTTGGGCTTTAAACCAAGTCATGGATGCAGGAGCTTTAGGTGCAGAAATCATCATAGGCGGTAAACTAAGAACCGAAAGAGCAAGATTTGAAAAGTTTAAGGCTGGATACTTCCCAAAATGTGGAGCACCACCGCTTAAGTACATGCGAAGAGCCGAAGTTCATGTCCAACTCAAACCAGGCATTTTCGGCATAAAAGTAAGGATAATGCCTCCAGAAGCACAATTTCCAGATAAAATCCAAATAGTAGAACCTACGCCGCTCGAAGAAGAAACAAAGCAGGAAACAGAGCCTAAAGAGCAAGTGGTTCAGGAACAAAGCAACGAGGGGGATGAAGTAGAGGATGCCGATACTGAGAGTTAAAGAAATAAGAGATATGCCCCCCGAAGAACGCAAACGCAGACTAAACGAGCTTAAGACAGAGCTTGTTAGACTAAAAACTATGATTAAGGCAGGCGGCACGGTGGAAAACCCAGCGAGAATAAAAGAACTGCGGAAAACAATTGCTCGAATACTCACCATAGAAAGAGAACAAATACTTGGAATTCAGAAGCCGAAAAGTGGAAGGAAAAAGAAATGAAAATCACGCCAGATATCATACGCTACGAATTCATAGGAACAGAAGCTAAAGTTGCAAAAAGCAAAAATCGCGATTGTAATGGATTATCTGGAAGAATTATTGACGAAACACGAAACACATTCACAGTTTTGCACGAAGGAAAGAAGAAGATGATTTTGAAAGATTCAGCTGTTTTCCACTTCAAATTTTCTGACGGAACAATAGTTGAAATCGACGGTAAACTTCTAATGGCTAGACCTGAAGACCGCCTCAAGAAGCAAGTAAGGAGGCTATGGTGATGTCTCTCACTTTTAAGAAACCAAAGAAAACATGCGACGACCGAAATTGTCCGTTTCATGGTGAACTTCCGACAAGAGGTCGCGTATTTGAAGGAACAGTAGTCAGTGCGAAAATGGATAAAACGGTTATTGTGAAGCGTGATTATCTTTATTATGTTCCAAAGTTTCTGCGCTACGAAAGAAGACGTAGCCGCTTGCCTTCCCATGTTCCACCATGCTTAGACGCAAAAGAAGGAGACCGCGTTATAATTGCTGAATGCCGCCCATTAAGCAAAACTGTGTCGTTCGTGGTTGTTGAAAAGGTGGAAAAGTGAGATGGCTGCCAAAGCAAAACAGAGAGCGCTAATCGCAAAGGGCATGATTGCCCACGGAGAGAAAATTTCAAGAGGCTTACCAATGGGTTCCATGCTTAAATGCGCAGACAACACTGGCGCGCGAGAACTAAGATTAATTCAAGTCATGAGTTATAAAGGGCGATTACGGCGTTATCCATCTGCGGCCGTAGGCGACAAAGTCACAGTCTCAGTCAGACATGGAACGCCTGACATGAGAAAGAAAATCTTTCAAGCAGTTATAGTAAGACAAAGAAAACCCTTCAGAAGAGCCGATGGCGTTTGGATTCAGTTCGAAGACAACGCAGCCATAATAATAACTCCAGAAGGAGAAATGAAGGGTTCCGAAATACGTGGACCAGCAGCGAAGGAGGCAGCAGAAAGATGGCCGAGAATCGCAAGTGCCGCAAGCATAATAGTTTAGAAGGAGGAAGAACATGCAAACAGCAAGACCAGTAACAAAACCGACAAAACAAAGAAAAATGCTTTTCCAAGCACCTGACCACGTAAGACACAAACTGTTTGCTGCTCCACTCTCACCAGAACTAAAAACCTCCCATAAAGTGAACACTCTTCCTGTAAGAAGTGGAGATGCTATTCGAATCATGCGGGGAGACCACAAAGGATTCGAAGGAAAAATCACCCGCATAGACCGCGAAAAATACAGAATCTACGTTGAAGGCCTATCAAGGGAAAAAGTTGACGGAACAACAGTATTTGTTCCGATTCATCCATCCAAGGTGATGATTACCCGCCTAAATCTTGACGATAAATGGCGAAAGAAGGTCCTAGAAAGAAAGAAAACGCATGAGAAGGTCAAAAAAGCTGTAAGGAAACCTCCGAAAGAAGTTGTTGAAGTAAAGGAAGAGGTTGCTGAAGAAAAAATAGCTGTAGAAGAGAAAGTTCCCGAAAAGAAACCCAAGAGAAAAGCAGTTAAAAGACAACGAGCAAAAAAGACTGAAGAAAAAGTGGAGAAGACGAAGGAAGAAAAACCAAAGAAAACGAGAGCGAAGGGAAAAAAGAAAGCTGTGAAGAAGAAAACGGAAGGAGAATCCTAAATTGGGTAAAATAGGAAAATCCACGGGATTAAAACGCAAACCAGCACCACGTTTCTGGCCTATTCACAGAAAAGAATACGTATGGGTGGTTAAACCTTCGCCAGGACCGCATTCTTTGGAAAACTGTTTACCCTTAGCGGTAGTTTTACGAGATATTCTTGGATATGCGGAAACAGAGAAAGAAGCTAAGACAATAATTTCGCAAGGTAAAGTGTACGTTAACGGAAAAGTCAGGTTGAAAGATGATTATCCTGCAGGCTTGATGGATGTTATTTCATTACCAGATGTTGACAAGCATTTTCGTGTTTTGCCTTCCAAAAAGGGGTTAATCCTCAACCCAATAAGCAAAGATGAAACTCAAACACAACTTTGCAGAATAGAAGACAAAACCGTCGTCAAGAACGGGCACGTTCAACTTAACTTACATGATGGAACGAACGTTCTGGCTAAAGTTAGTGACCCTAAAAATCCGCAAGAAGATATCTACGAAACTTTGGACACCTTAATCATAAGTCTTCCAGAACGGCAAATTCTTAAACACATAAAGATGAAGGAAAAACATTTTGCAGTAATAACTGGCGGAAAAAACATTGGAAAATATGGTAGAATAATAGAAATTGAAAAGGCTGAGGGAAAAAATCGCAGCGAAGCTCTTACAACAATAGAGGATGAAAAAGGCAATCGCTACCAGACAATCTTGAACCTTGTTTTTTCAGTAGGTGAAGAAAAGCCAGCTATATCATTGACGGAGGCAACTTGAATTGGCGGAAAGTCATATTTATGAAAAATGGAAAAAAGAACCAATGTGCAAACCAAGAGTTGAGAAAGTAGTTGTCAACATCAGCGTCGGCAAATCAGGTGAACAACTGGAAAAGGCATCAAATGTTTTGAAAAGCATAACAGGTCAAACGCCGTGCAAGAGAAAAGCCAAGAAAACCATAAGAGACTTCAATATCAGAAAAGGAGAACCCATAGCATGCATCGTAACGCTTAGAAAACAAAAGGCAATAGAGTTTCTGAAAAAAGTTCTTCCAGTAGTAGATAACAAAATTTTGAAAAGAAACTTTGACAACCAAGGCAACTTCGCATTTGGAATAAAAGAACACATCGAAATAGCTGGCGTGAAATACGATCCTGACATAGGCATTTTCGGAATGGACATTTGCGTTTCTATGGGTCATCCGGGATATAGAATAGAAGAACGCAAAAGAAAGAAGGCGAAGATGGGAACCAAGCATGTTTTGACGCCAGAAGAAAGCATAATATTTGTTAAAGATTTGTTGGGAGTTGAAATTGTCGATTAAGAGGAACTTGTATGGGTAAAGAGAAAGCTAAAAAAGACAGAAAGTATGGTAAGGGAGCGAGACCATGCGTGAGATGTGGTTCTTATGGACCTGTTATTCGACGTTATAATTTATGTTTATGCAGACATTGTTTTAGAGAAGTAGCCAAAAAGCTTGGGTTCAAAAAGTATGAGTGAAGAGGAACAGTGAAATGGACACGCTGTCTAATGGTTTGACAACAATCTTGAACAATGAAGTACGAAACAAACGCGAATGCGTAATTAGCCCTGCATCTAAACTCTTAGGCAGAGTTTTAAGAATAATGCAATTGAACGGTTATATTGGAGAGTTTGAGTTTATTGATGATGGTCGTGCTGGCAAGTTTAAAGTTCAGTTATTAGGAAGAGTAAACAAGTGCGGAGCCATCCGACCGCGTTTTTCAATCAGAGTTGACGAGATTGAAACTTGGGAGAAAAAACTTCTTCCGTCAAGAGAAATGGGAATCTTGGCTATTTCAACATCCAAAGGAGTCATATCACATAAAAGCGCAAGAGAAAAGGAAATTGGAGGTAAACTTTTAGCATTCATTTACTAAGAAGGTTTCCAAATGCGTGCCGTAGAAATTTCAAAAACTATTCAGATACCAGATGAATTAGAGTTGACCCTTGATGGAAAAAAAATCTCGGTTAAAGGCACAAAGGGCACGCTAACAAGAGACTTTTCTCACGAAGCTATACTCATTGAACTTCAAGGCAAAACCCTCAGAATATGGGCTGAATGGCCACGCAAAAAAGAAATGGCACTTGTAGGAACCGTGCACGCACACGTGAAAAACATGATTATTGGAGTAACGAAGGGGTATACGCAAAAACTCAAAATCGTATTTTCTCACTTTCCAATTTCAGTTAAGGTTCAAGGCAACAATGTTTTGATTGAAAACTTTACCGGTGAAAGAAACCCCAGAAGAGCCAACATAATTGGCGACGTTAAAGTCAGAATTCAAAGTGAAGACATAATTGTTCAAGGGATAAATTTGGAAGAAGTTAGTCAAACCGCAGCTAACATTGAACAGTCAACCAAGGTCAGAAGGAAAGACCCGCGAGTGTTTCTTGATGGAGTATACGTTTACGAGAGAATCGAGGGAATAGAACAATGACAGAATCGCCAGCAGTTCCCGCTAAAAAAGCATTAAGAATCAGAGAGAAAGTAAAACGCAAAAAGCCCAAATTCGTTAGACATGAAAGCTGGCGATATATTCGTTTAAAGGAGAACTGGCGAAAACCACGCGGTTTAGACAACAAAATGCGAAGAAAAATTAAGGGATGGCCAGCCTCTGCCAGTAGTGGATACAGAGGACCCAAAGTAGCCAGAGGGCTTCATCCATCTGGTTATAGAGAAGTTTTAGTTCACAGTTCTGAAGAACTTAAGGAGATAGACGCTAAAAGTCAAGCGGCAAGAATCGCACATACTGTAGGTAAAAGAGAAAAGGCGAAAATTCTTGCTGAAGCACGGAAAAAGAAAATTGTTATTCTGAATTTAAAGACAATCAAAGAAGCTGTTAAAGAAGAAGAGGAATCGAAGGAAGAAGAAACAGAAGCAGAGGAAGAAGAACCTGAAACTGCAGCGAAAGAAAAACCAAAACAAAAACGCCGAAAAGCTAAACGTGTAAAAGGAGAAGAGAAAGACAATGTCGAGTCTTAGAAACCAACGGCGTCTCGCAGCGGAGATTCTTAAGGTTGGGCAAAACCGTGTCTGGATAGACCCTGAAAAAATAGAAGATGCAGAAGTAGCTATGACAAGAGAGGAAATTAGAAAGCTTGTTCACGAAGGCGTTATTAAGCCGTTACCAGAGAAAGGCGTGAGCCGTGGCAGAACCCGAGTTTTGCATGAAAAGAAAAAGCAAGGGCGGCGACGTGGTTCTGGAGCTAGAAGTGGAGCGGCACACGCGAATATTTCTAAGAAAGAAGCTTGGATGAAGAAAATACGAGCTTTGAGGAAAAGACTTCGCGAATTAAAAACAAGGAAAATAATTGCACAAGACACGTATCGGAGTCTTTACAGGATGGCGAGCAGCGGAAGATTTGTGTCTGTGGCGGACATGGAAAGATATCTAGAAGCACATAATCTGTGGAGGAAACGTTGATGGCTAGAGGACCTCGTTATCGTGTTCCATTCCAAAGAAGAAAACATGGAAAGACTGATTATAAAAAACGAAGAGCACTGGTGCTTTCAGGGAAACCGAGGCTTGTAGCTCGTTTTTCTCTTAGAAACGTTGTCGCTCAAATTGTTGTAGCCAAGCCTTATGGAGACGAAGTTTTGGTTTCCACTCACAGTAGAGAGTTAACCAAAAAATATGGATGGAAAGCTCCAGATGGAAATCTTCCTTCAGCTTATTTGACTGGATTCTTATGCGGATCAAAAGCTAAGGGCATGAAAGAAGCAATACTGGACGTTGGGTTACATTCACCAACGAAAGGCGCCAAAACGTTCGCATTACTAAAAGGAGTAGTTGACGCTGGAATCAAAATACCGCACAGTGAGGAAAAGCTGCCTTCAGAAGAAAGAATTAAAGGAGGACACATAGCAAAATATGCGGAAAGCTTGGCATCTTCAAACCCTGAAATGTATCAGTCTAAATTTTCAAGATTCCTGAAAAGTAAACTTCCTCCAGAGGAACTGCCAAAGCATTTCGCTAAGGTCAAAAAAGAAATTCTCGCAGCGTTTAAAGGAGGCGAAAAGAAAAGTGAAACGAAGAGCTGAACCGACAAAACCAAACTTGGAGCAATGGGTTCCAAGAACCCGGCTTGGAAAAATGATACAAGAAGGCAGAATCACGTCAATTGAAGAAGTTTTCATGAGCGGCATCCAGATACGCGAACCTCAAATCGTTGACGCCTTAATTCCAGACCTTCAAGAAGAAGTTATAAACATAAATCTAGTTCAAAAGCAGACGGACGCTGGAGAGAAGTCGCGCTTCAAGGCTGTAGTAGCCGTTGGAAACAAAGATGGTTACATAGGACTGGGAGGTGGAAAAGCCAGCCAAGTACGTACAGCAATAGAAAAGGGAGCAGCACAAGCCCGCCTAAATATAATTCCAGTGAGAAGAGGTTGCGGAAGTTGGGAATGCGGGTGCGGACAGCCACATTCAATACCTTTCCAGATTGAGGGAAAAACAGGCGGCGTCAAAATTGTCATAGTTCCAGGACCTCGAGGTTTAGGTTTAGTTGCGAGTGAAGTTGCAAAGATAATATTAAACTTGGCTGGCATAAAGGATTGCTGGACAAGAAGTTACGGTTCCACAAGAACTGTGCCTTCATTTGCCTTCACAGTTTTCGATGCCTTAAAGAACACGTATAGGCTGATAACACCTGTAGACTGGGTGAAATAGTTGGCTGAAGCAAAGAAACTGAAATGCTTGGCTGTGATCAAGATTCGAGGCACAATAAGCGCTCCACGCGAGGTTAGGGAAACCTTGCATATGCTTCGTTTGAAACGGAACAATTACGCTGTGCTAATAGATAACAGCTCTTCATTTCTCGGAATGCTAAAAACGGCACAGAACTTCATAACCTGGGGAGAACCCTCAAAGGAAACCGTGCAAATGCTGATACAGAAAAGAGGAAGGTTTCTCGGCAACAAACGAATAACTGAAGAATACACCCAGAAGATTGGTTATAAATCAGTTAGCGAACTTGCAGAAGCAGTCTACAACTGCAAAGTCAAATATTGGGAATTACGAGGCATACAACCACTTTTTAGGTTGCACCCTCCAACTAAAGGATTTAAAGGAAAAACAAAAAAGGCTTACCGCATGAGCGGCGAGGCAGGATATCGAGGAGAAAAAATAAACGAACTATTAGAAAGAATGGCTTAGCCCTTTTCTTACATCATTTTCCTTAGCGATACATTTTATAACAGCTTTTGAAATGCCATAGTATCCTAGGAGAAGGTAAATTGAGCGCAAAATGGCGAAGAAGAAAAAAATATTCAAAAGAATTCGACGTTCTTAATTCAATTGCTAGAAAATTCAAGAAGAAACACCCTCTAAATACGTTCCCGAAAAAAGATTTAGCCACTAACAAACGATTATTTCGTCCGTTATATGAAGCCTCAAACGCACGTAGACGAAGAAAAGGTAACATGCCCGAGCCTTTGATTGATGTGCTTGAGGAGAAAAATGAAATGATAGTTCTAGTTGAAGCTGTTGGGTTTAAGAAGGAAAACGTAAAAATACGTCTCAGAGAACAACGATTAATATTAACTGCTGAAACCTCAGAACGTAGGTATTATAAAAGTTTAAATCTTCCGAAGAGAGTGATTCCAGAAACTTTACAAGTAACATATAAAAATGGAGTACTAGAAATTAGACTAAAAAAGGCTGTTGAGGAAAAAACCATAGACAAAGTAGCGGGTTAAAAATGCCACACAAACTTAGGAGAATTAGGAAGAAACGCGGTTCAAGAACCCAAGGCTATGGCAGGGTAGGTCAACACAGAAAAACTGGTTCAAAAGGAATGCGAAAAGTTGGACGCCACAAACACTTGTGGTCATACGTTATAAAGTACGAACCAGATTATTTCAGCAAAAAAGGATTCACTTCGCCTAAAAGCCTAAAAGAAAAAGCTAAAATCATAAACGTGGGAAAACTTGACCAGATTACTGAAAAAATCTCGACAGAAAAAGAAAAAGGCAAGTTTTTCTTAGATTTGGGAAAACTAGGATACACGAAACTTTTAGGTACAGGTGAAGTTACTAAAGCACTGATCGTAAAAGTGCCAGTATGTTCAGAGTCAGCAGCAACCAAAATAAAAGAAGCTGGAGGAAACGTCTTAGCAGAAGCTAATCAAGAGGGAGAGTAGCTGTTAAGTTATGGCTGGAAGATTTCTAAACCTGTTTAAACCCATCGCGAGAGGTATACCAGAAATCAAACCTCCTGAACGGAGAGTT
>Ga0172363_10004600_pt1 | contig 11166 bp, 13 predicted proteins | sample LakKivs2_kivu2a2_FD_114541 | JGI IMG/M metagenome (GOLD analysis project Ga0172363, IMG submission 114541) | Sediment microbial communities from Lake Kivu, Rwanda - Sediment s2_kivu2a2 | ecosystem: Environmental > Aquatic > Freshwater > Lake > Sediment | place: Rwanda: Western Province, Lake... | reverse complement strand
TCTGTTTGATTGAAAGCAATTTAGAGTCGTTAAGTAGATCTATTTCATAATTTTTGGGGAGTATGACGCACGATGCAACAAGAGGTCCAACCAGCGCGCCTCGTCCGGCCTCATCGATACCTGCGACAAAATTGAAACCAAGCTTACCCAGCTTAGCCTCAATGTTGTAATTTGGCCTTGTTTTGATCACTAACGGGTTGGTTCCGGCGGGACCGGTGGACTGACAATGCCGCTTGAGTCGGTTTCCGAATCAATTAAAGCGCTGTCGGCATTATCAGTGTTAATTTTATTCGATAAACAGCCCGTTAAGGCGATTGCGAAGCCTAAAACCAGCAATACAATTAGTGTTTTTTTCATTTTCCCTCCTACATTATAATAACATAAAAATTGATTTCGTAAAATCCACTGTCATTGCCTCTTTAGCAATATAATTTCCAGAGAGATAACTATCCCCAGGACAATAAAATTTATAATGAATAGATTTAATATTTTAACTTGTCTTCTTTCCAATATTTCAAGTTTCAACAAAAGATCCTTAAGCTTGCTGTTAGTATTTTCAAGCGAATTATTTAAATCGTCTGTGACCGAAGTGGCTGGTTGGCTTTCTATCTTAATGTCCCGATCCTCATTTGAATTATCATCTTTTGTGCCCTTGATCAATTCGTTCCTGTTATCTGTCAGATCTACATTGCTTGTGATCTCTTCTGCAGAATAATCTGCTGATGCATTTGGTGCGGGTGCACTGTTTGCGATAGCTTGAGCGGATGCGTTTGATTGAGATCCTAAACCAGAGCTTGACGCTGAACTAGAGGCAGAACCGGAGGCAGAACTGGCAGAAGCAGAGCTTGAAGCGCTTTTAACTTTGGGAGTAAGGGCAAAGGTAAAGACCAGTGCCAGAGATAGCGCAAGTAAAGTATTGATTAGGTTCTTCATAAAAGCTACTGTAGCATTGTAAGTGTTGTTGTCAAGAAATGATCACCAGCAAGGCAATAAAATTTAAAATTATAAAACCGATTAAAAGTTTACGAGTAGTTCGGGGGGTGGGCTGTAAATAAAAAAGTCCATCGATAATCAGGTTGGCCCAGAAAAACCAATAAAAATATTTTTCGCCGATCAAAAGGTAATAAATAGATGCAGCTGTAAAATAGATTGCAAGAAATTTTTGCCAGAATAAAAAACTCTCAAAAATAAAGAGCTTATTTAATTTCTTGCCTTGGGCGAAAGCAGATGCTCGATAAAATACTAAAAATCCAACTAAAACCAAAACTATCTTTACTATCATCTAATTTATTATAACAAGAAAGAGCCGTTTTTGGCGCCTCTTCCTTGATGGAAACAAAGTTGCGTTACATTGTTTCTTCTGGTTTTTTGTTACCCTCTTCCTCATCATCTTCTTCTTCGCCTGTTTCGCCTAATGTCCCTTCTTCCTCTTCTGGTTTTTCATCTTCTGGCTTTGGTGTTGTTGTATCATCGTTCACTGTTATCACCTCCCCTCATTAACTACAATAATATTATAGATAAAACAAGAGATAAATAATACATTTTGTCAAGGGCTCACAAAAAGCTAACCCTGATCGCTGGTCGCAGATTTTGTCAAAAAGAATTGAATATTTGATGGATTAGAATAACTTTCCGTCGTCAAACAAGCTATTAGAAATTTTTAATGTCGGTGCTTGCGAAATGCTTTTGGTGGTTTTATTTACTGCTTCACGATATTTGCAGTAATCACAGTTAGGACTAGCATCGGGTATTTTGGTCAAGTTCAGCGTTTTTTTAATTTCATTTAGTTTTCCCTCTATCCATGAGCCGTTGCCCCTGTAAGGAATTATTTTGATTTCGAATTCCAATTTAGCGTCAAACTTTTCAGTATCGGTAATACCGTTGCAATATACGAAGTATCCCGTATCTGAAATTTTAAAACCATTTTTGTAAAACAGCCATTGATAAACCTCCATCTGTCTTTTATAGTCGTCTTGCCACTTGGCATCGAGGTTTACTTCGCCGGTTTTACTGGTTGCTTTGTAATCAACAATATGGAGTTCTTTGGTCTTATTATTTATCCAAATATCGTCAATTGCACCACCGATTACCAGATTGGTTTTGGAATCATAATATGCTATTCCTTTGAAATTATCTCGCCAGATATTGAGGTTTTTATGTTTGTATGGGATGGCATCGATTCTGAATTTTTGCATTAGGGGGTGAGGTTGTTTTTTTTCTCGCAAAATGTCAAACTCTTTTTTTAGAAGATAGTCAACTGCGGAATTTAATCTAAATGGATATCCCGGTGGGGGGGCAATGCCAAGGCGTTTATCCAAGTAGAAACACCTTGGGCATGAGCAATATAGATCGACAGCCGTGCGAGAAATCTTAAATGGCTCCTTAGATTTTGGATCGTAGAGGTATTTTTGCGGTTTTGGGGGGTTGTAACCAAAGGCCATGTTTGTGATTGATATCTAATAGTTAATAGCGCAAAATTTATTCTTGTAAAGAATTGGTTCCGAGACTAGGGGTCGAACCTAGATTCCCAGGACCAAAACCTGGTGTCCTGCCATTAGACGATCTCGGAATACTCCTGTGATTTTACTATTTTAAGTACAAAATATCAACCCTATTAATAATCCTACCAAAATTCTTGATTAATAGCGTTAAATATGATAAGTTACGCCGATATTAGCTATAATAAATTTAAATGGAAATCCCCAAGGTATCAATTATTGGCAGACCAAATGTTGGCAAATCAACTTTGTTTAATCGTTTGATTGGAGAAAGAAAGGCGATTATTTCAAAAATTCCGGGAACAACCCGGGATCGAGTAACAGCTGAAATTACTTGGAACGGAAAGGACTTTTTGCTTATAGATACAGCCGGAATATTGTCGGAGACACTCAAAGGCGATGATCGGATCGGGATTTTGGCTCAAGAAAAAGTTATAGAAGTGCTCAATGAATCAGATTTAATATTGTTCTTAATTGATGGGAAATCTGGATTTTCGGCACAAGACCAGGAGATTTCAAAATCGCTAAGACGTATAAATAATAAGGTATTAGTGGTTGTAAACAAGCTTGATACACTTGAATCCGAAAGAAACGCACCGATTCAGAACCTGGGATTTACAGATATTATCGGCATTTCTGCTATCACCGGGAGGAGGTGTGGTGTTCTTCTTGATCAAATAGTCAAAAGAATACCCGATTATAAAAAGAGCCAAAGGCAATTTCCAGTGATGACTATAATTGGGCGGCCGAATGTCGGCAAATCCACTTTGTTCAATGCAATTATTGGTAAAGATTTGTCAATTGTATCTGAAGTCCCAAGAACGACCCGAGATAGCGTCCAAGCTCAATTTAATAATCGTAAAGGCCAAAAATTTATTATTTATGATACCGCAGGATATAGAAGGCGGGGAAAAATAGAACCCGGGATTGAGAAATTTAGCATATACCGAACCCTAGAGGCAATTATCAACTCGGATTTAGTTGCGGTGGTGATAGATGCAAGTGAGGGAATAACCAGGCAGGATGCACATCTGGTGCAGTTGGCTCTGGAACATAGAAAAAAGGTCATAGTTGTTGCCAACAAAATTGACAGCTTAAAAGAAGAATCTACCCAGAATATTGAAAACTTTTACCGCTATAAATTTATTTTAAGACAGACAATTGTCGGAATATCTGCTTTAAATAAAAAAAATCTAAAATTACTACTTCGGGAGATAGATAAGAAACTATCTAGTTAGTATCTTCGTAATTGACGGCGGCAAATGCACTCACGTTATCAATTGGAAGCAGTCTGACCCAAACCCTACTAACGATGCTTGAACGCGGAACGGGTCCTGTTTCTCTTGAGTCGCGGGAGTGATTACGATTATCTCCAAGTACGAAATATTCGTTTTCTTTTAATTTTAAAAAAAGGTCTTTGGTTACGACATTGGTTTGTTCGTTTGACGTTAGGTATGGCTCATTGATTTTTTGGGAATTGACATAGACATTTTGATTTTTGATTTCAATAGTATCTCCCGGCAAACCAACTAATCTTTTAATATAATTCACACTAGGATTATCAGGCGGGTGAAAAATAATGACTTCTCCACGTTGCGGAGACCGAAGCGAGTAACTGACTTTTTCTGTTATCAAATAATCGCTATTGTTAAACGTCGGAAGCATTGATTGTCCTTCGACAATAAACGGCTGGACAACAAAGAGACGAATGATTAAAGCTAAAAATACTACAACGATCGTAGTTTTGATAAAATCTATGATCGCAAAAATGGTTTTTTTGATTGATCTCGGAGGGTTTGGGGGGGAAGGTTCTTTTTCCAACTGAAAATCCCACTTTTGGTCAAAAAAGCTTTTATCCATATTTTAATTATACCAAAAAAATTGCAATGTTTGGTGCAACCGGCTGGATTTGAATCGGCGGCCTTCCGGATACGAACAGACGCCTCGTCTGCTTGACATTGGTGTGGTTATACAACCTAACTCGAACTCACTTTAGCAAAAATCTCTGAAAAAATCCAGCGAGAGAAAGTGGCCGTCCGCAAAGCGGGCGGCCATGACCCGCCCCGCCCATCAAATGGTTTCCGAAAAACCGCGAAATCTGGTTCTGGTGGCCGCTACTGGATTTGAACCAGTGACTTCTTCGATGTGAACGAAGCACTCTACCACTGAGTTAAGCGGCCATAGCAGGCAGGTCTAACAACCAAACTATAGATGCTTACCGATTTAGGATATTATATTATACTAGGTATAACTTATCAACCTTGACAATAATACTGCATCCGATAGATTTAATACATGATTACAAAAGATTTTATTGGAAAACAGAAAAAATTGATCGAGAAAAAGATCAAATTGCTACAGAGGGAAATTTCTCAAAATAAAAGATACGAGGATTTAGGTTCGACTGATGAAGATAAAACTAGAGAATTTGAGGAATTTGAAGAAAAGGCGATGCTAAATAGAAACGCAAAAAAGGAAATTAAAAATCTAAAAAGCGCACTTGATAGAATTGATAAGGGGACTTACGGAAGATGTAAAGTTGATGGAGAACCGATAGAAATTGGACGACTTAAGATTTATCCCGAAGCGGAATATTGTGCAGCTCATGCCAAGAGAAAACAATAGATCGGTTTTGATTCTGTTTGTTATTCTTGTTTTTATCGACCAACTGGTTAAGCTTGTCGTCATTAGCAGGGGTTTTAGTTATGCACTAAATAACGGACTTCCCATTTTAAGCAATATTTCTATTTCGGGGATTTTTTATTTTATTTTTAGCACAGCCCTAGTTTTATTGTTTTATTTTATGCGCCGAATAATAAAAGTTAATATTGACTTTCCGATCGCACTTATATTATCCGGTATAACATCAAATTTAATTGACCGCTTATCTAGGGATGGAGTGGTTGACTATATAAATCTGAAAATTTGGCCCATCTTTAACCTATCCGATTTATTTGTTGTAATCGGAATAATTTTGTTTATAACAAAGATCTTATTTAACAATTCTAAGACATAGCTTTATCTAGAATTTCCTTGAACTTTTTCGGATCTTTTTGAATAAGATCAGAAAGTTTTTTTCTTGAATATTTAAGGCCCTTTTCATTTAAATTTGAAATAAACTGGGAGTATTTAATTTGATGCTCTCTGCAGAGAGCATTTATTCGAATAATCCACAGTGATCTGGTTTGGCGTTTTTTTACCTTTTTAGATCGGTAGGCATGGCTTTTGGCTTTTAAGAGGCCCTGCTTGGCATGCCTATAGACGTTTTTTCTGCCATGCTTATAACCCTTGGTTTTAGATAAAACCCTTTTGTGACGGGCCCTTGAAGCTATATTACTCTTAATTCTTGTCATAATTTTCCTATTTGTATGGCGTAAGCTGAATTAATTTTGAATCGCCTTCGTGAAGAAGTTTTTTATTTCCCGATCCTTTTCTGACCCGTTTGCTTTTTCTGTGGCATAAATGCTGGGAGGTGATTTTTTTTCTTATCACCTTTCCGCTTTTAGTAATCCTAAAAATTCGTTTAGATAATGATTTTTTTGTTTTTATTTTTGGCATATTATTTTAATAACGTTGCAGATATTTTAGTTCCCATTCTGGTTGGCCTTACATCAAAACTCAAATTTAGTGTTTGTCTAAATTTCTCGATCATTAGGTTTGCTCTGTCTGCATAAATATTTTCCCGCCCAGACATTTTGACAGTTATCCTGATTTTATATCCTCTGGCTAAAAATTTTTTGGCCTTTTCGACCTGGGTATTAAAATCGTGCTCTTCAGTATTTACACCCAATCTTATCTCTTTGACTTCACCCGATTTTTTATTTTTTGATTTTTGGTTTTTCTTTTCAAGTTCATAAGTAAACTTGCCAAAATCGAGTATTTTACATACGGGGGGGTTGGCGTTTGGCTCGACTTCCACAAGGTCGTAATCTCTGCTTTTGGCGATAGTTTGAGCTACCCCGATCGGCTTTACTCCTAGTGATACGCCATTTTCATCAACCAAAAACACTTCCCGTGCTCGAATTGTGTGATTTACCCGAAAGCGCCTGTTGCTAGACCTATATTGTGTGTAACTTATCTGATTGCTCCAAATTAGCTTGAAGATTTATCAAAAGATAATTTATCACGTTTTGTAATAATATTCAAGGCGTTTAACTTACGGTATATACTTATAGGTGTCTGTTTAATTGCCTTCGAACCAATGTAAACAGGTATTGGGTCAACGGAATTAACCTTGATAATTTTGCCTTTAAAAATGCTTTGTTCGGTTGCCGTACTGTCTTTGCCTAAAAGCCAATTTGAAATACTCTTTATAAGTGATTTTTCCCTGACATTTCTTTCAAGCAAAATATATAAATTATTTGAAATTTCAGCGCGGTCGATAACCGTGTTTGCTTTCCATTGATCAACTTCGAATGTGACCCGAGTTGGTTTGGGCGGGATAATTTTTATTGATGATAAAAAATAATGATCCGGTTCTACTAAGCCGACCGAGAACCTTGTCAGCTTTCGATATTTTAATGTTTCACAAGCTTCCTCGGCGGTCTTATAACCCCAACGATCATATAGGATAGAAGAAGGATCGGTCGCAATTATCCCAAGAGCAAAATGATATTTTTCATCACAGTTTATAATTCTTGAAACAACCGTATTCACATGTGTATCGTCTCCAATTGCAACAATCGTAGAATATTTTTTATTCAAGGCGATCATTACCAGTTCGTCAGCACTTCGAGCAGGGGACGCTTGGGTGATTTCTCCATAGATACCAAAATCACGGGCAACTTCCCTGATCTTTTCGAATGCTGCCCTCTCCTGTTTTGATTTGGGCTGCTTAAAGATATAATAGTACATTAACGGTTATTCCTCTTGTTCGCCTTTGTCGTTCTTTTCTTCTTCAACTTCGTCTTCAACTTCTGCTTCAAAATCTTCCTTATTGCTTATTGGCTCACCTTCCTTTTTATCAGGCATGTTGCACTTACCGATAAATGTAGCACCGCTGTGGATTAAAAGATCGTCCGTATCAATATTTCCTTTAATAGTACCGCTGGCGTTGAGTTCAAGTCTTTCTTTCGCGTTGACGGTTCCATTGACAAAACCGCTTAAGATTACTTCATTCGCCGTCACCGGTCCCTTAACGTACGCACTGTCCTCAATAATTACTTTTGTATCCGAATTAACCTCACCCTCTACGGATCCGAAGATTGTAATATCTGACGAATCTTTAATCGATCCTGTCAGATGGACGCTTGAACCAACTATGGTTCCAACTTGATCTTGCTTCATATTTCTCCTTCCATTTATTATTGTTTGAAATGTAACAAAATAAAAATAAAAATCAAGATAAGATGATAGATGTCTTGATTTTAAAAATCAGCCCGTGTATAATACCTCGCAGTAAATCAATTATATGAAAAATATAAAGGTTGTAAACGCCAGAACTCACAATTTAAAAAATATTACTCTAGAAGTACCAAAGGAAAAAATATCGGTATTCAGTGGCATATCCGGAAGCGGAAAATCTTCATTGGCATTTGATACGATTTTTGCGGAAGGGCAGAGAAGATATGTGGAAAATCTTTCATCTTATGCACGGCAGGTGATCGGGGTTATAGAGAAACCCGACGTTGATTCTATTGAAGGGATTCCGCCCGCGATTGCTATCGATCAAAAAAGCATTGTCAGATCTCCTCGTTCAACCGTAGGCACCCTGACTGAATCATATGATTATCTGCGTTTGTTGTTTGCTCGGTTTGGCACAATAAGATGCGCGAAATGTTCCAAGCAAATATTTGGGGGTAATATTGCCCAAATTTTAAGTGACATCGAAGAATTTATCTTGGAAAAAGGCGATGATGACATGAGGGTTGTAATTTTGTCGCTGATCGTGGACAACATTAAGGGCAGCCATGCAAAAATCATAAAAAAACTTTTCATTTCAAAATTTTCAAAAATAATTATTGATGACGAATCCTACAATCCTGATGAAATTGAAAAAATAATCTTGGACAAAGAAAAACGCCATACGATTAAGGTAGAAATTCTAAACAAACCGCTTAAAGAAATAAAACCAAAAATCAAGGAAGTTCTCCGGAGATATATGACTAAGGCATTTGATCTATCCGAAGAGACGGTAGAGGTTGGAATTAACGGTTATGAAAAAATCTTTTCTAAAAGACCTTATTGTGATAATTGTAAAATATTTTTTCCAGCGCTTCAGCCAAGATTATTCTCTTTTAATAATCCTCATGGTGCTTGTGAAAAGTGCCAAGGGTTAGGAGTTATAAAAGAGATAAGACCGGAAAAAGTAGTGCCAAATCCTAAATTGACCTTGGCCGAAGGTGCTATCAGGCCATGGTCGAGAATAGCCGGACAAAATAGCTGGTTTCAGAAATCGTTAAGCGACCTATCCAAACGTCTTAAGTTTAGTTTGGATTTGCCTATCGAGCAGTTAAGTTCAAATATTTTAAAAATTCTTTTTTACGGAGATGATCAATTTGAAGGAGTAATCACCAACTTAAACAGGAAATATCTTGAAACGGATTCCGAATATCTAAGACAAGAAATTGAACAATATATGAAATCGAGGGTTTGCGATGTTTGTAATGGCAGAAGGCTAAATCTATTTGTACAGTCGGTTTATATTTTGGACCACACTATTTCCCAATTATCGAATATGGAGATTAAGGACCTAGAATTTTTTTTGAGGAAAAACAAAAACAGCATCAATGAAGGAGCGGGTCCTTTGATTGATGAACTTATTAAAAGACTACATAATCTTACCCAAGTTGGATTGGGGTACTTGGCTCTTGCGAGATCGAGTGAAACCCTCTCGGGGGGTGAAGCACAAAGAATTAGATTAGGAGTACAGTTTGATTCGTTTTTAAGCGGGGTTTTATATGTACTAGACGAGCCGACAATCGGATTGCATAATCAGGATACAGAGAAGGTGATCAATGCATTTCAAAGACTTAAAAAAGAAGGTAATACGGTCATTATTGTTGAACATGATAGGTTGGTGCTCGAAAATGCTGATTTTATTTTTGATATCGGGCCTGGGGCGGGAAAACGAGGCGGATATTTGGTTGCGTCAGGAACCCCAACGCAGATTAAAAAGGATAAAAATTCCATTACCGGTAAATATTTGTCAGACAGAATGACAATCCCTTATAGAAGCAGGAAGAGGAAGTCAAGGAGCGGAATGCTCCGGATTATTGGAGCAAATCATAATAATTTAAAAAACCTTAATGTTAGTATCCCCCTTAGTAGGTTTATTTGTGTAACCGGTGTTTCCGGAAGTGGCAAATCATCTTTGATTTACGACATCGTGGCTAAAGTGCTTTCCCAAAAATTTCATAAAAGTGAAAAAAAAGCGGGAAATTATGAAAAAATTGAGGGGGCTGAAAATTTGGATAAAGTGATTAAGATTGACCAAAACCCGATTGGACGTACTCCGAGAAGCAATCTGGCAACTTACACCGGTACATTTACCCCGATTAGAGAGCTGTTTGCTTCTACATCAGAATCAAAACTAAGAAAATATCTGGCTAGCCAATTCAGCTTTAATCTTAAGGGTGGAAGATGTGAATCGTGCAGAGGGGATGGTTTGATAAAGATAGAAATGTACTTTATGCCGGATATGTATATTAAGTGTGAAGAATGTTCTGGCACGCGATATAACAAAGAAACCCTAGAAATAAAATATAATGGTAAAAATATATCCGAGGTTCTTGAAATGACCGTTGATGATGCAATTGAATTTTTTGGGGATAACCAAGAAATTTTAGACAAATTGTCAACATTGAAAAAAGTTGGATTAGGGTATCTTTCATTGGGACAAAGTGCTACGACCCTGTCGGGTGGGGAGGCGCAACGGGTTAAACTTGCGACCGAGTTATCGCGTCCTTCAACAGGAAAAACAATTTATATTTTGGACGAGCCGACAACCGGTTTACATTTTGAAGATATATCAAGATTGCTTGTCATACTTCAAGAGCTGGTTGATCGGAATAATACCGTGATAATAATTGAACATAATTTGGATATTATTAAAAATGCCGATTACGTAATTGACATGGGTCCGGGCGGGGGCGATAGGGGCGGGTTGGTTGTTGCCAAAGGTACGCCCGAGGAAATCTCACAAAACTCAAAATCAGTCACTGGAAAATATTTGAAAAAGGTCCTATAATACCTTGATTTTTTACGGTAAATATAGTAGTCTTAATTTGCCTAACTATTTGAAGTAGCTACCCCCTCACTCTAGGGTGGAGGGGGAGGAAAGTCCGGGCACCACAGAGTATAGTATCCCGAGATAATCGGGACGGGGGTGACCCCAGGGATAGTGGCACAGAAACCAGACCGCCTAACCGCGCAAAGCACGGAATTTTCAATGGTCAATAATCAATGATCATTAAATGATCATTGGGAACTGAAAATTGATGCTTCCGCGCTTTGCGCGATGGTAAGGGTGAAAAGAGTTGGGGTAAGAGCCCACAGCTTTTTCTTCGCAAGAAGATTGAGATGCAAAACTCCTGCTTGGTGCAAGCTAAGTGGGTCTCGACATCATCAGCTGGCTCGGCAAGATGTCCGCGAGATCTTAGCGCATCCAAAAGGATTCCTGACGGAAAGATAGATGGCTACATAAACAGAACCCGGCTTATCAAATAGT
>Ga0172363_10004599_pt1 | contig 11166 bp, 15 predicted proteins | sample LakKivs2_kivu2a2_FD_114541 | JGI IMG/M metagenome (GOLD analysis project Ga0172363, IMG submission 114541) | Sediment microbial communities from Lake Kivu, Rwanda - Sediment s2_kivu2a2 | ecosystem: Environmental > Aquatic > Freshwater > Lake > Sediment | place: Rwanda: Western Province, Lake... | reverse complement strand
GTGTTTTATGAGGGATATTGGGGGCTTCCTGGAGGGCTTGTGAATTACGGGGAAAAGATAGAAGATGCTGTCAAAAGAGAAGTAAAAGAAGAGCTAGGAGTCGAGGCAGCATCTATAAGAAGAGCTTCTAATATTTATGAAAGGTTTCCGAATAAAGAATGCAAGATTCATGGTGTAGATATTCCTCACTACTGCAAGATAAACCAGCAACCACAACCAAAAGATGAAACAAAAGAAATTAGGTGGTTTAAGCCATAGCAAATAAGAAAAATGAATTTATCTTATATTCATAAAGAAATTTTAATTGGAGAAGGGTTAATATAAAAATGAAAACAATTTATCTTGACAATGCCGCCACGACTCCTGTAGACGACAGAGTAATTGAGGCAATGAAGCCTTATTTTAATGAAAAATACGGGAACGCCTCATCTGTGCATTTAAAGGGGCAGGAAGCAAAGAGAGCAATGGAAGAGGCAAGGACAACAATTGCACATTCAATAAATGCTTCTTCAGATGAAATAATTTTTACAGGAGGCGGGACAGAAAGCAACAATCTTGCTCTGAAAGGATTGTTTTTTGAAAACAAAGACAAAGGAAAAAATCATATTATTACAACAAAAATAGAGCATGATTGTGTAATGAATGCTGCCAAATGGCTGGAAAAGCAAGGAGCAGAAGTTACGTATTTAGATGTTGATAGCGGGGGATTTGTCAAGCCCGAGGATATAAGGAAGGCTATCAAGGAAAATACTCTTCTTGTTTCAGTTATTCACGGAAACAATGAAATAGGCACAATCCAGGATATTGAAGTTATAGGAAAAATCTGCAGGGAAAAAGGAGTTTTGTTTCATACAGATGCCTGCCAATCCTATACAAAAACAAAACTAAATGTAAAAAAACAAAATATAGACCTTGTAACACTTAATGCCCATAAAATACACGGGCCTAAAGGAGTCGGGGCATTATACATTAAAAAAGGAATTAAAATAACTCCTATCCTGCATGGTGGAGGGCACGAAAGAGGGATTCGTTCGGGAACAGAAAACACTCCAGGAATAGTTGGATTTGCAAAAGCTGCCAAGCTTGCCAAAGATAAACATATAAAGCAAATGAGGAAATTAAGAGACAAGTTGATTAATAGAATCCTAGCCATTGAAAACACAAAACTTAACGGGCCAAGAGAGAACAGGCTATGCAACAATGTCAACGTATGTTTTAATAATGTTGAAGGGGAATCTATTGGAGGATATTTAGAAGCTTACGGCATCTGTTCTTCAACAGGAAGTGCATGCGCGTCACACAGCCTTGAGCCAAGCCATGTCTTAAGGGCTATAGGAAGAAGTCATTTGGAAGCTAACAGCTCAATAAGGCTTTCAATTGGAAGGCAGAATACAGAAGAGGAAATAGACAAGCTGTTGGATGTGCTTCCGGGAATAATAATCAAATTAAGAAAAATCTCCCCATTCAAATAAACTAGTTTAATGAAAAATGATTAGAGTAAGACTTTCGCAGGTTTATAACAACCAGCCTTATTATGCAATAGAGAAAAATGGAAGAACCTATAATGGATTTGGGGCTGAACAAGCGGCGGGCATTATCAGGGATATAAGAAAAGGCAGAGAAAAAATTAATATAGAAAACATAGAGCCACTAATAAAAGAGCATACTAAATTATGTGGGTTATTAAAATGAAAGATAAATATAAAGAACACGGATGTGAATTTAAGAACGAGGCAGAATGTGAAGAAGAACTTGAAGAAGACGGGCTTGAAATTGAAAAGGAAGATAAAGAACATTTTGATGAAGATGAAGAGTAAAAAAATAAACAAGAAAATGAGTTTTGCAGAAGTAATGGAAACAGACGAAGATGTAGCTATGACTCTAATGGAAAAGGGAATGCACTGTTGCGGATGCCCTTTGGCAATGCAGGAAAGCCTGGAACAAGGAGCACTGGCTCACGGCATGAATCCGGATGAGCTTGTTGAAGAGCTCAATAAAAAACTGGAAGAAAAAAACAAGAAAAACAAAAAGAAATAGCAAGGAAAGAAAATGATTATAAAAGCAAAAAAAGCAGATTTAAAAGAGATAGCAAGATTAATGAAAACAGAACTAGCAAAACCTCCTTTTAATGAAAGAGATAAGCTAGAAAGCATAATAAAGAGCCTTAAATTCTATTTTAAACTAGGAAAAATCTACATTGCAAAGGAAAAAAACGAAATTATAGGGGTTATTGTCTTTAAGAAAGAACAATTTTGGGAAGGGGGAGTTATTATAATCGAGGATTTAGTAATCAAAAATGAATTTCGGGGAAAGGGCATTGGGAAGAACTTATTAGACTATGTTAAAGACTCTGCAAAAAAAGAAAAGATTAAATCAATCCTCTTCACTACAAATAGAAAATCCGGGGCTATTGAATTTTACAAAAAGCTAGGATATAAAATTGAAAAAGACAAAATTTATATGAGGATGGACTTAAAATGAGAATGTGGAATGTTAACCCTGAATTAATGTGTAATCAACACCTATTAGGCGAGCATGTAGAAATGCATATGTTTATAGGAGTTATTAATAAAAATAAATCTATCAAAGGCTACTTAGATAAAGGGTTAGTAGAAATCCATAACATAAAAAAAAGGCATGATTCTCTAGCCAAGGAAATGAAGAAACGGGGATTTAACCATAAATCTGAGCTTCCGGAGTACAATAAAATCAAAAAAGGAAAAGTTAATATCAGAAAAAATAAAATAGAATTGTTTAAAAGATGCAAAAAATGCAGGAGGAAAAAATGAAAATAACTAAATTTGCGCAGTCATGCATTTTAATAGAAACAAATGGGAAGAAAATCCTAGTAGACCCCGGAAGCATACAATATGAACCCTCTCTGCTAGAAGGATGGAAAAAGATAGATGTTTTATTGGTGACCCATAAACATTTTGACCACTGCAATCCCGAAGCGATAAAAGAAATTACTAAATATTCCAAGGTTAAGTTTTATACAAGCCAAGAGGTCCTGGATTATTATCCGGATTTAAAGGCAGAAAGGGTAAAAGAAGGGGATATAATTAATTTAGGGAAAATTAAAATTGAAGTTGTTAAAGCGATTCATGGCTATATCCCAATACTAAAAGGAGAAAAAGAAGTTCATCAAAATATTGGGTTTATAATCCAAGACGATAAAAGGATTTACATAACAAGCGATACAATAGGTTTTAAAAATGATTATAAGTGCGATACATTAATTGTGCCTATAACCAACTATGGAATTGTTATGGGGCCTTATGAAGCGGCACTATTTGCAAAAGAAACAGGAGCTGAATTAGTTATCCCTGTCCATTATGATAATCCAAAATATGAAGTCGATTTGGAAAAAGTAAAGCAGATATTTGACAAGGAAGAAATTAATTATAAATTTTTAAATATTGGAGAAAGTATAGAGGTATAAAATGAACTCAATGTATTCACAAAAAGTAATGGAGCATTTCAAAAATCCCAAAAATATGGGGGAGATGAAAAATGCAGATGCGGTTGGAGAAGTGGGAAATCCGCAGTGTGGCGATATAATGTACGTTTATATTAAAGTAAGCAAAAATAATGAAGGAAAAGAATACATCAAAGACATAAAGTTCCAGACAATGGGATGCATCGCCGCTATTGCCACAAGTTCAATGACAACTGAACTTGCTAAGGGAAAAACACTCGAGGAAGCTAAGAAAATAACAAACAAGGATGTTGCAGAATCTTTAGGAAGCCTACCTCCAATAAAAATGCATTGCTCTAACTTGGCGGCAAATGCATTAAAGAAAGCAATTGAAAATTATGAAAAGAAGAAAATGAAAGGAAGAAAATCTTAGAATGGCAATACCAACAACTGTCCTGTTTGGAATAATCACAATAATCTCCCTTTTTATAACTGCGCTGCTTGGAATTTTAATGAGAAAAGGAAAACAGGTGTTTAAATATCATAGAATATTTGCTTTCACAACAATTATCTTGGCTGTTATTCATGCAGGCCTGGTAATTTATAAATTTTATATGTGAAGAATCATGAAGAATAAAAATGTCGGGTTTTTAATTATTGGAATAGCAATTGTAATGGCAGTTATTGTCCTGTTATTTAATGGCGTGATTAAAGAAAATATCGGGCTGACTTGCTCGCACGGGCCTTCCTGCGAGATGTATACTGACTTGAGAATTCAGACATGGATAAGCCTGATTATTGTGGGAGTTGTCTTTATTATCGGATTATTTTTAATATTTGCAAAAGAAAGCGAAAAAATAATTCTTAAGACAAAAACAAGAACTATAAAGGAAAAGAGAAAGATAAATTTAGATAATCTTGACAGCGAAGAAAAGAACATTGTCAAGATTCTTCAGGAGGAAAACGGAGCAATTTTCCAGAGAACACTTATGGAAAAGCTGGGGATTGGCAAGGTTGGGATGACAAGAATTCTTGATAAGCTCGAAGCCAAGCAGATTATAGAGAGAAAGAGAAGAGGAATGAATAATATTGTGGTGCTGAAATGAAAATTAAAATAGATTATAAAAGGTGTTGCTGGAGTAATGGAAACTGTAATTGTAAATGCAGCTGTGAATCTGGAAAAAACAGTTGTAGGGGTTGTGCAGAAGTGTGTCCTACTGGCGCGATAATGAGAAAGAATAAAGTCGTGGTTGACCATAAGAAATGTATTCAGTGTGGTGCTTGTGTTACTGCCTGCCCAAATAATGCTATTTCTTTAATAGATTGAAACTAGTTTCACCAAAGAGAAGATAAGCAAGCGTTTTCTTGAAAAGTTATGAAAAAAACATACAAAGTAAATGGGATGCACTGCAACTCCTGCTGCATGCTCATTGAAAATGAGCTGAAAGATAAAGTTAATAGTGTGAAAGCAAGCTTTAAGGAAGGAAAGGCAGAGATAGAATTTGATCCTCAGAAGATAAGCGAGAAAGAAATTAAAGAAAAAATTGAAAGACTGGGATATGGTATTGGCAGCGTCAATAAAAAAAGTGCCCTTGAAAAGTTTGGATTTTCTATTTTTATAGGGGCGCTTTTAATTGTTGCATATGTAGTCTATTCTGTTCTCCTGAAAAATTATAATTTTGAAATTCCTTCCATAGGAGAAAATGGCAGTTTGCTGCTGTTATTTGCAGCAGGAATTTTAACAGGATTTCACTGTATTTCAATGTGCGGAGGATTTGTTGTCTCGTATACAGCAAAAAATGCTTTGAACGGGCATAAAAGTTTTAAACAACATGCAGTTTATGGAGGAAGCAAGGTTGTTTCCTATACTATAATAGGCGGAGTATTCGGATTAATAGGAGGAGTATTTGCATTTTCAATTGGATTAAGAAGCTGGGTTGCTGTTTTAGCAGGCTTGTTTATGATATTTTATGCATTAAGCATGTTTGGGATTAAATTTTTCAGAAAATTTCAGTTTAATCCAAAGTTTCTAACAAAAATAGCAAGCAGTGAAGCAGGAAAGTACAAAGGGCCTTATTCCCGGCCTCTTGTAACTGGGTTATTAAACGGACTGTTTATTGCATGCGGACCTCTACAGGCAATGTATCTCTACGCCATGGGCACAGGAAGCTTATTTTCAGGAGCAACAAGCCTGGCGGCTTTTGGGCTTGGAACGCTTCCAATAATGATCGGCTTTGGGACTTTTGCTTCTGCAATCAGCCATAAAACAACAAAAAGGATATTAAAAATATCTGCAGTTATTGTCCTGATACTTGGGCTAATAATGCTAAACAGGGGGCTGACTTTAATGGGAAGCTCCTACAGTTACAGTGCAATAAAAGAAAAAATTTCCGGAAGTCAGATAAATCAGGCTAATGTTAATACTGACGGAATTATTATTAAAAATGGAGTTCAGGAAGTCAATATGGATGTTGACGCTTCTGGCTATTCCCCTAACTCTTTTGTTATAAAAAAAGGAGTTCCTGTAACATGGAATGTTAATGTAAAACAATTAACAGGATGCAACAGCGAGCTCGTTATGAATGATTACAATATAAATACCAGATTAAAGCAAGGGTTAAACACTTTTGAGTTTACTCCTGATAAAACAGGAACAATAAGATTTTCATGCGGAATGGGAATGATAAGAGGAAGTTTTATTGTTACAGAAACAGGAACAGCCACACAGCAGGAAATTGCTTCTGCAACTCCTCCATCGGGAGGAAGCTGCGGCATGGGCGGAGGGTGCGGATGCAAATAAAACAATCACGCTTTTATGGGGGGTTTGTACCACTCTTTAACCCCCCATAAAAATTTATTGTAAGGAGGAAAAAATAATAAGAATGAACTGCCCATTATGCCACAAAAAAATTTATAGTGGATTGAGAAAGGGCTGCAAGATGTGCGGCATGCCTTTAGAGGACAAAAGCAAAGAATTTTGCTCAAGAGAATGCAGAACAAAATACGCAAAGGCGAATAATCAACATTTTCATATTCAGGAGGTTAAATAAAATGAAAAAAATAAGCTTATTGACGGGAGTGATCTCACTCAGCTTAATCGGAATCGTATCGGCACAACAGTATGGAAACTGCCCGATGGGAAGCTTTGGAGGCATGATGTACGGATTTTCTGGAGGATATGGCGCTGGAATGATGATTTTTAGTTGGGTTATCTCTGTTTTAGTTATTGCCTTAATTACTGCAGCAATTTACTGGCTTGTAAAATCCGCTAGCAATAAAAAGCAATGAAAAAAATAAATCTTGACATAAGCGGAATGCATTGTGCCAGCTGCGCAACACTAATCACAAAAAGGCTCGAGAAAGAGCCGGGAGTTTCTTATACAAATGTAAACTTGACAACAGAAAAAGCAAGTGTTGAATTTGATGAAAGCAAGACTTCTGAAGACAAGATAATAATGGCTATTGAACTTCTTGGGGATTATAAGGCAAAAATTATAGATTATAACAAAGACAGCAGAGACTATGAAACTGAAAAGAGAGAAGCTAGTTTAAAGAAGCTAAGAAATACCTTTCTTTTCAGCTTATTATTCGCGATTCCTGCATTTTTAATTGGAATGGTTTTTATGTGGATCGGAATTGAGATTCCATACAGTGGATATATTTTGTTTGCGCTTGCAACACCTGTGCAGTTTATTGTTGGATATGGAATCTATAAAAGCGCTTTTGGAGCATTAAGGAATAAGACAGCTAATATGGACACTTTAATTGCAATTGGAACTTCTGCAGCTTATTTTTACAGTGTTTATGTTATCTTTTTCCAGCCAATGGGAGACCAATATTTTGAAGCAGCAGCAGTCTTGATAACTTTTGTCATGCTTGGAAGGTATCTCGAGGCAGTCGCAAAAGGAAAAACAAGCGAGGCAATTAAAAAACTGATGCATCTCTCTCCAAAAATTGCGACTGTTATAAGAAAAGGAAAAGAAGAAAAGATTCCTGTTGATGAGGTAGTTGTTGGAGATATTGTGATTGTAAAGCCAGGAGAAAAGATTCCCGTTGACGGAATTATTACAGAGGGGCAAAGTGCTATAGATGAAAGCATGATAACAGGAGAGAGCATGCCTGTTGAAAAAAAGAAAAATGATGCTGTTATAGGGGCTACAATAAACAAGCATGGAAGCTTTAAGTTTAAAGCAACAAAGGTAGGGGCAAATACAACATTGTCCCAGATTATAAAGCTGATTGAAGATGCCCAGGGCAAAAAAGCACCCATCCAAAGATTTGCTGACAGAATTTCTGCTTATTTTGTTCCTGCTGTTATTCTAATTGCAATTATATCCTTTTTAGTATGGTATTTTATTGTCGGGCAGGCATTTTCATTTGCACTAATAATTGCAGTTTCTGTTCTAGTTATTGCATGCCCATGTGCCCTCGGCTTGGCAACTCCCACAGCCATAATGGTTGGAACTGGGAAAGGGGCTGAAAAAGGCATTTTAATCAAGGGAGGGGACGCATTAGAAACAGCACATAAACTTTATGCAGTTGTATTTGACAAAACAGGAACTCTCACTCAGGGAAAGCCAGAAGTAACTGACATCATAAACACAAACAAAATTAGCGAGAACGAGCTTCTAAAAATTGCTGCAAGCGTTGAAAAAAACAGCGAGCATCCTCTTGCCCAGGCAATTGTACGAAAGGCAGAAGAGAAAAAAATAAAACTTGAAAATATAAAAAGCTTCAGGGCAATTCCGGGGCACGGAGTTGAAGGGACATTAAAGGGAAAGAAAATTGTTGTGGGAAAGCCAGAATATGCAAGAAAAATCTGTAATTTAAAATCAGCAGAAAAGAACATAAATGAATTAGAAGAAGATGGAAAAACAGTTGTAGTAGCTTGTGAAAATAAAAAAATTATGGGAATTATAGCTATTGCAGACACAATCAGGGAAGATTCTGTTAAGGCGGTTAAAGACTTGCAAAAAAACAAAATTTTTGTTTATATGATAACAGGAGACAACAAAAGAACTGCAAATGCAATTGGCAGGCAGCTTGGAATAAATCATGTTATATCTGAAGTTCTTCCTCAGGACAAGGCAAATGAAGTAAAAAAACTTCAAAGAAAAGGGAAAGTTGCAATGGTTGGAGACGGAATTAATGATGCACCGGCTTTAGCACAGGCAGATATTGGAATTGCAATAGGAAGCGGGACAGATGTTGCAATGGAAACAGGGAATATTGTTTTGATGAACAACAAAACAACAGATGTTGTTAAGGCAATAAAGCTGAGCAGAATAACAATAAGCAAGATAAAGCAGAATATGTTCTGGGCATTATTCTATAATTCTCTCGGAATTCCTATTGCTGCTGGCTTGCTGTATCCTTTTACTGGCTGGCTTCTTTCTCCTATAATTGCAGGAGGGGCAATGGCTCTTTCAAGTGTAAGTGTTGTGTTTAATACCTTATTAATGAAAAGAAAGAAGATTTAATCCTCAGAAGAAGAAAACCGAGTATAGATTACAAGCTCGCAATCAGGGTCTCCTTTTGGAGGGGCGTCTGTAACATACACATGAACAACAGCATTCCCAAAGTAATGAACATTTGCCCAATAGTCATACCCTGAATCAGAATGAAAATTTAGTGCAGAGCCTGTTGGTGCAGCCACCTTTTCTTCCAGTCTAATTCCAGTTATAGGATATTTCACACGGCCTATTAAGTCAGCTAAAAAAGAAAATCTCTTTATTAATCCATTAAATCTGTCTTTTACACCTGGTTTTTCTCTTTCTTCAATTCTAGGATAAAAATCAGCGTACTGATGTCCTGCATGGTTTAATTTATCAGCTTCTTCCAAAGCTTCTGCTTGAGTAGCGCACCATTCTGTTTTAGGGAGTTCATCGTAAGAGAGAGTGCTTTCTGTCTCTCCTCCGCCAGGAGAATTTTCAGGATAATCCCACAAAACTGCGCGATATTCTTTTGCCATTATCTTACTAATCATAAAGATTATTTAACATTTATTATATTAAAGAATACTGTTTCTTTCTTTTTTAAGTCAGCCCTATTCAGAATATACTGGATATAAAATATATTTTCTGTAGTGATAAATCTTTTAAAAGAAAAAAGCCTGGTTGAAATATGTTAATCAAAGATTTAAGTTCAGATGCAGAAACAAATGTAGCAGGAAGGCCGAATCTTGAAAATATCTATAAAAGTGGGGCAGTGGTAAGGGGCAGGCTTATGAAACTTTATTCTATACTTTATGAGCATGGTCCTGGAAACGGGACTTTTTTGACACTGCCTTTTGACCAGCTTGTCGAGCATGGTCCTGGACATCAGTTCAAATGGGAAAGAGCTGCAGAGCCTGAAGCAGTTATAGAACTTGCAAACCTGGGATGCTTTTCTGCCTTAGCATTATCTATAGGACAGGCTGAAAAATATCAGCACGATATTGGAAATGTCCCTTTAATAGTCAAAATAGACGGGCACTTGAATCTTGGAACATCCATGAAAGAACATCATCCAAGACCTGTAGATATGGCTTCAATTGGAAGGGCGGCAAAAATAGCAGATGCAATTGGAGTGGCGTGGTATCCTGGAGAGAGGCAATCAGGGCAGGATATGGAAAGAATTGCGAAGCTCATAGAAGAGACGCATAATGCTAATCTGCCGGTTGTTTTATGGGGGTACACAAGAGGCCCAGAATACGACAAAATACAGTCTGACAGTTTGTTATGCTGCCATTACTCAGTATCTTTAGCAGAATCTTTGGGAGCAGACGTTGTAAAAGTAAAATTTCCTGCACTCGTTAAAAAAGAAAATATTGAAGCATATAAAGCATTTCTTAAAGAACTTGGAGGAAGCATGCCCGAAGCTCCTGAAGCTTATTTGGCATTAGAGCTGAAAGGCGGGGAAAGTACCGAAGAGATTGAAAAGTTGCATATACAAAGGTCTGCTCTTGTCGCAAGTGGTGCACCAAAAACACTTATTGGCTATTCTGGAGGAGCAAAGGCAAAAGACCCTTTAGCAGAACTGCTAAATACTTCAAGGTACAGCATGGGCGGGGGGATAGAAGGGAGAATAGCTGGAAGAAATGCATGGGGCTGTGAAATAAACATAGCACTAGAACACAATAGGAAATTAGTCGAGTTTATGAAGCAGCCTGTTTATGAAAGAAAACTGACAGAGCCAAGATTTACTGGAAAATATTAATAAAATGGCAGAAAAAATAGTTTTAGTCACAGCAGGAGGGGCAATTTCTTCGTTTCATGCTGCTATGAAAGAAATGCACGAAGTTCTTGATAAAAATGCTAATGGAAAATTTGAACTTTTTGGAGCGCGTGGAGGGCTTAAAGGCTTAATAAACGGGGAATTTCAAAAAATACGTTATGAAGATTTAGAAGAAGACAGGGGTGGCTCATTGATTGGGGCAGACAGAAAAATTGCAGATACCTTAAAAATTCTGGATGTTGTAAAGAAAAATAATATTTATGCTGTTGTTATGATGGGTGGAGACAACCATTTAGGAGAAGCTGCTAAATTGTTTAAAAATACAAAACTTAACATTGTTGGATATCCTAAAACAATGGATGGTGACTTAAATTCTTTTATAACTCTTGGATGGGAAAGCGCAGTTAACATAGGGGCAAAAGCTGTAAGGCATCACCATAATACAGCCATGACAGCAAGAAGGGTGTTTTATGTAGGGTTATTTGGAAGAGATACTGACTGGGTGCCTTGCGCAGTTGCTCTTTACGGTGGGG
>Ga0172363_10004595_pt1 | contig 11174 bp, 14 predicted proteins | sample LakKivs2_kivu2a2_FD_114541 | JGI IMG/M metagenome (GOLD analysis project Ga0172363, IMG submission 114541) | Sediment microbial communities from Lake Kivu, Rwanda - Sediment s2_kivu2a2 | ecosystem: Environmental > Aquatic > Freshwater > Lake > Sediment | place: Rwanda: Western Province, Lake... | reverse complement strand
GGTTTTCGAGACGGTGCTGCGGGAAGCCGCTGACGGCACGAAGGAGACCGCCGGCGTCCGCGTGGCGGCCGTGCGCAAGAGCGACGCCCCGCCGCTGCGGGTGTTCGACCCCGACCACCCCGACGCCGACGCGACGGGCTTCGTGGCCTACCCCGACGTGAGCGTGCCCAGCGAGATGATCGACATGATAGCAGCCGCCAGGGCCTACGAGGCGAACCTCGAGGCGATCAAGAACTTCAAGGGAATGGTCAACAAGGCCCTGGCGATCGCACGCTAGGCGCGAGGAGGTGACGAGCTATGGGGATCGCGAGGATCGGCGGCGGACTGCAGACGATCGGTACGAGGCCCGCGGCCGGCCTGCCGCCGGCAGGTGGTCTGCCCGGGGCGGCCGGCTCGCCCGCCGCGGGCGGCGCGGCGTCGAAGCCCGGCGGGTTCGTGGAGCTGTTCGGCAAGATGGTCGACGAGGTGAACGACAAGCAGCTCGCGGCGGAGCAGGCCGTGCGCGACCTCGCGTCCGGCCGCACCGAGAGTGTGCACGACGTGATGATCGCCGAGGCCGAGGCCGAGATCAGTTTCAGGTTGCTCTCGCAGACGAGGAACAAGCTGGTCGACGCGTACAAAGAGATCATGCGGATGCAGATCTGATCCGCGCTGACAACAGGGCACCTACAACCGGGTTGCTGAGATGCTGGAATCACTCAAGGCTTTTCTCGCCGAGCTGCACGCCCTCTGGGGCAAGGTGGGGCTCAACCAGAAGATCGGGATCGGCGCGGTGCTGGCCGTCTTCGCGCTGGCGCTGCTGCTGTGGGGCTCTTGGAGCAGCCGCGACGATTACGGGCTGCTGTTCCGCGACCTCCAGCAGAAGGACGGCGCCGAGATCGTCAACTCCCTCAAGGCCCAGCAGATCGCGTTCAAGGTGGAGGACGGCGGCAGCACGATCATGGTGCCCGGCAGCCGCGTGGCGGAACTGCGGCTGCAGCTCGCGTCGCAGGGGCTGCCGCGCGAGGAGGAAGGCTGGACCCTCTTCGACAAGAACCATCTCACCGGCGTATCCGAATTCGTCCAGAAAATCAACCACACGCGCGCCCTCCAGGCCGAGCTCGAGCGCACCATCGGCCGGCTCAAGCAGATCGAGTGGGCCAAGGTGCACATCGTGGAGGCCAGGGAGTCGCTCTTCAGCGAGAAGGAAGAGCCCGCGACGGCGTCGGTGCTGATCAAGACGCGCTCGGCCTCGGCCCTCTCCGACGGCCAGATCGCGGGGATCACGCACCTCATCGCGGGGGCCGTGCGCGGCCTCGCCCCCGAGCGCGTGACCATCACCGACCACACCGGCCGGCAGCTCTCGCGCGGCGCGGGCGGGGCAGACGGCCCCGGGCTGGCGTCGAACCAGCTCGACTTCCGCCGGGAGATGGAGGAGCACCTCTCGAGCCGCGCCACGCAGATGCTCGAGCGCGTGCTCGGCCCCGGCCGCGCGGTGGTGACCGTGACCGCCGACGTGGACTTCACGACGAGCGAGACGAGCACGATCGAGTACAAGGACAAGGTGCAGAAGAGCACCTACGAGACGACGAAGGAGACGACCGAGGCTGCCGCGAGCGGCGAGGCCGGCGTGGCGGCGAACCTCGGCGGCGCGCGGCCCGCCGGCGCGGGCGCCGTAAGCACCACGCGGGAAGAGCGCGTCGAGTACGCGGCCCCGCTGCCCACGAGCAACACCAGGCGGCAGACGCCCGGCGGCTCCGTGAAGCGGCTGGCGGCGGCGGTGTTCGTGAACGCGGGCGAATACAAGATGGCCGCCGGGCCCGACGGCAAGCAGGTGCGGCACTACGAGCCGGCCCCGGCGAAGAAGACGAAGGAGTACGAGGACATCGTCAAGAACGCGATCGGCTTCGTCGACACGCGCGACGCGGTGACGGTCTCCGACACCGAATTCCGGACGGCCGCCGAGCTGGCGCCGGAGGAGGCGGCCGAGATCGCCGGGCAGCAGACGCGCGAGTTCATCGTGGGGCTGGTCAAGAGCGGCTCGCCGGCGCTGGGGCTGCTGGTGTTTCTCGTCTTCGCGCGGCGCACGCTCAGGCGCGTGTTTGCGCCGGCCCCCGCGCAGAGGCCGGAGACGCTGTCCGACGGCACGCTTTCGACGGCAACGGCCTCGGTGGAGGAGGCCCCAGCCACTGTCACCCTCAAGGAGCAGGTGGCGGCGTCGGTGAAGGAAGACCCCGACCGCGCCACGCGCTACCTTCGGACGTGGATGCAGACGTAATCGGGCGGGAACGACACGATGGCGCTCACCGGACTAGAGAAAGTGGCGGCCTTCCTGCTGAGCCTCGACACCGACACGGCCTCGGCCGTGCTCTCGCGATTCGGCGCCGAGGAGATCGAGGAGCTCAGCCGCAGCATGCTCCAGATGCGCTCGATCCCGAAGGAAGAGGTGGACCATGTCCACAGCGAATACATGCAGATGGCCACGACCGCCGGCTTCATCCCGGACGCCCGGCCGCTGGCCGAGCAACTGATCAGGATGGCCGTCGGCGACGAGAAGAGCAGCGAGATGCTGGGGCAGGCCGGCGCGCCGCGCCACAAGCCGTTCGAAGTGCTGGCCGCGGTCGACGCCCGCCAACTGGCCGATCTCCTGCGCGACGAGCACCCGCAGACCGTGGCGCTCGTGCTCTCCTATCTCAAGCCGCAGCAGGCCGGCCTGGTGCTGTCGCGGCTGCCGGAGGAGGTCCACAGCGACGTGGTGACGCGCATGACGGCCCTCGAGCTGACCCCCGCCGACGTCGTCGACCGCGTCGAGCAGATCATCGCGTCGAAGGTGCAGGCCCCCGACGCCCAGGTCGGAGTGGTGTCGGAAGAGTCGAAGAACAAGATGGTGGCCGAGGTGCTCAACGTCGTCGGCAAGAGCGTCCGCAAGAAGGTCCTCGAGGAGATGGCCAGGGAGTCGCCCGAGCAGGCCAAGCAGATCGAGGACCTGATGTTCGTGTTCGACGACTTCGCGGGCGTGGACGACCATTCGATCCGGAAGCTGGTGATGGAGGTGGACAACGACACGCTGGCCTTGGCCCTCAAGACGGCGAGCGAAGAGCTGAGGAACAAGTTCCTCAAGAACCTTTCGAAACGTGCGGCGGCGATGGTGCTCGAGACGCTTGAGAGCCTCGGCCCGAAGCCGCTGTCCGAAGTCGAGACCGCCCAGCACGAGATCATGCGCGAGGCCCACGCGCTCGACGAGCAGGGCGAGATTGCGCTGCGGCGGGGCGAGCAGGAGCAACTGGTGTGAGGCACTCGAGCGTACTGGAGAACCGGACGGTCGGTCACGCGCAGTTCGCGCAGCTCACGAGCGAGCGGCAGCGGCGCGAGCGCGAGGACGCGGAGCGCGCGGCTCGGCTGCGGGCGGAGGAGGAGGTGCGCCGGCGCGCGGAGCTCGACGCGAAGACGGCCGAGGTCTTCGCCCGGGGCCAGGCCCAGGGGCGGCAGGAGGCCGCGGCCCGCATCGAGGCGCTGCTGGCCGCGCTGGAGAAGGCCCGCGAGGAGGCGCAGGCGTTCCGCACGGCCATCGAGGCCGAGGCCGAGCGCCACGCGGTCGACCTCGCGCTCAAGCTCGCGCAGGTGGTGGTGCAGGCGCAGGTGCGCTTCGACGCCGCCGCGCTGCTGTCGGCCCTCAAGGCCGCCCTCGCACGCACGCGCGTCGAGAGCGTGGTCCGCGTGCGTGTGAACCCCGACGACCTCGCCGCGGCACGCGAGCTGGGGGCGTCGCTGAGCTTGGGCAAGGTGGCGCTCGATGCCGACGCGTCCATCGGCCGCGGCGGGTGCGCGGTCGACACCACGCTGGGCGAGATCCGCTCGGCGGTCGAATTCCGCTGGGAAGCGGCCGAGAAGCTGTTGCGCGAGGCCGCGGCCGGGGAGGGCAACCATGCCGAATGAACGTGCCAGCCCGGCCCTCAGCCGCAGGATGCGGCGCTACCACGCGAGCCTGGAGGCCTGCCCCACGGTCCTCATGCGGGGCAGCGTGAAGCACGTCACGGGCCTCGTGATCGAGGCCGCAGGCCCCGCCGGCGGCATCGGCGACGTGTGCGTGATCCGCGACGGCCGCGGCCGCGACGTGCCCGCCGAGATCGTGGGCTTCCGGCACGACTCGATCCTCCTGATGCCGCTGGGCGAGGTGGAGAGCCTGCGGCCCGGCTGCGCGGTGACGTGCGAGGGGATGCCGCTGTTCGTGCCGGTGGGGCCCGAGATGCTGGGGCGCGTGGTGGACGGCCTGGGCGCGCCCATCGACGGCAAGGGCCCGCTGGGCTGCACCGGGCGGCGCCGCGTGAACGGGGCCTCGCCGCACCCGTTGGCCCGCACGCCCATCTCGCAGCCGATGCCCACGGGCATCCGCGCGATCGACGCCCTGGTGACGGCGGGGCGCGGCCAGCGCATCGGCGTGTTCGCCTCGGCCGGGCTGGGCAAGAGCACGCTGCTGGGGCAGATCGCGCGGCACTCGGCGGCGGACGTGAACGTGATCGGGCTGATCGGCGAGCGCGGGCGCGAGGTGCGCGAGTTCATCGAGCGCAACCTCGGCGAGGAGGGGCTGAGCAAGTCCGTGGTCGTGGTGGTGACGTCGGATCAGCACTCGCTCTTGCGCGTGAAGGGTGCGATGGTGGCAACCGCCATCGCCGAGCACTTCCGCGACGAAGGCAATGATGTGATGCTGGTGGTCGACTCGATCACGCGCGTGGCGAGAGCCCAGCGCGAGACCGGGCTGTCGATCGGCGAGCCGCCCGCGACGCGCGGCTACACGCCGTCGACGTTCGCCCTGCTGCCGCGGCTGCTGGAGCGGGCCGGCGTGGGCGAGCGGGGCAGCATCACCGGCGTCTACGCGGTGCTCGTCGAGGGCGACGACATGGACGAGCCGGTGTCGGACGCCGTCCGCTCGATCCTCGACGGCCACGTGGTGCTGTCGCGAAAGCTCGCGGAGCGGGGCGTCTACCCCGCCATCGACGTGCTGCAGAGCGTGAGCCGCGTGATGCCCGCGGTCGTCTCGCCCGGGCACCTGCGCGCCGCGCTGCGGTTCAAGGAACTGCTGGCCAGCTACGAGGAGGCGAGGGACCTCATCAACCTGGGCGCCTATGCCCGGGGGAGCAACCCTAAGATCGACAAGGCGATCGCCTTGACGGACGCGATGACGGCTTTCCAGAGCCAGGGGACGGACGAGGCGGCGGACTACGAAAAGACGAAAGAGGCGCTCCAGTCCATCGCCGTGGCGTAGCGGGCGGCCTCGAGGAGGCGGTTATGAAACGGTTCTCGTTCAAGTTCGACCGGCTGAAGAAGATCCGCGAGCGCGACGAAGACGGCGCGCTGCTGCGGCTGGCCCTCGCCCAGACCGACCTCGCCCGCGAGCAGAAGCTGCTGGCCGAGCTCGTCGAGTCGGTGGCGAATTCGGGCTCGCGGCTGCTCGATCTCGTGAAGGACGGCGCCGCCCGGGGATTGCTGGGCAACGCCGACGCCTTCCGCCAGGCGGCGCTGGTGGCGGCGCAGCGGCAGAAGGCCGCCGCCGCGCGTGCGTCGGTGCTGGTGAGCGCCAGGCAGAAGGAGTTCGAGCAGGCCCACCAGAAGGCCGAGGCGGTGCGCATGCTGCGCGACAAGCGGCGGACCGAGCACGTACGGTTCTCGCTGCGCGAGACGCAGAAGGAACTCGACGAGATCGGCGGCCGCGGCGCGAGCAGGAAAGCCAGCCGAGGCATGTAACAGCCCGCGGCCGGTTGGAGAACACGCATGAAGGCGATCATCGGAAAGCTGGCGTACCCCGCGGCGGGCGTGGGTGCGTTTGCAGTCGCACTGGTGGTGATCCTCGCTCTCACAGGCAGGCTGGGCGCCGTGCTGGGGCGCGTGCCGGGCATCGGCGGCCAGACGACGGCTCCCGAGCCCGATCAGCCCAAGCCGGTGCCGACGGTCTCGACGCTGCGCTTCTTTTCGTCCGAGGAGCTAGCCTCGATGCTGAAGGAGGCGCGCGAGCTGAAGCAGAAGGCGCAGGGCGAGGTCAACCGGCTCGCCGACGAGGAGCGCCGGCTGGGGATGCTGCGGCAGGAGCTGCAGAAGGAGCGCGACGAGCTGGTGCGGATGCAGAACGAGCTCGACACGCAGCGCGGCGAGCTCAAAAAGAAGGAGCTGTCGCTCGGCGAGCGGCTGATCGTGATCGACCAGGCGGAAGCGGCCGGCCTGCGCCGCTCGGCGCTGATCTACGAGGCGATGGAAGGCAAGAAGGCGGCCCCGGCGATCGGCGCCCTCGACCGGCCCCAGGCGGCCAAGGTGCTGTCGTTCATGGACGAGAAGAAGGCCGCCCGCGTGCTGCAGGAGCTGCAGCCGGAGGTCGCCGCCGAGCTGATGTCGCTGCTGGGGCAACTCAAGCTGGACCAGGAGGCCCGCAAATGATCAAGGTGACGCTGCTGACGGGTCAGGAGCTGGTGATCAACGCCGAGCTGCTGGAAACGGTTGAGGCGGCCCACGACACCACCGTCACGCTGACGACGGGCCGGAGACTGGTTGTGCGGGAATCGACCGACGAGGTGGTGGCCCGGGTGATCGCCTACCGGCAGCTCATAAACGTGCCGCAGGCTGCGCGGCGCCCAACCTCGAAGTGATGACGACAGGGGTCCTGACATGGACATCGCAACACTGATCGGAGTGGGCGCGGGCCTGACGCTGGTGGCATGGGCCATCCTCATGGGCTCGAGCATCATGGCCTTCATCGACGTGCCCTCGATGCTGATCACCGTCGGGGGCACGATCTGCTCGATGCTGATCAACTTCCCCCTCTCGAAGGTGATCGGGATGCTGTCGGTGGTCAAGAAGACGCTGCTGGCGAAACCGGCGGCCATGGCCGACGAGATCAAGCGGATCGTCGAGTTCGCGCAGATCGCCCGCCGCGACGGCTTGCTGGCCCTCGAAGACAAGCTGGAGACGCTACAGGAGCCGCTGCTGCACAAGGGGATCCAGTTGGTGATCGACGGCACGCCGCCGGAGATGCTGCGCAGCATCCTGACGATCGAGGTGGACGCGATGTATGAGCGGCACGCCGAGGGCAAGTACATCCTCGAAGCCGCCGGTGCCGCCGCCCCCGCGTTCGGCATGATCGGGACGCTGATCGGGCTGGTGCAGATGCTCAGCAACCTCAAGGACCCCTCGGGCATCGGGGCCGGCATGGCCGTGGCCCTCATCACCACGTTCTACGGGGCGATGATGGCAAACCTCGTGTTCCTGCCGATGGCCGGCAAGCTCGGCGGGCGGCACAAGGAAGAAGCACTGCTGAAGCAACTGCTGGTCGAAGGCGTGCTCTCGATCCAGGCGGGCGACAACCCGCGGACCATCGAAGAGAAGCTGAAGGCCTTCCTGCCGCCCAACTCCCGCAAGGAGCTGGCGAAGAAGGAGGGGCAGTGAAGAAGGACGGCGACAGCGGGCCAAAGGGAGCACCGGAGTGGATGGTCACCTACAGCGACGTGATGTCGCTGCTGGTCACCTTCTTCGTGATGCTGATCAGCTTCTCGACGTCCGACCGCGAGAAGTTCGACAAGGCGAGCGGCTCGCTGCGCGGGGCTCTTGGCGTGACCATGCCCAACGTGTCGAGGCTCGCCATCTCTGGCATGATGACGGACCGCCACCTGCTGGGCGGGCGCAGCTCGCCCATCGGGATGGATTTCCCGCCCGAGTGCGAGAACCTGGCGTGGGAAGTGAACTACTTCAACCTCAGGCTCAGGAATGAGAAGGCCGGCCTCGGGCTGACGATGCAACTGCTTACGCTCAGCCGGGGCGTGCTGCTGCGGATACCGTCGAGCCTCATCTTCCAGCAGGGCAGCGCGCGGTTGGCGCCGGGCGCCCAAGAGTATGTGTCCAAGCTGGGAACGGCTCTGCGGGCCGTGCCGCAGCAGATTGAGATCGTGAGCCACGTGCCGCCGCGAGGCGCCGCCGGGAGGGCGGCCGACGCATGGGACCTCACGTTCAAGCGCGCCGCGAAGCTCGCGGAGCTGTTCGAGCGGCTCGCCGGCCTGAACCCCGGGCGGATGTGCGTGGGCGGCACGGGCGCGAGCCATCCCTACAACCTCAAGCCCTCGGACGAGGACGACCGGCTGGAGATCACGCTGCTGGCCGAAGGCCCCGGGGGCGGCCGCGCGAGGGCCGACCATTGAAAAAAGACGGAACCAAGAGGCGCGGCGCTCCCGGCTACATCGTGTCGATGGGATCCTTGTGGACGATCATGCTGACCTTCTTCATCCTCATGTGCTCCTATGCGAACGAGCAGGAGTGCGGGCTGGTGGGCGCGGGCACGGGCTCGTTCATCCGCCACGTGAACGCCGGCGGCATGCCGGGCATCCTGCCGGGCCACCGGACGACGGTCGACCTCGGAGAGGGCCGCCCCGAGTTCGCCATACCCGTGCGCGCCCTCGAGGCGAGCGGCGGCTCCGACGCCGACCTGCTCTACCAGCGCGTGCTCTGGATCGAGCCGGTGCGGCTCCCGCGGGCGCTCGCCAGCTACTTCGCCACGCAGGAGCGGCTGCGCATCCCGGTGAAGGCCGACTTCCAGCCGGGCGGCGCCGAGCTGACCGAGCAGAGCCGCAAGGTGCTCCAGCCCCTCGTCGCGCGGCTGCGCGTGGTGCCATACTACGTGCGCATCGAGGTGCACGTGGGGCAAGGCTTCCTCTTCAACGAACGCTACGGCAACGCATGGGAACTCACGGCGGCGCGCGCGGCCGCCATCGCCGTCTACTTCAACACCACCGGCGGCATGAGCCTCCGCCGCATCGAGCCCATCGGCTACGGCAGCGCCCAGCCGCTGGTGAGGAACCCCATCGACCCGAGGACCAACGACCGCGTGGAGATCGTGATCCTCAAGCACTGACACAGGAGGTGCATCCGTGGATGAAACGACCCAACCCCTCGAAGAGCTGATCGAGCAGGAGCAGCCCGCAACCCAGCAGAAGCCGGCCCGCAAGCTGCCGCTCCGCAAGATCATCATCTTCGGCGCCATCCTCGCCGGGGCCGCCGCGGCCGCCTACGCCGCGGCCGAATTCCTGGTGCCCGCCCCCGGGAAACAAGGCGACGCGGGCGCGCCCAGGATCGAGCTGCCCCCCGTGAAGCAGCCGGAGACGCCGAACAGCCCGCCCGCCGGCGTGCTCCACTCGCTCGACAGCATCATCGTGAACCTCCAGGGCTCCGAGGGCCGGCGCTACCTCAAGATCACCATCGCCTTCAACGTGAAGGACCAGAAGATGGTCGAGAAGCTGCGGCAGGAGAGCGTGCTGGTCACCGACAAGCTCATCATGCTGCTGTCGTCCAAGAAAATCGAGGAGATCGACGGCTTCGACCGCAAGACGGAGCTGAAGCGCGAGATCCGCGACGAGGTGAACGCGGCGCTGGGCATCAAGGACGCGATCACGCAGGTGTTCTTCTCCGAACTGATCGTGCAGTGAGATCGGGAGCGAGACAACGCCATGCCGGACATCCTGTCGAGCGATGAACTGAACGACCTGCTCGCTGCGGTCGACGACAACGAGGCGGACGGCGACCTGAAGGGGTTCCCCGGGAACAAGAGCGTGTCGCTCTACGACTTCCGCCGGCCGACGCGGCTCTCGCGGGCGCAGGTGCGCCAGCTCCAGAAGCTCTACGAGAGCGCACTCGAGGGCCTCACCAGCACGCTGTCGTCGAAACTCCACACGCAGATGGAGGCGAACGTGCTGGGCGTGAAGGCCCTCAACTACGGGTCGTTCGCCAGCCTGCTGCCCACCCCCACCTACGTGAACGTGTTCCGCGTGGAGCAATCGGGCAGCCGCGGGCTGCTGGCGATCGACGTGCCCTTCTGCCTGGCCCTGGTGGATCGGCTGCTGGGCGGGCACGGCCACGCCGTCGAGAAGCCCCGGCTCCTCACCGCCATCGAATTCGCCGTGCTCGACTGGCCCGTCCGGCTGATGCTGCAGGAATTGGAGCAATGCTGGTCGCGCGTCAATCCCGTGCACTTCGAGAGCGAGATGACGCGGATGGACCTCAGCTTCGCGCAGGTGATGCACGCGACCGAGACGATCCTCCGCGTCACCTTCGCCATGGGCGGCGAGATGGGCTCGGGCGAGGCCCACCTGTGCGTGCCCTTCACCGTGGTCGAGCGCACTCTCCACAAGCTCGGCCAGGGCGCACAGGAAACCGTCGCCCGCAGCGAGGCCGACAAGGCGAACGCCCGCGAGAGCCTCAAGAGGACCGACGTGTCCCTCGCCGCCGAGCTCGGCCACGCCACCCTCACCATCCGCGAGGTGCTCGGCCTCAGACCCGGCCAGATCGTGAAGCTGAACACCAAGGCCGACAAGCCCATCGGCGTGACCGTGGGCGGCCGGACGAAGTTCCTCGCCACGCCCGGGATGAGATCGCGGGCGCTGGCGGTCCAGATCAAACGCGTGTGCGCCGACTGACCCGCTGCACAGAAAGGTGATCCACCGTGGCAGAAGAGACAAAACAGGCAACCGACCAGGAGATGACGCAGACGATCTCCACCGACGAGATGTCCGAGAAAGTCGCCCGGCAGCCGGAGGTGCAGAACGTCCAGCTCGGGCAGCTCGACGCCCAGGCGGGGGCATCCCCAGGCGACAAGACGAGCCTCGACCTGATCATGGACGTCGAAGTCCCCGTCTCGGTCGAGCTCGGCCGGACGGAGATGCCGATCGGCGAGATCCTCGACCTCGGCCCGGGATCGATCGTCGAGCTGCGGAAAATGGCCAGCGACCCCGTTGACCTCCTGGTGAACAACAAGCTGGTGGCCCACGGCGAGGTCGTGGTGGTCGACGAAAACTTCGGCATCCGGATCACGTCGGTGATCGATCCGAAGGAGCGCGTCCGCAGCCTCGCGTGAAGCCCATCCCCGACGCGGATCGGAGCCAGTCCCTGACATCACGAGCGGGGGACTGGCTCGCACTTCGCCGGAGCAGCCATTCCCAAGTGGTCTCGTTCGCAAGTAAGATCACATTTGGCCGTAGGGGCGGGCCGCCCGTGCGTCTTCGCACGGAGCAGCTTTAGCTGCGTAGGCGTTGCCCGCCCTTCGGGTGGACCCAAGAGGGCAGACAACGCCACGGGCCTTCGGCCCTGTCCCGCGAAGACGCGGGGGCGGTCTGCCCCTACAGGCGGGCCAACTGGCACCATTATGGGATCGAACTTGTGAACAACCG
>Ga0172363_10004594_pt1 | contig 11175 bp, 9 predicted proteins | sample LakKivs2_kivu2a2_FD_114541 | JGI IMG/M metagenome (GOLD analysis project Ga0172363, IMG submission 114541) | Sediment microbial communities from Lake Kivu, Rwanda - Sediment s2_kivu2a2 | ecosystem: Environmental > Aquatic > Freshwater > Lake > Sediment | place: Rwanda: Western Province, Lake... | reverse complement strand
TGGAAAAACAAGCACGCTGAAAGTGTTGGTAGGAGTCTTGGAGCCTGCTTCGGGCAGAGTTGAAGTTTTCAACACGCCCATCTCTGACGAAGTAGCTGCCAAAAGCCAGATAGGCTACGTTCCTGAAGAAGTTGCCCTTCTAGACTCCTTGACGCCGAGAGAATTCTTGGAGTTCGTGGCTTCAGTGAGACAATTGGACAGAGCTGCTGTTAACTCTAGACTTGCGAGGCTTGTATCTGCCTTCGAGCTTGGGCAAAGTTTCGACACGCCGATTGCAGCGTTGTCAATGGGAAACAAGCAAAAAGTAGCCATCATAGCAGCATTGCTGCATGAACCCCGTTTATTGGTGCTAGACGAACCCTTGATAGGTTTAGACGCTCGTTCATCCAAAATTCTTAAGGAACTGATAACTTTCCATGCGAAGAAGGGCGGAGCCGTAGTTTTTTCAACTCACATCATGGAGATTGCTGAAAAACTCTGCACTCGGGTTGGAATAATTAACAAGGGCAAAATTGTGCGGGAAGGAACGGTTGACGGCTTGCGAAAACTCTTCAAAGACACTGAAGGATCATTGGAGGACACTTTCTTAAAGCTGACTGAACAAGAGGCTGGAATGCAGGAAACAATAAAGGCTCTGGAAGAGGAGTAAAAGATTCTTTGAAGTTTTCCGAATTTTGGCAGATTTCAAATAGAATCTACAAGGAACTATCTTTCCAGTCCATTTTTTCTCTTCGCGCAGGTGGAACATTACCTCAAAAAGGTATGAGCAGCGTCAGAACCGTAATAAATAACGCTCAAGTAAGCACTCTCATAAGCAAACTACTCACAGCACTTTTCATAGTGGTCTTCGGATTCATGGTTTTTCTCCCCTTGACTTCAATAAACCTCTTAGACCCTTCAAGGACGCTTGCGATTGTCGGCAGCCTCTCAGCCTTTCTTGCCGTGGTGCTGCTCTTAATAAGCTTCATGGGGCTTCAGGTTTCAACAGCGTTTGTTTCTTCAAAAATGACGGAGATACTGCGTCCCCTCCCACTTTCGAAACGTGACATCTCGCGAATAATGTTGTTGTGCTTCACAAGAATATTCGACATCCCACTTGCAGCCGCAATTGCAGTACTGTTTCTAGGATACTATTTCATCAACGGAACTATCGTCGGCTGCTTAATCTCCTTTTTAGGCATTCTCGCCACTGAGATTTTCGCGTTGGCATTCACCATGATAATGGCTAGGTTTTTCTATTCTAGGATCGCTGGCGGAGGTGGAAAATCAAAGTGGAAGACGTTTCTCAGATTTGTCTTCATGATTGTCTGGGTTCTTCCCTCGCTCGGAATGTACTTGATAGTTAACTTCGCTACGCAGATAGTCCAGTCATTTGTAACGATTGCTGGAAGCACTTCATCTCTTCCCGATGCCTTGGCGGCGATTTATCCCTTCTCGTACGGTTTCCTCGCATCTTTCACGACATCCTCGCATGAAATTGAGAGCATTGTAGCCGGCATTTCTGCTGTCTCATGCTTGGCGTATTCTGCGCTTGCAATTTACTGTTTGAAATGGCTGACGCAGAGCCTGAAACACTTTGAATCTGGAGTGGTTAAAGCCAGCTTGGAGAAACTGAAAGACACCGTCATCAAGCCGCAAGCCCCGTGGCTCGGTATTATTCGGAAAGACTTGAGAATAGCCTCGCGGTCACCCTCACACGCAAGCCTTCTTCTTCTGCCAGCCATACAAACAACTGTTCTAGCAATGTCCTTCGCTTCGTTCAACGCGGTAGGATTGACTGTTGCTTTTGGCATGTTGGGCGGAGTGTCTTCGATTGTGCTTTTGCTTCCGCCAACATTGGTTTCGATTGAAGGCTTAGCAGCTTCCTACGGACGAAGCCTCCCGCTTAGAAAGAAGACGCTGATATATGCCAAGACTTTGCTGTGTTTGATTACCTATCTCATGTCGATGACAGTTCTGATTAGTGTAGCTTTGTACTTGGGAAGAGACATTGGGTACATCGCTGCTTATGGATTGACACACTCTTTTTCAGTTGCAGCGGCAGTCATGCTCGAACTCGTTATTCTAACGCAGAAATTCTGGAAAGAAGGCTTTGCAGTTGGCAACCTCTATTCAAGAATGTCAACTTTCATCTTAGTACTACTTCCCGGGTTCCTAGTCATCGTGTTGCCGATAATCGCAGGTTTCACAACATACTTGTTGGCACCACATCTAGCCCTGACCGTGTTTCTAGCTTTTGCTCTTTCTGAATTCGCAGCTATCACAGCCTACGTTTTACGGCAAAAATAGGCTAAAGTTTCGAGTCTACGTATGCTTTTGCGCAGCAGAACGGAGAGTAAACAACCTCATATCCCTGTTGCTTCGCAAATCTTGCTGCTTCTTCTGACGGAAAAGCTATGCCATTCACCCCTGCCTTTACAGCTAGCACGTCGGTTCTTGCCCTGTGCTTGCCTTTCGGTCGCATGCAGCCCAAAGTCAAAGGTGTTCGGGGAAACATTACTCTTGCGGCTGCCACGATTTTAGCTATGTCTAAAGGTTCTGGCGGCTTAACATCCTGCATCTCTGTTGAGTGTATGGGCATGAAAGCAATCACAACCAATGCTGAGGGATTGTACTTTGAAGCAATTTTCAAGGCATTCACCTCGCCTTGCAGTTTTCCGTAATGCAGTCCAACAATAATATGCGGAACAAACGTGATACCTGCGCCGCTTAGTGCTTTCAGCGAGTTTTCGTAATCCCTCACACTTACGTTCAAATTGTAAATCTCTTTTATTGTGGAGTCTGAGCCGATAACGTCTATCAACGCCCCGTCAACACCCGCCCTCTTGAGTGACTCTGCAGTTTCTCGATCAGTTATGCCCGTGTGAACAAACACCGTCAAGCCAAGCTCTCTTTTGATTCTATTGATCGTGTCAACAAATTTCGCCAGAGGAACTGTGCCGTCAGGAAGACATCCACCACTGATAAGACACCCTAATGCTCCCTCTCGTTTGAGTTGCGTGCACAATTGAAACAGCCGTTCAGGAGTAACTGCAGAGTGCATTGTTTCCAAGACTTTTCCACCGCAGTGCTTGCACCGCAACGAACAGGATTTTCCCGTCACGGAGATTGTTGAAAAAGCCGTGGGAGAAGAACAGTAATCACCTGTTCGGTAATACATGAAGCTAGGAGCGTAGAAACAGATTTTTCTGCCAAAAAGCCTCAGCCTAGCCTCATGCGCCTTTTTCAGGGTATCTAACAGTTCATCCTCGTTTTTTGCGTTGAGAATCGTTTTGACATCTTTTTCAACGTTCTTATCTGACAACCGCCCAACCCGCATGATACAACTGCTTCCACTTACGTTCCAGCCTAAACAGTCTATTTAAGTCTAACATTGCCATGCCGAGTTTATTTTCCAGTGGAAGGTTTTTAATGCTGAACAAGTATCCATGCATCTCGTGGAACAACATGAATTCCGAACGCGATGCTGCAGATTTGCCCAAGCAGATTCGCGTCTCTCTAGGCTCCGCTATCGTCCTCGGACTTGTGAAGGGCAAGCTTGACGCTGCGCCCACCACCGCCTACTTCATGACGTATAACAGTGGCAAATGTGCTGCAAACTGCCACTTCTGTCCACAAGCCAGAGAAAGCACAGGCAGAGCAGACATGCTTTCAAGAGTCTCTTGGCCCGTCTTCCCAACAGACACTGCGCTTGATCAGGCACGAGAAGCTGTTGAGGATGGGATGATAAGGCGCGTTTGCATCCAAGCCCTAAACTATCCAACAGTCTTCAATCATTTACATGTGCTAGTAAAGAAGATTCGAAGGCTATCCCCCGTGTCTGTTTCTGTTTCTTGTCAGCCTCTGAACCGCAAAAACATGAAACTGCTGAAGAAGGCGGGTGTTGAGCGGATAGGAATTCCTCTGGACGCTGCTACGCGTGAATTGTTTGACAAGGTCAAGGGAGCGTCTGCCGGCGGACCGTACGATTGGGACACGCAATTTAGGCTGTTAGAGGACGCTGTTGACGTTTTTGGCAGAGGAAAAGTTAGCACACATCTGATTGTGGGATTGGGCGAGACTGACAGAGAAATGGTCAGCCTCGTTCAGAAATGCGTGGATAGTGGTGTTCTTCCAGCGCTCTTTGCCTTCACTCCTGTCTCTGGAACGGCGTTAGAGAATTCGCCTCAGCCATTGGTTCAGCGATACAGGCGGATACAGGTTGCGAGACACGTGATTGTAAGCGGTGTTGGCAGATGCGGAGACATGTGCTTCGATGAAAATTGCTGCTTGACCGACTTCGGCGTTGACCAGCATATTCTGTTGCAGATTATCCGAGATGGAAAACCTTTTCAGACCTCAGGCTGCCCAGACTGCAACAGGCCATATTACAACGAGAAGCCAAGCGGGCCAGTCTACAACTATCCAAGACCATGCAAACCAGAAGAGATTTCTGAAATCAAAAGAGACCTAAGTTTGACTGGCGCATAGGCTCAGATTAGTCTGCTTTTCTTTTTTGCGAAATGAGACTAACGTTTGGCGTTTGGCAAATGGGGCAATGTAGGATTAGACTTTTAAGTTACAATGACTGTTTGCATGTGATCAGCATGTTTGAAATAAACCAGAATTGGTACGTACTTTTTCTCGGCTTCCTATTACCTTGGTTGATTCTTACTATCAGTAGACGAAAAAGCATGGGAATGAAGGAGATCAAGGAGCAAGTCATTATAGCCTGTTTAGGGTTATGCGTTCTCACCTTAATGGAAGTCTACGCAGTCTCGTCAGACCTGTGGCACTATGTTCCCGGAGACTGGCCCGTAATCTTGTGGCCAACATATTTTGTGGCAATACTTTTCGGGTATCAGTTGTTGAGGTTTCTGGAAGCGAACACCAAGAAGATTTGAGATGCTGCTGGGCGGCTTTTGGCTTGGATGGTGGGTTTTGAGAGTTTTCAGTAGAAAAATCTATGTGCATGTATCGTGTTAATGCAGTTCTAAACTGGTCGGTGACGAGTTTGGTGGAGAAATCCGTGGAGGACAAAAGAATATCCCTCAAAGAAGCAGTGAGTCTTGTTCCTGACGGTGCAAGTCTTTTTTGGGGCGGTTTCGGCTTCCAAAGACCGCCAATGGCTTTTGCCTGTGAACTTGTCAGACAGAAGAAGCGTAACCTCAGTGTTTACACGTGCGGTTCAGAAATGGACATTGACATACTTTCAGGCGCTTACGCTGTTTCGCGTTTTGAACTGGCGTTTTTCGCAATTGAGGGCATAGGCTTGGTGCCTAACATTCAGAGAAGAATCCGTGAAGGGGCAATAGAGATTGAGGATTATACGAACCTTGCGATGGCGCTGCGTTTCTTAGGCGGCGCTTTAGGCGTGCCTTTTATGCCTCTGAAAAGCATGTTGGGCACGGATTTGCTTGCGAAAACGCGGTTCAGACCTAAGAAGGCGGAAGTGATGTCTTGCCCGTTTTCAGGCGAGAAGGTGGTGCTTGTTCCGTCGATCCGTCCAGACTTCAGCATTGTTCACGCTTCACGCGTGGATAAGGAGGGAAATGCGCAAATAGACGGAATCAAAGGCGAAGACGTTGAAGGCGCGAGGGCAGGCAAAAAAGTCATTGTTCTCGCCGAAGAGATTGTGGACAGCGAGTTTATACGTTCTCAGCCAGACCAGACCGTCATACCGAACATCTACGTTACCCACGTTGTTGAGTGCCCGTGGGGCTCGTATCCGATGATGGTTTACAACTACTACGATTATGACATGGAGCATGTTCGCATGTACTATGACCAATGCAAAACAGAAGAAGGATGGCAGAAATACCTTCAAGAATACATAACAGGCGTGGACAGCCACGAGGAAATGCTTCAGAAAATCGGCGTAGAGAAACTGCTTAAACTCAAAGCCAAAAAGCCATTCCCATACTAAAAGGAGAGAGAAAAGAATGAACAAGAAACATGCAAACCCTGAAGAATTCACAACTCTTGAACTCATGGCAGTTTGCGGCTCAAGACAGATAGGAAACAACGAAGTGGTGTTCATAGGAACAGGGCTTCCCCTAATCGCCGCAATGCTAGCCAAGAAAACCCACGCACCAAGAGCGAAAATCGTCTACGAAGCTGGCTTCATTGACTCAAACGCCAAAGACATTGCCTTCTCAATCGCAGATTCAAGACTGGGCTACAGAGCATCAGCAGCCATCGGGCTCATTGAAACACTAGGCGTAATGTTGCAGGGCGGACATGTTGACTTGGGATTCGTCGGCGCAGCACAGATTGATGAATACGGAAACATCAACACCACCTACATTGGAAACTTCGAAAAGCCATCTGTAAGATTGCCGGGAAGCGGGGGAGGAAACGACATCATCTCATCTGCCAAACGCATAGTTGCCATAATGACTCATGAAAAGCGCAAGATGGTGAAGAAACTTGACTACTTGACAAGCCCAGGCTTCCTCGACGGCGCGGGTGCGAGAGAAAGGGCAGGTCTGCGTGGAGGTGGTCCTTCGCTTGTGGTAACAAACCTGTGTCAGATGGATTTTGATCCTGAAACAAAACACATAAGGTTGGCGACTATTCACCCAGGGGTCACTGTGGAGCAGGTGTTGGAGAACAGCGGATTTGACTTGATTGTGCCGAAAGATGTGCCGACGACGGAGTTGCCGACGTGTGAAGAACTGGCATTGTTGAGAACTGTTGATCCTGACGGGATATACATACCTAGACCTAAGTAGGCTGAGAACTTCCCTGCTTCAGCTTAGGCTTCTGCCTAGTGACCTGTTCAACTATTTTCCAAAATTCCTCTTCACTCAAGCCCTTCCGAAGTTCTTTCATTAGTTTCTTGATTTGGTAAAACGTCATCTGAACCTCGCCCTTGTCAACCGCTTCAGCTGCCCTCTTCATCTTCTTCACGATTTCCTCTATCTGCGCTGGAGAAGCTTTGATTTCTGCCATTGCCAAACGAGTTTCAATCAGTTGCTTTCCAACTTTCTTACTGAACTGGAACGTTGCCTCTCTTCCCACTATTTCAGGCGGAAACGGTTCAAACAAGAGCGGGTTAGCCTGCATCGCCTGAATATGCTCATCTGTTTCGTATGAGAAAGCGTTCTCGCCTACTATCGGCTTGTGAAACTGCACGGGTAATGCAAATGTTTTCTCAGTAAGCTGGGCCAATCTGTGGATCTTGAGCAAATCTACACCCGTGTCCACGTCATAAAGCAGCTCCAGAGCAGTAACAACCTCTTCCAGTGGAGTGCCTCCAGCTCGTTCGCCGAAGCCGATGACGCAAGTCTGCACACAGGAGACTCCTTCCTCTACAGCCGCTAGGGCGTTGGCGGTTGCTAAGCCAAAGTCATTGTTGCAGTGTATTGCGAGTCTAGGATTCTTGACTTTAAGCTCTGCAAGCCCTTCCTTGATGTGCGAAATCAAGTAGCGTGTCGATAAAGGTCTCATGAACCCAACCGTGTCCTCAATCACGAGTTGATCTGCTCCTGCCTTTGCTGCAGCTTCAAAAATCTGCAGAATTTCCCGCAACGGCGTTCTTGAAGCATCTTCCAAAACGAAGTCCACCTTCGCACCGTGCTTTTTCACGTATTCGATGTTTTCAACAGTTCTCCGCAAAACTTGCTCCTTAGTCATCTTCAGTCTGTATTGGAGGTTAAGCTCGTTGAACGGGGTAATCATCGGTATTTCTCTTATCCCACATTCAAGACAAGCGTCAACATCGCTTTTGCTTATGCGTGCCGAAGCCACGATCTTGGCGTTTCGGAATCCCTCGTTTGAGATTTTCCTCACGCTGTTCTTCTCATCTTCTGACAGGGCTGGATAGCCAACGTTGATGGTGGAAACGCCCACTTCGTCCAGCATCTTGGCAAGCTTCACTTTCTCAACGTAAGTCAGAAAAACCGCAGGAGTCTGAGACCCCTCAATCAGTGTTTCGTCCCAAATGTAAACTCGTTCAGGAAGTTTGGGAGGCAGGTTCTTCCTTAAGTGATTATAGTTTGCGATCAGTCCCTGTGCTTCCAGCTTTCTAAATATCGTTTTTCGCATCCTGAACCACTGTCCAGCAAACTTGCTGGATGCACTTTGTTAATTGTAAGAAGATTCATATAAGAATTGCATTTTCGCTCGAACATCCACGTGAGTTTGTCTTTGCCTTCGGCGAAAGTTTAAAATTGACACCGCCCATAGCCAATAGTGTTGCTGGTGTTTATTATGGAGCCATTTCCGTGGTGGAGCGAGAAACAACGAAACTTGATGGCTGATGCAAAGGATTTTGCCGACAAAAACATTGCAAAAGGCGAAGAAACCTTCTGGACAAAGAAATTTCCCTCTGAACTGCTCAAAAAAGTGGCACAAAGAGGATGGTTCGGAATAGTTATTCCTGAAAAATATGGCGGCGCAGATTCTGGGGTAACGGGCGCAGCAATCGTTGCCGAAGAATTAAGTCGAATCGGTTCAGCTTTAAGTGAAGCTTACTCAGTTTCCATGTTCGGCGGAGTCGAGCAGCTGTTAACATTCGGAACAGAACAGCAGAAACAAGCTTGGCTCCCGAAAATCGCTAAAGGCGAAGTTGTAGGCGCTGTGTGCATCACAGAACCCTTCGTGGGCTCAGACGCGGCGGGCGTTGAATCTACTGCAAGACGGGAAGGAAATGGGTATGTTTTGAATGGCAAAAAACGTTTCATCACCAATGCTGGACTAGCTGACATTTATGTTGTGTATGCACGTAGCAGCGAAAAACCTGAGGACAAAGGCAAATATCAGCATTTAACCGCGTTCTTGGTTGAAAAGAAAACCGCTGGCTTCTCGGTGGAGAAGATAAACGAGCTTTCAGGATGGTTTGGACTGCCTAACGGCTTCTTGGATTTCAACGAAGTAAAAATCCCCGCTGAAAACATCATAGGCAAAGAAGGCGAAGGCTGGAAAGTCATGATGGCGGGACTAAACTTTGAGCGAGTAGTCTACTCTGCAGCAATGCTTGGGCCAATTCGAGAGTCAATAAAGTATGCTTTCGCATACGCTCAGCGGCGCATGCAGTTTGGCAAGCCAACCATCGAAATTCCATCCAACCAATCGAAAATCGCCGAAATGCTTGCAGGCTTACACACTTCAAGACTGCTGGTTTATCATGCTGCACACTTGCTGGACGAACATAAAGACGCGATGGTGGAAGCGGCAACGGCAAAGCTGTTCACATCCGAAACTTACGAGAAAATCATAAGCGACGCCATAATGGTGATGGGCGGCGACGGCTGGACAAGATTCTACCCCGTTGAGGGCTACCTCAGAGATGCAAAGGTGAATCAGATTGGAGCGGGAACAAACGACATCATGAAACTCGTCATTTTCCGAGGCGGATTGAAGGCAATGGGAAAAGACTTGAAAATGCCCAAGAGAAAAGTGCATGAAAAACTCGGCGTTCCAATTTCAACAACTGAACCACCGTCAAAAGTTGAGGCGACAGCAAACAGCATACTGGAGATGTTGGCGGAGGACTACCAAGTTAACCCTGGACTTTTCATGAGCCGCGAAGATATGAAGGAAAGACTGATTGATGCGAATGATGAGAAACTTGACGTTCTTCTCAGAGACTTGGAGAAAGAAGGCTTGGCTAAGCTTTACCGTGACGGACGTGGAACAATCGCCTTGGTCAAAGCAACATACAAGGGACTTCGCAAGGCTAAGCCGTTGGAAAAATATAAATGGTATCCCGAATGGGTAAACAAAGAATTCATCTTCTAACCTCAAAACACTCTTCTCGGTCTTTCGTGGCGTTTCTAGGTATATATAAGGGGGGGTAGTCTGTCTAGAGAAGCGCTTCAGTCTTTCCATTTCTTGATTCAAAAGTACATGCAATCTTCAAGGATGGAGAGAGTGGGAAACGTGGGTGATGTTGAGAATTCTACTTAAACCGTCTGAGCCATGGAAGATGTTAAATACCGTGTCCAACAAACTACGGGGTCGGTAATCAAGCAACAAATGGAGGCGAAGAAAAAAGTTGAATACCAAAGTCATGTACCAGCTTCTTGGCATAATACTGGTCATCATCGCAATAGTGCTTGCAATAATCCAGCATTTCAACGTTTACAACCTTTATGGAAGCATAGACTACAAATGGTACTTCTGGGCACTCGTCGCAGTGATCGGCATAATCGGCATCGTGCTGGCGGCATGGTCTTATATGAAAAAAGAGTAAACACCAAACTATCTTCTTTCTGAGCTTCCACAAGCTCCAAACCAACACTCTTTTCCTTTTTGTCTCATTTCAAAAACCTGTTCCATTTTGAAGCAGACTCCGACCAACTCGACTGCATCTCAAAAACGCTTTTCGTCTGAAAAACCTTTTTAACGTTACCCAAAACTATTATGAACGTGACAAAAACAGGCGAGTAAACAATGAACATAAACAAAATCGCCGTCTTAGGCGCCGGCCTAATGGGTCACGGCATCACCCAAGTAGCCGCCCAAGTCGGTAAATACGAAGTCAACATGCGCGATGTTGAACAACGTTTCATAGAAGGCGGCATGAACATGATTCGTGACAGCCTTCAACGTTTTATCAAGAAAGGGCAAATGACTGAAGCAGAGATGAATGAAATCCTCAGCAGAATCCACCAGACGGTGGACCTCAAGGAAGCAGTCAAGGACGCTGACTTGATAATTGAAGCCATACCTGAAAATGCTGAACTGAAAAAGGCAACATTCCGCGAAGTTGACGCACATGCACCAGCACACGCAATAGTCGCTTCAAACACCTCATCCGTCAGCATCACCGAGCTAGCTTCAGCCACCAAACGCCCAGAAAAAGTCTGCGGAATGCACTTCTTCAACCCGCCGCAACTGATGAAACTTGTAGAGGTTGTGAAAGGAGCAAAGACTTCAGACGAAACGGTGCAAACCGTCCTTGACGTGTCACACAAGCTAGGCAAAGAAACAGTCCTCGTGAAGAAAGACTGCCCAGGATTCATAGTCAACCGCATACTCATCCCAGCATTGAACGAGGCAGTTGCTCTTCACTGGGAAGGCGTTGCCGACAGAGACGACATCGACAAAGCAGTAAAACTCGGATTAAACTGGCCTATGGGACCACTCATGCTGCTAGACTACATCGGCGCCGACACGACGTTGGCCATCGCAGACGTCTTGGCAAGGGAGCTGGATCCGAAATTTAATGCCACAACAGGCCTGAAGCAG
>Ga0172363_10004593_pt1 | contig 11175 bp, 13 predicted proteins | sample LakKivs2_kivu2a2_FD_114541 | JGI IMG/M metagenome (GOLD analysis project Ga0172363, IMG submission 114541) | Sediment microbial communities from Lake Kivu, Rwanda - Sediment s2_kivu2a2 | ecosystem: Environmental > Aquatic > Freshwater > Lake > Sediment | place: Rwanda: Western Province, Lake... | reverse complement strand
ATGAAACTCAAACAGAAACATGTGGTTGTGATGTTCCCTGGTATAATGGTGAAATCATACAACTTGAACATACATGGAAAAAAACTGGAAATTATGAAATAAAAGCAAGAGTAGCAGATGTTTATAATAATTGGAGTGAATGGTCTGAGCCGTTTTCTATTAGCATGCCAAAAAGCAAAATGTTAACTAGAATTGCCAATCCTTTATTGCCAATGTTTTTAGAGCATTTCCCATTTTTAGAAAAAATATTTTTTATGATAAAGGAGATAGATGAAAAATGAATAAAAAAAATATATTACCACTAATGGTAAAGGATCATTGTAAAATCGAAAAACTACTTGATGCACTTGAGAGAAATATTGATAAAGATTATGAGACGATGAGGGAATCGTTCAATAATTTTGAATGGGTGCTTGAAAAACATTTATTTATTGAGGAAAAAGCAATATTCACATTTTATAATCCTAAGGATGTCTCTGAAGGGTATAGAATGCTTCCTGAGCTTACAAAGCAGCATAATTTTTTAATAAATCAGTTAAATAACTGGAGGAAGGATGTTAGAAACAAAAAGAAAATCAATGGTTTTTATGAGTTTAAAAAAATCTTGATTAGTCATAAGGGTTTTGAAGAAAAAGAGGTTTATCCAAGGTTAGATAAAACATTATCTGATGATCAAAAAAAGGAGATTATCAGTAGAATAAATGAGATGGTATAATTTGATGATAAGTTAGTTTAAAGAAAAATGTTGTTATAATGTGGGTAATTATGATTGAGAAATCATATAAATGTGAGACTTGTGGGAAAATAGTTAAAACAAAAGATAAAAAAATTCCTATGTGTTGTGAACATCCAATGAAAATGATACCAGTGGATATTTGTCTTCAGCCATCTCATCCTGAACATTTTAGACCAATGGATCATGAAGAACCATGTGATCAGGGTAATCAAGGATAAAATCTAATTTTTCTTTACTCTTTTTTCTAATGCAGGTCTTCTCTCAGGTATTGATTCTGCTTGTTTTTTACCATCTTTTATATCTTGGGAAACATAAAGAGCGCAGTAGCATACACCAAATTCTTTTACATCAGGATCACGATAAATACATGGGCAGATAATATCTGCATCATCCTGTCTTTTTCCTGATGCAAGTCTACATGGGCATGCCCAATAACCATACCTTTTTTGATTAATTAAAAGGCTTTTAATCAGATCTTTTGCAAAATCTGCATCAGGGTTTAGATGATAACCATGCGATTCTGCATATTTATTTAGTCTTTCATAAACCTGGTTAATAGTTTTTTCTGAGATATCATTCATTATGTAAGTGCCTCTCTGATTTCATCTTCTTTAAAACCAACTATACAATTATTGTTAATAACAAGTGTTGGAAAAGAACAACTAGGATTCCATTTCCTTACATCATCCATTGTTTTATCCTTATCATCATCCTCAAGTAAGTCAACATACAAATATGAGTATTCAACTCCAAGGTCATGAAGCAACTGTTTAGTTTTTTTACACCATATACATGTGCTTAGAGCATAAAGCATTATTTTTCCCTTATTTTTTCCTTTAACATGTTCAATTTTTATCATGTTTTCTTTTCTCCATATTTATCAATAAAAACAAAATCATTTAATGGTTTTCTTGCTGGTCTTTGTTTTTCATCTTTTATTTGTTTCTCAGACATAACTGGGTTTATCTTGTCTGAGTGTTTACTAAATATTATTAGGGTTATAACATTAAATTCATCTGGTATCCCTAGTATCTCACGTGTTTTTTTAGGGCTGTAGCCAGCAATAGGATGCGCAACGTATCCTAGCTCTGTTGTTCTAAGGATAAGATGAGCCGTTGCCATACCTATGTCAAATAGGTAATATTCCCTGTCTTTTATAACACAGTCATCTTCTTTTTTACCAATTACAACAATGATCATAGATGCTTTCTGCGCCCATTCATTACCAGGGGATAACGCCTCATGTAAATGTTTCAGGGTTTCTTTTTCGTAGACAAAAATATATTTCCAGGGTTGATTATTAAAACATGATGCAGCTAGTTGTGCGCATTCTGCAAGATCATAAATTAAGTCTTTTGTTATCTCAACTGGTTCGAATGAGCGAAATGCTCTTCTATTGTTAATTGCTTGTTTTACATCCATAAACTCCACTATTATCTAATATTAATAATATCTTGAAGTTTGGTATAACTCCCCAAGTTGTTTTTATAAACAAAAAATATGTTTTATGCTTTTCTATGAAAAACTCAACAAGCAATAACTTTAAATCAAATAGGAATCTATTATCCCATGGGTTTATGATAAAAAGGTGATTGTTTGGTAAAAAAATCTACTAAAGAAATTGTTAAAAAACATTATAGTAAAATTGCTAGTGAAAACAAAAGTTGTTGTAGTTGTGGTTGTAATAGTAATATTAGTAGTGAAAATGTGTCAAAAGAGATTGGTTACTCTGAACAGGATATTAACTTAGTCCCTGATGCTAATCTTGGGCTTGGTTGTGGTAACCCAACAGCAATTGGAAAGATAAAACAAGGAGATGTTGTGCTTGATCTTGGGTCTGGTGCTGGTTTTGATAGTTTCCTTGCATCAAAAAAGGTAGGCATGTCTGGTAAAGTAATCGGCGTTGACATGACTAGAGAGATGATAGATAAAGCAAAGAGTATTGCTGATAAATATGGTTATAAAAACGTGGAATTCAGACATGGTGATATAGAAAATCTACCTGTTGAAGATAACTCAGTTGATATTATTATTAGTAATTGTGTGATTAATCTTGCGCCTGATAAGCTTAAGGTTTTTAAAGAAGCATATCGTGTATTAAGAAAAACTGGTAAGTTGTATGTCTCAGATATTGTTTTACTGAAGGAGTTAACAGAGGAACAAAGAAATAATGAGGAGTTAATAGCAGGATGTGTTGGTGGAGCGTTATTAAAAGATGAGTATTTAGAGATAATAAAGAAAGCGGGTTTTAAGTATAGGATTGTTTTGGAGAACAAAAAGATAAGTGAAACTCAGTATAATGGTATTCCTCTTGAGAGTTTAACTGTTGAAGCATTTAAGATATAAGGGTTAAATAAATTATAAGCTTAGATATAAATTCCAAATTTGGTTTGATATTTTTTCTATGTTAAAATTTTCTTTGATATTTTCGTATTGTTTTTGAGAAACATCATAATAAAAGTCTTTATCTTGTATTAGTTTTTGGATATTATCTGCTATTGTTTCTGGGTCGTTGTTTGTTAAACCCCAGACTTTGTTATCAGATGATTTAGTAAATATTTCTGGGATGCCTCCGATGTTGGATGCAATTGTTGGGATTCCTGAAGCACCTGCATTTAAAATAACATAGGGTAAATTATCTAAGTAGCTTAGATGAATGAAAAGGTCTGCCCATTGGTTTTCTGTTTTATTATTACAATAACCTAAGAATTTTATTTTTTCTGATTCGTATTTGTTTTTATACATAGGTAGTTTTTTTCCTATCCCAGCGATTTTTAGTTCTGTTTTGATGCCTCTGTCGTTTAATAATTTGTTAACATTGATTAAGAGATCCACACCTAAGGTTTTTTGTTCGAAAACAAAAGATGTGATAGATAGAATATTTAATGAAGCATTTCCATTTTGGATTTCTTTTAGTTTATCTGCTTTTTTAAGGATCAGTTCTTTATCATATTTTTCAATATAAATCCCATTTGGTATTACATGATGGTTTGTGGTTTTGGTATGTTTTTTTGTTTTAAGATATTCATTGATTTGTGTTTCTAAGTATTTTGTTGGGAAAATTACTGCGTTAGCATTTTTTATTACAAACAAATGAGATGGTACCCATAATTTACTGATAGGCCAGGGTTTGCTTTTTGATTCAATGAAGATGTTACCATGCAGGGTGTATACTACTTTTTTGCCAAATATTTTAAATAAGATAAATAATAAGCTGGCTCCTGGTGATTCTGAGTAGAAGTGAAAAACATCGTATTTTCTTAAATGGAGTATTGCATGTATTAGTGATTTTATGTTTGTTGTTTCTACGATATGGATTTTATTTGTGTTTTTGTTATAGTTTTTTAAAAGCTCATTAAATAAGATGTTTGTTCCTATGTTTGGACCTTGATTTAGTTTACCTTCTAATGCTATTAGCAGTTTCATTTTAAGTTCAGTTGAATTTGATTACTATATTTAATTATAGCGAATTGTTGTTTTTCATTAATTTTCTGACTTAGATATGTGAATAAAAAAAAGAAGAAAGAGGTTTTTTGGTCTGCATCAGGAGCTTAAATTTAGTTTCAGGGTTGTACTTCATATAATGGTATAAAAATATGAACTGCACTTCATATTTTAGAAATTTTTATATAGATGGAACGACAATTACGAACTATGAACCGTGATATAATAAAAAGGAGAATCACCGAACAAGAAGCATACACAAAACAGTTTCTAAATAAACCGTTAATTCCACGAGAACACTTCTCCAGTTATCAGAAACAACTCACCACCAACCTCATCAAAACAATACTTGGACCAAGACGAGCAGGAAAAACGACTTTAGGATTATTACTACTTAAAAAAGAAAACTTCTACTACGTTAACTTCGATGATGAAATTCTTTCCACCCTTAAACGCGACGAACTAGGTGGACTCCTTGAACTACTCAATGAACTCTTCGGAAAACGACCGTACCTCTTTCTTGATGAAATACAAAACATTGACTCATGGGAATTATTTGTGAACCGACTACAAAGACTTGGATACAATATTCTACTTAGTGGTAGCAACAGTAAACTACTAAGTAAAGAACTCAGCAGTCATCTTGGCGGGAGAACAATCACCCTTGAAATCCTCCCATTCAGCTTTAAAGAGTTCCTCACCGCAAAACACTTCAACACCATAAAAGAAACAGATGAATGGGTTGGAAGGTTAAAAAATCAATTACAGCACTATATCGAATGGGGTGGATACCCAGAGGCTATCATAGAAATAACTGATCCAGATTCCAAAAAAAAATATCTGAATGAATTGTTCGACACTATCATATTTAGAGATATCACGCAACGATTCAACATAAAATATACTGCAGAGCTTATCGCATTAGCAACGATAATCATGAACCAATTTTCCACCAGAACAAGCCTCACAAAAATCTCACGAGACCTTGAAATAAGTTCACATACAATAAAAAAATATATCTCCTACCTCGAAGAAGCATATCTTATTGTCAGCAGTAAAAAATTCTCCTACAAACCAAGAGAGATGGAATCATCATATAGAAAATACTACTGCATTGACACAGGTTTACTCAATGCAAAAAAAACAACACTCACCAGAGATTTTGGAAAACTACTAGAAAATGTTGTCGCCATCGAACTGAAAAGAAGAAACATTGAACTGTACTACTACTTGGTTGACAATAAATATGAAGTTGATTTTGTCATCGGGGATTCAACAGCGATAAAAGAAGTAATCCAGGTAGTTGATGATGAACAAGATATACCAGAACGGGAAATAAAAACAGGCATATTAGCCTGTAAAAAACTACATTGTCACACCTTAACGATAATAACTTGGAATACAGAAGATAAAAAACTTGAAGATGACATCACCATTCATAGTATACCTCTCTGGAAATGGCTCTTGAAACAAGAAAAATAATACCTAGTTATGAAAACATTATAATAATAAACTATGCGTATATCATTAGTTGAAAAAAAATGAGGAATTATAATAAGATTAGTAGAAAGAACATAAAATGTCCACATTGTAGCGGTAAAAACATCATAAAGTATGGCCAAACTAGTAGAGTGCAGGCATATTATTGCAAAGATTGCAGAAAGAAATTCACAGAAAAGGGGTTAAAAAACAAGATGTATACCCCTCGGGTTGTCATCAATGCTATTACTTATTATAATCTTGGAAACACACTAGAAGAATCAGCAAAACTAGTAAACAGAAGGTTCAAGGTTAAAGTTTCTAAAAGCACGGTTCATTCCTGGGTAAAGGAGTTTTCTGATATCTGTAGTTACAGCAAACAACGATCACAGGTTATCAAAAGATATACTACCGACAATATTATTCATGCGTTCTCTTTTCAACATAGTGGTTTAACCTACGATTTTCAGTTTCATCTACCCAAGTTGGAGATGCTGGGCAGTAAATATCCCTCACTAATACAGTATCTGAAAAATATGAAAACCAGGTGCCCAAGTGATATTTTTAAAGAAAATGAACGATGTTCACAGATAAAACTAGGTGTTAACATCAAAAAACAAGGTAGATATAATCAGGCATGTAAACTAGCAGGATTTGCTTTAAAAGCCTGTGATAAAAACAAAGAAAGACACAACAAAGTTGAAGAATTCATGCTTATAAATGATTCAAGCACTATTGCATGTGAAGTCCCAGTTTGGTACTGGGATAAAAACCTAGATCTAGGGGTTTGTGGGCATATTGACCTATTGCAGATAAGGCAGGGTAAGATTTATGTGTTAGATTTTAAACCAGGTGCAGGCAAGGAAAAAGAAAGCAAAGTTGCATCACAGCTTTACTTGTATGCAACTGGTTTCTCTTTTAGAACAAAAATACCATTACAAAGTTTTTGTTGTGCATGGTTTGATGAAAATATGTATTACGAGTTTAACCCAGCAGAAATTAAGATTGAAATGAAAAAACATTAGATAAAAGACGAGAATGATGGCTACTAGCTAGATTTTGAATTCAAAGTACCAGCCACAGGCTGGTATGAAAACAACTAGATTCTGGATTCAGAATACTAATCACAGAGTAGTACGAAAACTACTAAATTCTGAATTCAACTTACCAACCATAAACTGGAAAAAAATAGGGGTTTTTGATAGGGTGACTGGAAAGGTCTAGTGAGGATTTTACAAACTAAATGCTGGAAAAGTAAAGAAAGAGGGGTTTCTTCGAGAGGATGAAGAGGTTTTTTTAAAAAACTATGCATGTTTATTCCAACCAAATTTTGGATGAGACTGCACAAGTTGGGTTTTAGAATTGTATTAGCTATTGTTATAGTTGTATTTACCGAATAGATGTTGGATGAGATTGAGTAGGAGGGATTTTGGATGATTTACTATAGCTATGTTTGCAGATAAAAGATTTGATAAGACTGCATAAACTGGGTTTTGGGTGCTGTTTGGTAAATGATAAAATATAAGTTAATAAAAAAGAAAAGAAAAAAAGAGAAAAAAAAGATGGGGAGAGATTATAAATGTTTTAGGTTTTTAGAGACAATGCAAATTGTTGTAAAAGCTTGTATAATAGTGGATAGTTCTCCAAGAATTTTAAGAACAAGGATGCATCAAATGTTTTTGCTTTTACTCTTACTGTATAATCATCTTTTGCAGCCTGGGTATACTTTGCGTCTAGTTTTACTAGGTCTCCTTCTTGATTTTTAGTCTAATATCCTCAACCCTTACATTGAGGGCCTCTGCAGAAAGTCTTGAATCATTTTTAAAAAGATGTCGCAATGGATACCCTATTTCTGATATTTTTTTAACGTATATTTTCTTTACTGGTTTCCCTAATAAATGTCTTGCCAAGATGATAAAATCATTATCTTCATCGTCAAACTCACGTAGAAAGGAATAGGATGATAGCAGTCTTTCAGCTCCTTTATCAATGGAAAACGGTATATCTGCTCTAATAAACGTAGAAACATCATCTATATATGTCTTTAACATGAACTTGTCTTTTATATTTTTGAAAAATAGTTTTGGATTAAAAATCTTTTTAGACCTATAAAAATAGTATAGAACAAGTTTTCTTACGAGTATTTTATCAAAATCAAGAGAGGATAGAAAATACAAATCATAAATATCTCTACCTTTTAGTCTATCATATAATGCTCTAAGTTTCGTGGCAATCAGTTCCTCGATAGAATACGTGTTAATTTTTGTTATATCGCTCGAGTCAGATACTTTAATTTCTTTTAAGACTTTATCGAGCACTGAAAATCTTTCAATGTTTGATATCTCTATTTTCATGTATTGTTTATTGGGACCAAAAAATGGTGTGTATCCCACTTTTATTGTAGTCTGCTCATAGGTATCTTTTTTCTTTATCATATATTCTTCATCTAGTTCTTTGAGTAGTTGTGCTATTTTGTCCCTGACATTATTTCTTTCAGCTATCACTTCTTCTTTTTTGCCTATTGAATTAAAATCTAAGTCCACTGACAGTCTTGCTGTTTTTTGAAGGTATAATTTATTAATCGCTGTTCCGCCTTTGAGATATAAATGGTTAGATAGAAAGTTATCCGAATATATTACCTTCAATGCATTTGTCAATCTTATGTCTAGTTCAGAAAGTCCTAAGTCTGCAATGCCTATCTCTGCAGACCATTTCTTAATCTTTGTTTCGGTGAGTTCAAACATGTAACCAACTTACAGGATCGATGTTTTCAATAATTTTCCATCTTTTTGAATACTTACCATCTCCTTTCACTTTGGGGTCTAGGTAATACTTTTTTTTGCTAACAAATTTTGCTATATCATTTACCAGTTCTTTGTCTATATCAAAACCGTTTTGTAGTAATTTATCCAGAATAAAACCCGTTCTTTGTAAGAGTGGGGTATCATTAAATTGTTTAAGATGTTCTAGTAATTTTTTTCTGTTAATATCTTCCAAAGTGGTAGAAATCATTCTAGTAACTTCATCAATGCCTCCACAGAGATCATATCGTTCTACACAGTCTAGTATCGTTTTTTCTTTATCAGATATATTTATGTAAGAATCTGAGTATTTTATTCGTGTTACCCCAAAAAATTTTGCTTTAGATATCTTTCTGAAATTAATTCTTTGATTTCCAAAATGCAATGGTCTTTTCTGGTTTAAAATAATTACATTAATTGATAATGGCATTTGTTCTGCGATACCATGTAGTTGTGCTGCGCTCTGGTAACCTACGTAATATTTTTCATTAAAAATTTCCATTAATTGGTCAAGTATAAGATATGGGTCATTTATGAATTTTAAAGGATTTGCTATCATATCTGGGGGTATAACGATATAACAGCCTTTGGCAATCCTGTGTAATGCTCCTTTTTTATTCAAACTAAATAGTATCTTTCTCGCATATGCTCGATTAATACTGGAAAGCTGGTTTATGGAAACAACTTTCTTCTCCTTGTTTAACAAAGAGAAATATATTTCTTGCTCCTTATGGCTCATCTGCATATGCTCACTATTACCAAAATAGTAATGCTGTGCATATATAAAAATCTATCATGTTGCTAAAAACTACACTTTTCACCTTCAAACAAAATAAGAAAAAAAAGAAGAAAAGAGATTATAAATGTTTTAGGTTTTTATTGTCCTAATCTCTGTAGTATCTTTTGCAATAATAGTAACATGTTTGGATGATTAGCTAGGAAGCTTTGTAGGAACTGTAAGTCTGACCACATAGAAGTTTTTAGCGAGTTTCTGATACGAAAAAAATGTTTGTATTATCCGGAAAATATGTAGGTTATAGTTATGTAGTACTCTTTATACCTACATGTAAGTAAAGTTTATATATATGTTTTTATTACTACATATTATGAAAGGGAAAAAACGGGAAAGAATCCTTCGTGTATTACTTAAACATCCAGATGGCTCATTGACGATTTATCGATTAGCAAAAGAAGCTGGCTGCTCTCATCCATGGGTCATTGAATTTTTAAAAACTTTAGAACATAAAAAACTTATCAAAAAAACACAAGCTATTGACATTGAAGGATTATTTACATATTGGTTAGAAATCAATACATACCCCCCATACCGAGAGTATAATATACAAAACCCGCTTGATATTCTTGAAAAAACCAAACTGAAATACGCACTCACAACCTATTATGCAGAATCACTCACACAGCACTATTTATTTCCCTCACGAATAGACATCTATATTCAAGAGGAAGATGCCTTGGCATGGCATACATTACTTACAAAAAACGGACTTGTTGGAAAAGGAAATTTCAGAATATTACTTGATGACAATCATGTGTTCTATGCAAATAATAGAAAGAAAAAAATCAGGATTGTTTCTGCGCCTCAACTGATACTGGATCTCTTGCGAGAAGAAGGTGTTGCTATTGAAGCTGCACAAAAACTCCTGATGAGGGAATACCATGGGATTATACAGTGATTTTGAAACAGAAACCTCATACGTTTACTTACAGAAAATCGTAGACATCCTTAACGAACCTATCTGTATCTTAGGAGGATGGGCAGTCTACTTCACAGTTAATGTTGCTTTTCGAAAAGACCAGGGCAGAAACTATCTTGGTTCTCGGGATATTGATCTTGGTTTTTATCTCAACAAGAATCTTACAAAGCATCAGCTAAAAAGTTCAACCATTGGTAACACTCTTTCATTGTTAGAAAAAAAGAATTTCAAGCCACTTGGATTCAGATACTACAAGGACATCAATATTGAAACCGGAAAGGAATTGACCGATGACCAATCTGTAAAAACGCCGACTCATGATATCTTCCAAATATATGTTGATCCTATCGTAAATGAAGTACATCCATTGTTTAGAGAGGTTTTTGGGTTTGATCCTATAGATGAACCATTACTTTCCTATGTTTTTCAAGATAAGAACTATCGAATCGAATTAACCGAATTCAATAAACATTTGTGGTTGCCGACACCAGAAATACTTCTTGCAACAAAACTTAAGAGCGTATACAACAGAACCAAAGATGAAAAGCTGATCAAAGATATTTGTGACATCTATGTTCTCAGTTGGTATTCGCCAAGAAAATTCCATCAACTGAAAAATGATATCCAAAAACTTGTTGAGGGATTAGATGAAATTTCTGCTAAAGTACAGTCAGAAGAATTGTTTAAGAAAGCTGAAATTGCTCTGGGAATCGAGGCGGAAGCAATTAAAAATTTATTTGAAAGGCTCCTTGAATAACTCGTTTAAAAATGATGAATTTATGTCTTTAAAAATCTCTAAATTTTTTGTTTTTTATGAAGCGACAGAGAGGTTATGGCGTTAGAGATGGCTTAAGTTGACAGTCTCCGCCGTAATAGGAGGCTTCATCCCGAAATAGATAATTAAAGAAGAAGCATTCATTTTTTCCTTGGATGGGATGTGCAAAGAAAAGAATTAATCCAAAAGTTACGAACCATGTGAACCGCAACTTCACCACCGATT
>Ga0172363_10004592_pt1 | contig 11177 bp, 13 predicted proteins | sample LakKivs2_kivu2a2_FD_114541 | JGI IMG/M metagenome (GOLD analysis project Ga0172363, IMG submission 114541) | Sediment microbial communities from Lake Kivu, Rwanda - Sediment s2_kivu2a2 | ecosystem: Environmental > Aquatic > Freshwater > Lake > Sediment | place: Rwanda: Western Province, Lake... | reverse complement strand
GGAGTATCATCGAAATCAGGTCTTTCTCTTTCTTGTTCTTAATAGATATGCTTGATGTATGAACATTCTGAAGGCATGGCAAAAATTGCAGAATGTGGTTACTCATAAAGATATTGAGAACTCAGCGCGAACCATAGTTTCCTATGCTAGGAATATTCAGACATAACTTTTTATATAATTCGAAATGACAGATACCGTACAAAATGGAAATGAGTTTTCATGCCTACGAAAGATGGCGAATATACGGAAGAGCAAGTGCTCAACTTGGCCAGAAGAGCCTACGAAGAAGGAAACGCTGACTTTGAGATTGTGCCTGAAAAATGTGCTTTGCTGGTTATTGACATGCAAGACGAATTTGTCAAGCCACATTGGACGCCAGATTGGGTTCCAGACGCAACCAGAAAGGTTCCTCTCATAAGAAGACTGATAGAACATTGTAGAGCAAAAGGAATACCTGTTATCTTCACGGTGTATTCAAAAACACACAATTATCTTGACCGCCCAAAAACTGGTTCTCTCATGCCTGGCCGCTATTCAGAGCTGGAAATAGACCGATCTTCCTTCTTTGTGAAAGGCAACGTGTGGCACGAGCTTGCGCCGAAGGATAATGAGATAGTTATTCACAAGCCTTCTTACGGAGCCTTCTATGACACTCCATTAGAAACCATTCTCAAAAATCTGGGAAAAGACACAGTCATAATCTGCGGAACCCTTACAAACTGCTGTTGCGGGATGACGGCTCGGCAGGCCTATGAAAGAAGTTTCAAGGTTGTGTTTGGAAGCGACGTGACGGCGATAGATGATCCAGACATGCAAGAACCAGAATTGAAGGTGCTGAGAAAAGGCTTCGCGAAAGTTCTATCTGCCCACGAGATAATCGAAGCGCTGAAATAAGCAAATCGCCATCCCAGTCAAGGCGCTAAGTCGGGGACGGTCGTGTTCCAAGCTTGATTGGAAGAGTCAATACGTCATCGTTTCTGACTATCGTCAGATTAATCGTCTGGTTTGGCGAAGTGTATTCTTCCAAGAAAGTTGAGAGATCGTCCATGCCAGTGATTCTTGCTTCTGCATAAGTTGTGTTGATTGCTATTATGATGTCACCGCCGATCGTCACATACTCTCCTGCAATCAAGACTTGCTTGGTTCCGCCTTGAAGGCCTGCTTCTTCTGCTGGTCCACCACTTACAATCTGAACAGTTAGCCATCCGTAAGTCACATCTACGTTCATTGCCTGTGCGATTTCATAAGTCATGTCTATTCCTGCCGCACCCAGCCAAGGATGTTCGTTGTAGGAGCCCTCTGTAACCAAAGACCCGATTTCTCGCAATATCGTACTGGAAGGAACTGCGAAGCCCAATCCTTGAGAATCGCTCACGATGGCTGTGGTTATGCCTATAACCTGACCCTGATAGTTAAGAAGGGGCCCTCCTGAGTTGCCAGGGTTTATAGGAGTGCTCGTTTGAATGACGTTTGCTATCGGATAGTTGCCCGTCATTTCTTCAGTTATCGTTCTGCCGAGCGCGCTCATCATGCCCGTCGTCATTGATCCAGCCAAGCCATAAGGACTGCCAACTGCTATTACTGGATCACCAACTTCCAAAGTTGAGGAAGCAACGATCTCGAGAGGTTCATAGTCGCTTTGCTGCGCGTTTGTCGAAAGCACAGCGAGGTCCGAGTAGGGATCTGAACCGAGCACTGTGGCCGCGTATCCGTTTCCATTTGTGAATGTTACTGTAACATTGACAGTGTCTTGAACCACATGATAGTTGGTTATGATTACAATCTCGCCTGTGAAGTTGTAGACGAAGCCTGAACCTTGAACCTGCGTGTAATAAGCTCGATGGAAAACGTCGTATTGCACTATTACTCCTCGGACTACGACAACAGAGTCTTCAACTTTGGCGTAAAGCTGAGAAAGTGAAACATTTTCCTCCAAAAAGTAGGTGTTGTTCTGATTTACCACATTCTGTGTGGACGGCAGATTTGACACTTGTTCCTGAAGTGCCGAAATCTGGTCTTGCAGTTCGTTGATTTTTCCTGAACTGACTGAGCTGCCCACTAAGTAGCCCAACCCGCCTCCAGTTATTAGGCCACTCACAACAATCACTGCTATAAGAGTGGCTGAAAAACGAGCTTTTCTTGATTTTTGATTATTCTCCATATACGTATTCATCTTTTCATCTCCACTACTGATCATCTTGTCTATTCTTCCTAGGTTCTCGCTGGGGTCCAGAGCAGCTGAAAAGGGAGAAAGGAGAGAAAGAATTGATCTCAGCTTTTCTGGGCCTTCTGCGAGTCCTTCTTGAAGAATAGGGTGTTTAGGTTTGTTCTCAACCTCCAAATCGTTCAAGAGCTGCGAATTATTAAATGATTTTTCAGAATTATACCAAATTTTGTTCCTAATCATGTTGTGTAGAAATTGCATCAGAAAACAAGACCAAAATGGGAGACAAGGAGTTAGAAAAATGTTTCAATGCTTTTCTCAACAATTCTCAAGAATTTGACTGTAAAAAAAGAGATCTGGTTAAGCAGACCACATTTGGTAGGGTTCTGGATTGGTATTCTGTCACGTTTAGGGTTTTTCGATCACTGTTCTGGTTAAGATCACTATTTCCGTCACTTTTCCTGCTTCCACGTTCACTGTTGCAAATGCTCTACCTGTCGTGTTTTGGTTCAGTATGACTATTGCAGTTGTTGCTTTCATGGTGACAGTGCCGTCTGCTCCAACCACAGTGCTGATGATGGGTCTCACGTCAGTGATGTTGTAGCCATCAGCAAGCAGATTTTGCACGTCTGTGTCGTTCTGCGCTATGCTGATGACATTATCCTTGAACTCTTGGCTGACAGTGATAGGTCCGCCTCCCCATCCAAACCCCCTTCGTCCAATTGGACCTGCTCCACCACAGTAGCCAAAATCATTGAGCATGACGGCAGTTTCTGTGCTTTCGCCGTTATTTAGTCCGTTGGCGTATGCCATCACAGCTATTCCCGACAATATTGTCGCAATCAGCACTGTTGAAAGTGCTATTACTTTGACCTTTCTTTCCAACCAGATCACCTCCATTTTTCTCAAAAAAAGTCGATATGCCGCGAGCTATTAAGGAATTTTTCAGAATTAGACTACATTCTATTCCTAATCTGACCACATTCTTACCGAATCTGTCGTCAAAAAATCGAGGGACATATTTATTACTCCAGTTCCAATAGTTTTAGCGGAAACTTCAATACGTGTGGAGAGATATGGATGTCTGCCAGTGGGCGCCCACTGAAGTATTTGCTTGGATGGCTAATTGCAGGCACCAGAGGCGGCCCAACTCGTGCCAAGATAATTGAGACTCTAAAAGAGACCCCGCAAAACGCAAACCAACTGGCGAACCTGCTTGGAATGGACTACAGGACAATGAGGCATCATCTTGAAGTGCTTGAGAAAAACAGAATAATCACGTCCGCAGGTGATAGATATGGAACTACTTATTTCTTGTCACCAGCAATGGAGGAGAATTACGCTTTATTTGAGGAGATTATGAAGAAAATCTGGAAAAAGTAGAAAAAGGAGTAAAGCAAATGAACCATCATATGAACCAAAATACGAGAAATTGGCTAATACTGGCAATTTTAATAGTGGTAGCCGTCTCGGCAGCGCTCTGGGCTACTTCGACGTTTTGGTTTACAAGTTATCCGTGGGAACACCGTTGGCTACCGCCAGGTGACATTCCTGGAGACCTAGAGTTTTTCTACACCGCGAAAACGGTGGTCTCAACGATCAACGTGACCCTTCTAGTCCTTCTTTTGCTCATATACGCCAACCTTTATAGTAAGACGCGGTCGGAGTTCACAATTGGGCTGATGATATTTTCAGCAATTTTCCTCTTGAATGCTTTGGCTTCCAACCCCATCGTGATGTGGATTTTTGGTTTTCGCCCATCTGGTTTAGGACCGTTTGCCTTGTTGCCAGACTTGTTTACGTTTGTGGCGCTTGCTGTCTTGCTGTATCTCAGCGTCAAATACTAGAATCATCACTCGTATATGTCTGAGGTTTTTGCATGCGTGCACATTTGCTCGCTGAATTCAATAGGAGCACCAGCACTCTGCGTGATTGACGTTCTGAGAAAACTTTAATTCGGTTTCTGCATATTCCGTATGGCTGGGGAAACTTTGGCCAGACTCGCTCAACTAAAATTCGCAATGGGATCATCCATATTCCTCGTGGCCTTAGTATTCGCCATATTCTTGTCAGCAATAATGTTCATCATCAACCTCTCCTTAATCTACTCTGTAATACTCACCGTTCTCTTCATACTTTTCCAATATCTCATCGGTCCAGCCATCGTCAGAATTTCAACCAGACTGCATTATTTGAAAGCAGGAGAGAATCCGTGGCTTGAGTCAACTGTCAAGGAAATGACGGACAAAAGTGGAACACCAATGCCGAAACTTGCAACAGTTCCAGACAACACGCCGAACGCTTTCGTGTTCGGAAGAACCGCCAGCAGCGCTACACTCGCTGTTCATGAGGGGCTGCTGCGAAATTTGAATGCGGATGAAATCAAAGGCGTGATTGGGCACGAGTTGGGACACCTAAAACACAAGGATTACATTGTGATGACTGTGCTTTCTGCCCTGCCCCTTCTTGCCTATTTAGTTGCAAGAGGCACATGGCAAGCCGCGCAATTTTCAACTGGGTCATCAAGACGGAGAGACGAGGGCAACATGAGAGCAGCGTTATTTTTGGTGGGGATACTTTCCTACGTTGTTTACATTGTTTCTCTTCTTTTCGTTATGAGATTGAGCAGACTGCGAGAACACTATGCAGATGCATACTCGGCTTATCTGACGGGCTCTCCTAGAAATCTTGAAAGTGCACTTGCAAAAATCACGTATGGGCTGTCACTTTCGCCGAAGCCTCCTTCTGGAGTCAGAGCCTTCTACATTGGCGATCCAGCGATGGCTAAGCAGGAGATTCAGCACATAATGGCGAAGAAGGAGGAGTACGATTTGGATAGGGACGGAGTGTTGGATGCGAAAGAGTTGGAGCTTGCCATGGAGAAGGAGGCAAAATCCACTTGGAGAACAATAAACACGTGGTTCTCAACACACCCACCGACTTTCAAGCGAATCTTGCTTCTGACCGAGATAGAGACAGAGATGGAAACAGGAAAATACTCAGACAGTCAGATATACACACATATTTAACGCCAACCCAGAAACGAAAAATCTTTTCGTAAAACAAGTTTAATATCTTTGCAGTGGAAGAGGAAGAAAGGTGAAAAGATGAAAGTTAAACTTCTCCGCCACACGGCTGACGCAGAACTCCTATGTGGCGCTGCAGCATTAACATCAACAAGAAGTGGAAGCCCCTCAGAGATTTTCCTAAAAATGGACAAAGAAAAAGCCAAACAAGTAACCAAGAGAGTAACAGGCTACGGGCACGCGTCGGTGCTTGAACACGCGTCTTTTACGTTCAGCATTGAAGGCGTTTCCAGAGCCATGACACACCAGCTTGTCAGACACCGCATAGCCTCATACACTCAGCAGAGTCAGCGCTACGTTGCCTACGACACGTTGGAGCATTACGTAACGCCGAAAAGCATAAGGGACGATGCTGGAGCGAAGAAGATTTTCGATGAAACCTTGGAAAAGATGTCGCAGACGTATCAGAAGCTTCTAAACTTGAAGATTCCAAGAGAAGATGCGCGATTCATTCTTCCGAACGCCGCCAAAACAAACATAATAGTGACGATGAATGCTCGGGAGCTTCGTCACTTCTTTAATCTGCGATGCTGCTTACGTGCTCAATGGGAGATAAGGGAAGTGGCAACAGAAATGCTCAAACAAGCAAAGAAAGCCACGCCAACACTGTTCGAAAATGCTGGTCCATCATGCATCGAGCTGGGCTATTGTCCTGAAGGAAAGATGAAGCCGCCAGAATGCAGCGTAACAGAAGTGAAGAAACAGTTCCGAAACATGTGATTTCTCTAGAAACCGCGCGGATGTAAATGGTCAATTATAGAGCGCTGGCGGTGACGACGAAGTATTGGATGCCTAGAGAAAACTACGTGGAAGAAATCATCAGAAAAGTGGAAGGAAAAATCACCGACGGAGATTTTGTTGTCATTTCAGAGAAAGCAATTTCAACCGCATTGGGCAACATTGTTGACGAGAGCCAAGTCAGCCCAAATCTGAATGCGAGGTTCATTGCAGCGTTCTGGATGCGGATAGTTTGGGGCTACATTCTAGGTCCGCTGTGTCATTTTCGGGGCAAATTGCTGGAACAGTTGCGCGGGTATCCCTACGAGGCTGGAAGCCGTCACAAACAGATTGCATTGCAATATGCTGGTTTCTCGCAGGCTTTGATGTTTGGTTCTGAAGGAGGGATTGACGGAAGCAACCTGGCATATTCGTACGTAAGCTTGCCGTCAGATGAAGCAGAGAAAACATCTCAAGAGATAAACAGGCAAATTCTGCTGAGGTTGCAGAAGAAGGTTTACGTTATTATCGCTGACACTGACAAGACATATTCGCTCAGAAACTTCCATTTTACGCCACGTCCAAAACCGATTAAAGGCATCCATTCTTCTGAAGGATTTGTAGCATACGTTGTTGGGCGGATGTTGCGGCTGAAAAAAAGAGCCACGCCCATTGCCGCTGCTGGAGGAAGAATACCTGTTGAAACAGCATTGGATGTTTCTGAAATTGCAAATCGTGCAAGAGGTTTTGGAGCTGGAAAAACCGTTTGGGATATGGCGGAAAAATTCAAGACAGGCTTAACAGAAGTAAGTTGGGAAATGCTGGCAACAGCAAAACATAAACCCATAGTTATTATTAGAAGCAAAAGGTGAAAGACTCGGATGGAACATTCAATCAAGAAGCTGAAGGCTTTTTTTGACCCACATTCAGTCGCAATCGTCGGAGCGACAAAGAAGATCAGCAAAGCAGGACATGTTATTTTCAAGAATTTCGCCGAGAACAAACGAAGAGGAGTTTTCAAAGGAGAAGTATTCGCAGTCAACCCCAACGAAGACCAAGTTTTGGGTTTTCAATGTTATCCCTCAATAACACAAATCCCTGAAAGAATTGAGCTTGTTGTAATTGTGGTTCCAGCAAGCATCGTTCCTCGCATAATGGAGGATGCTGCAGCTAAAAAAGTGGAAGATGTTGTGATAGTGAGTTCTGGGTTCGGCGAAATAGGCAATCATGAGCTTGAAAGCCAGATAACTACCATAGCCAAGAAGGCAGGAATGCGGGTTTTGGGACCGAATTGCCTAGGAGTCTACGATTCAAGAACAGGCGTGGACATGCTTTTCTTGCCAGAAACAAAGATTCTAACAACAGGAGAAGAAGTCATTGCAACTCCGCGTCCAATTCCAGGCAACATAGCAATAGTCACTCAGAGTGGAGCTTTCGGCGTTTCAGCGCTGGATTACTTGACTGGACGGCAGATTGGTGTTAGCAAGTTTGTAAGTTTTGGGAACAAGTGTGACGTTAACGAGTCTGAAATGTTGCAATATTTGCTGCATGATTCTGAAACTAAAGTCATATTGTTGTACGTTGAAGACATAAAGTCTGGAAGGCAATTTCTCAAGACAGCCAGAGGAGTCACAAGCAAAAAACCTGTAGTGGCTCTTAAGTCTGGAAGAACAGATGCTGGAGCAAGAGCAGCAGCCTCGCACACAGGCGCCATAGCAGGTCAAGACAGAATATACGACGCAGTTTTTGAGCAAACAGGAATCATAAGAGCAAAAGACATGGAAGAATTCTTTGATGCTGGAAAGGCGCTGGCGATGCAGGCACCTGCTTCTGGAAAAAACGTGGGAATAATAACTGACGCAGGCGGGCCGGGCATAATGGCGGTTGACGAGTGTGAGTTGAAAGGTTTGAATGTTAAACGTTTTTCCGAAAAGACAACTCAGAAATTTGAAAAGCTGAAGAAGGATGGGAAGCTACCCAAGTTTGCAACAAACCTCAACCCCGTTGACATAACTGGCTCAGGCACGTCTGAAATGTTTGAGTTGGCAACAGAAATTCTTTTCCAAGATCATGAAATCAACGGCATAATACTACTGGGGCTGCATCACACGCCAGCTTTGCAGGAAGATTACATTGACAAGGTTGCTAGGATTGCAGATAGATATGATAAGCCGATTGTTGCGTGTGACATTGGAGAGACGGAAATGGCTCTGTACACGCGGTTCAGGTTTGACAAGCTGAATATTCCTGCTTATTCTTCGCCTGAGGATGCTGCAAGAGCGATGAGTGCGCTTGTGAGGTACGGTTTGTACTTGAGCAAAAACGGGTGTTTCGAAGAGTATGTACAGAGTTTTTTGAATGACAAGCGAAAGCCAAAATCGATTAGAACGTGATTTCAATTTGAACAAAGCCGCCATCTTTGAGCTGGAAAGTTTCTCTAAGGTTTCTGTCGGCGATGATTTCCACAATGTTCTCGGAATAGCCTGAAACTTCTGGAATGATAATTGCGCAGTCAACAATATTCCTTAGCCGTGCTCTGAAGCATATTCCACGACAAAAGCCTGTTGGAGGTGAAATTTCAATCGCTTCCTTCTTGTCCAATGCTTTTCTGAGTCTGATGCTGTCTCTGTTCAGTTCTATGTTTAATGTTCCAAGATACGGTGTGAAGCCGAGCTTTTCAGTTATCTGCTTTTTCACCCACGGAAAACTGGTGAATTTTGTCCCTTCGCTTTTCCCTGATACGACTTTTCCTTCGAGGAGCATGGTTTTCTGTGATTTTGGTTTCATTGAGAGGTGCTCACGGAATCTTTGGGAGAAAAACTGTGTCGCTGTGGCAGAGCATTTTCTATTTTTGTTCTTTCAGCCAAGCTGCAACTTTCTTTAGCAGCCTGTTTGAAGACATGTCGATGACGGGGACGATGATTTTTTCTCTTGTCTCAATCACTGCCTGATATTTGGGCATAAATGAGTAGCCAACGAAAGTCCAGTAAACTCGCTTGTTTTCAACAAGGTCTTTCGAAACGGTTTCTGTTGATGCTGGAAGCGGGAAGTAAAGAAACACTACACCTTCAGCCCAATACAGCCCAGCGGTTTTGCCGCCAGCAATTATCGAGGCAAATCTTGCTATGTCGTCAGCTGTTGGAAAGAAGTCACGTTCCATCACCACGATTTCTCGGAACGGCTCATGCTTCACGACTACGTCGCTTTCATCCATGACTTTCAACCTGTTTTCAATATCTTTGCTTTAAGGTTCCCTTTTAATTTTGTCATGTTTCCAGAAAAAGTTATAGAGTGGACGCCCATAAGAGCCTATGTTTAACGCGGCAATAGAGGGAATGCTTGTTTGCCAGAAATTCGTATAGCACTAGTAGGTGTAGGCAATTCTGCCTCAGCATTAGTTCAAGGAGTGGAGTACTACAAGGATGCGAAGAAAGACGCCACTGTGCCAGGACTTATGCATGTGGATTTTGGCGGGTATCACATAAGAGACGTAAAGTTTGTTGGGGCATTTGAGGTTAACAAGAAAAAGATTGGAAAGGATTTGTCTGAGGCGATTTTCACTGAGCCAAATTGCTGTGCAAAGTTTGCGGCTGTGCCGCCTCTGGGCGTGAGGGTTTCGCCTGCTCCAGTTTTGGACGGTGTGGCTGCGCACATGAAAGAGACGTTCAATGTCTACGCTGAGGGCGAGATGAAGAATGTTGACATTGTGAAAACCCTTAAAGAAGCGAAGGCGGACATACTTGTAAATTACCTGCCTGTTGGAAGCAGAAATGCAGCTCGTTTTTACGCTCAGGCAGCCTTGGACGCTGGATGCGCCTTCATCAATTGCATGCCCGAGTTTATTGCTTCAGATTCTGCGTGGGGCAAAAAGTTTGAGGAGAAAGGACTGCCGATTGCTGGAGATGACATAAAAAGTCAGGTGGGTGCAACTATTCTTCATCGAAACATAGCTAGACTTTGCGTGGACAGGGGCGTGATAATTGATGAGACTTACCAGTTGAATTTGGGCGGGGACACTGATTTTCTTAACATGACAGTTGAGGAACGATTGAAGACCAAGCGAATAAGCAAAACTGAAGCAGTCACAAGCATGGTGCCCTATGACTTGCCCACTAGGATAGGTCCATCTGACTACGTGCCTTTTCTGGGGAACAAGAAAATATGTTACTTGTGGCTTAAAGGCAGGAAATTCGGCGACAGACCGTTGACTATTCAGGTTAAGCTTGAGGTGGAGGACTCACCGAATAGTGCGGGAGTAGTTATTGACATAGTAAGAGCCGTGAAGCTGGCTCTGGACAGGAAGATAGCTGGTCAGCTTCTGAGCATATCTTCATACGCCTTCAAGCATCCGCCCATTCAGATTCCTGATTCAGCAGCGAAACAGGCAGTGGAAGAGTACATTCAAGGAAAGAGGAAATGCTGACAACAGATATCCTCTGCACAAGCGGTCTCTGACAGACCTGACCCCCCTTATATATAGGTGGGCATGACCTGCGCCTTAGTTGCATGTAGGTTGAGTTAGTGTTCTTAAAACGGTTCTGTCTCAACTTGTTATTAGTGGACTGTGTTTTTGGACAGTTAGTTTTAAACGTTTAGATGTGGAAGAATAAGCCATTACTCAAAAGGTGAAGTGAAAAAATGGTGAAAGTAGACGGAACTGAAGTGAAAGAAGGCTTATACTACACAAAAGAGTTTGAATGGGCAAAAATCGAAGGCGACAAAGTCAGAGTGGGCGTAACTGACTACGCACAGAAGCAACTCAGAGAAATCGTCTATGCCGAATTGCCAAGCCCGGGGACAGCAATAACACAAAACACTCCCTACGGCACGGTTGAATCAGTCAAGGCAGTGTCAGACCTAGTGGCGCCAGTAAGCGGTGAAATTCTAGAAGTGAACGCGGAAGTCCAGTCAAAACCAGAGCTTTTGAACGAAGACCCCTACGAAAAAGCGTGGCTGCTCATAGTGAAACCAGCAAACCTGCAAGCTGAGCTTGCCAATTTGATGGAATTTAGCAAGTCAGTTGAATGGCACAAGACACTTGGAAAATGAAGGAAATCAGAAGCCTAAACGAATCGTGATAATAGGTGCACATGCCGCAGGAGTAGATGCCGCCTCAGCAGCAAGAAAAACAGACCGCACAGCCGAAATCACACTGATAACAGAAGAAAAACACGCCGGATACTCACGCTGCGGGCTTCCCTTCGTAATAG
>Ga0172363_10004590_pt1 | contig 11179 bp, 8 predicted proteins | sample LakKivs2_kivu2a2_FD_114541 | JGI IMG/M metagenome (GOLD analysis project Ga0172363, IMG submission 114541) | Sediment microbial communities from Lake Kivu, Rwanda - Sediment s2_kivu2a2 | ecosystem: Environmental > Aquatic > Freshwater > Lake > Sediment | place: Rwanda: Western Province, Lake... | reverse complement strand
GAAGTGAAACGGGGAGAGATTTTCAGCCAGGAAAAGTTCGAGAGGAGCCTGTCTAATATTCAGGAACACTATGCAGAAAAGGGCTATATCCTGATGCGTTCCAATCCAGAATACTTTACCGATGACGAGAAAAAAGTAGTAAACATTTTAGTCTCTATACACGAGAACGGGATAGTCTATCTTAACCGGATTCACCTGGGGGGGAATGTCGTTACTAAAGATTATGTGATTAAGCGGGAATTCCTGGTACGAGAAGGAGAGCCGTTCGATGTTAAAAAGATAAGGCGAACACAGGAAAAGCTATATAACCTCGGTTTTTTCTCGGATGTTGCAATTGAGATTGGTGAAACTGGTGACCCCAATAGAGCAGATCTCGTCTGTCAGGTAACCGAGCAAAGGACAGGATTACTCACTGTGGGAGCGGGATACAGCTCGCAGGACGGACTTTTGGGCACCTTTCAGATTACTGAGAGCAACTTGTTAGGCAGAGGACAGAGAATAGACTTGATGCTGGAGTTTGGTAAGAGGAAAACCAATTATCAAATCAGTTTTACTGAGCCATGGTTTTTGGGAAGACACATCCTTTTTGGTGTTTCTCTCTATGACACAGACAGAGACAGAGACTACTATAAAGAGACGAGGACTGGCGGAAATATTAGAATAGGTCCTCATTTAACAGATATTCTTAGCCTCCTCTTCACATATGATTATGAAAGGATAAATGTACGTGATATCGATATTAGATATATAGATATAAGTGAGGCGGGAACAAGGGACAGCAGTAGCTTCACTACATATTTAATAAGGGACAGCAGAGATAATATATTTGACGCTTCCCGAGGTTCTCGGAATTCTATCTCTCTTGAGGTCTCCGGGGGTATCCTGGGAGGGGATACTGATTTCGTTAAAACTTTTGCCTCCAGTAGTTGGTTTTTTCAAACATTCTGGCGCTTTGTTCTGGCGGTTCAATTAAGGTACGGGATTGTTAGTAGTTTTCCTCCTTCTACAGGAGTGCCAATTTACGAACGGTTCTATGTGGGCGGGGCGGATACGGTAAGGGGTTACGACTACATGGGTGAAATCGGGCCTCGTGAGGGAGGAGTGACAATGTTTGTGAGCAACTTAGAATATAAGTTTCCTATAGTTATGGAGAAAGGTCGCACTGTATTGCAGGGAGCAGTCTTCCTGGATATGGGAGGAAGCTGGAGAAAAGGAGATATGAATTTTACCATAGGCACCGGGGATAATCAATTGAAGGTGGGGATAGGAGCAGGAGTCCGGTTCCAGACCCCTATTTTGCCTGTCCGTCTGGATTGGGGGTACGGATTAAATCATAGACCGGGAGAAGACAAATCCCAGTGGTATTTCACAATTGGCCAACCCTTTTAATAGGAGAAACGGAGAGTTAATGATGAAAAGAATTTCGCTTTTTTTCTTTATTTTTTCTCTTTGCTGCTTTTTCCCGTTTACACTTCCCGAGGTAACAGCAGTAATGCTTTCTTCGGAAAGAATCGCTTATGTAGACATAGACAAAGTCTTTGATCAATATAAGGGTACTAAAGAAGCGAAAGAAAAAATAGAAAGAGAGATTAAAATGAAGAGAAACGAGATGGCTAAACTAGAAAGGGAGATAAGAGATTTAGAAGTTGCCTCCAGGGAAAAGAAAAGAGTAGAGCCAGAACCTGCCACGGGGCTGACAGGGAAAGAGGTGGAGATTTCTACTATCTCGGTGATCCCTGAACCACTTCCTGAAGAAGTAATCAGATTAGATAAGGAAAAACTTAACAATAGGGTAGAGGAAATGAAGAAAGAGTTAACCGGGCTGGAGAAAGAGATAACCCATCAGGTTTTGGGAAAGATTTACGATGCGATTAGAGAGATCGCTCGGACGGAAGGTTATGCTATCGTTTTGGATAAGAAAAATATTCTATATAGCGAAATGGAGAACGACCTCACTGAAAAGGTTATACAGAAATTGAATTTGGGGAAATAACTGCAAAGTGGTTATGCACAGATTAGATTTTGGTTGCACAGATTGAATCTGTGCCTACAAAGACTTTTTGCACAAATTGAATTTGTGCCTACAACAAAATTTGTAGGCACGATTTCAAATCGTGCAGAAGATTTGTAGGCATGGTTTTAAACGTGAAAAATTTTTAAGCGTGGGGCAAGTCTAAATGGGAATGACTTTGCAGGAAATTGCTGAGCTTGTGGGTGGTAAACTCTCCGGGGATAGTAACATAGTAATCGAAGGAGTGGGTAGTCTGACAGAAGCAAAAAAAGGTGAGATTACATTCCTGGCAAGTACCCGATACAAGAGTGAGGTATCAAGAACCAAGGCTTCAGCGATTATTATTGGTGAGGGAGTCGAATTACTTGAGATTCCTTCGATAAAGACAAAAAATCCCTATTTGGCTTTTTCCCGGGTAATGAAGGTATTAGTTCCTCCTAAAAAACTACCCGGGGGAATAGATAAGACCAGCATCCTTGGTAAGGAAGTGAAATTGGGTAAGGATGTTGCCATTGGAGCTTACGTGGTTATTGGAAATGGCGCGGTGATTGGAGATAGGACTGTAATTTTTGCCGGAACGTACATTGGAGATAAAGCTGTGATTGGTAAAGATGGGCTAATATATCCCAATGTTACCGTTAGAGAAGAAGTTATCATAGGAGATAATGTAATTATTCACCCCGGTGCAGTTATTGGTGCGGATGGATTTGGTTATGCTACGGAGAAGGGGAAACACCATAAGATTCCCCAGATGGGAACTGTGGAAATTGAAAATAGTGTGGAAATTGGAGCAAACGTTACTATTGACCGGGCTACTCTGGGTAAGACTCTAATAGGGGAGGGGACGAAAATTGATAATCTCGTCCAGATTGGACATAATGTTAAAATAGGTAAAAACTGTCTCATAGTTTCCCAAGTGGGTATTTCGGGAAGTACGGTTATTGGTGATAACGTTGTCCTTGCTGGGCAGGCAGGCCTTGTTGGCCATATTACTATTGGCGATAATGCAATTGTTGGCGCGCAGGCAGGAGTTACTAAGAGTGTGCCAGCCAACACCACTGTTTCTGGTTATCCTGCCCGGGAACATAAGATAGCCCAAGAGATAAATGCTCAACTAATTAGATTGCCGAAATTGTATCAACAGATAAAAGAGTTAAAACAAAATATAGTGAGAAGGAGAGAAAAAACAAAATAGATAGGACCAGGTCGGTCACTGTTTCCCCGATAAGTATTGGGGGCACCGTAAACAGTGCCTGACCAGAATGTTATGGAGGAAATTATGAATTTACAGAAGACTATAAGAAAGGAGAGCACTTATTCAGGGATAGGTCTACACACGGGAAATATAACTTCTGTGACCTTCAAGCCGGCACTACCCAATTCTGGCATAAAATTTGTAAGATCAGATTTACCGGGTAAGCCGGGAGTGGAAGCCAACATAAAGAATGTTATCAGTGTAGCACGAGGAACCACTCTGGGGAATGGCAGTTTCCAGATCCAGACCGTAGAGCATATTATGGCTACTCTATGCGGTTTGGGTATAGATAATCTCATCGTGGAAGTGAATGCTGGTGAGCCTCCTGTGGCTGATGGCAGCGGGATGCCTTTTGTGGAGACCCTGGAGGAGGCTGGTCTCCAGGAACAAAACGTGGAAAGGGACTACTTTACGGTAACCGAACCTGTCAAGTTTTCCAATGAAGATGTCCATCTCGTCGTCCTGCCATCGGATGAATTTAAAGTTTCAGCTACTATTGATTATAAACATCCTATTTTAAAGAGTCAATATGTGACGTTCGCCATAACTAAAGAGATTTTCGAAAAGGAGATTGCTCCCGCCAGGACGTATTGTTTTGAGCATGAAATCGAATCGCTGAAGCGTCGGGGGTTGGCTCGCGGGGGTAGTTTAGACAATGCGGTAGTAATTGGACAAAACGGCATCCATAATAAGCACTTGAGATTTCCCGATGAATTTGTCCGCCACAAGATACTCGATTTAATAGGCGATATCTATTTGATAGGTAAACCCTTAAAGGCACACATTATTGCTATCCGCTGCGGGCATGCTGCTAACATTGCTTTGACCAGGAAGTTGGGCGAACTCATAGATAAACCTGCTGCTCGTCGAACCACCAGAAATTTTAGAGAGGAAGAATTTGGAGGCAAAGTTTTAAGTTTAGAAGAAATTCAGAGTATCATTCCTCACCGCCCCCCTTTCCTTTTTGTGGATAAGATAATTATGGCAGAGAATATGACCAAAGCCGTGGGATTCAAGAACATAACTATTAATGAGGAGTACTTCAAAGGACATTTCCCTAACTATCCGATTTTGCCCGGCGTTCTAATTATAGAATCGATGGCACAGACTTCCTGTGTTCTCTTCTTGGCCCGTTCGGATCTCAGGAAGAAACTACCGTATTTTATGGCGATTAAGGAGGTTAAATTTCGTAAGCCTGTTTTCCCCGGCGATCAGTTGCAGCTGGAAGTTGAAGTTACTCGTGCCCGGGTTAGAGGAGGAAAGATTCAAGGTAGGGCATATGTTAATAATGAGTTGGTGGCTGAGGCTGAATTTATGTTCTCCTTGGTAGACCGGTAAATCGATAACGACAAGTAAGCAGTGAACATATGCTACTAAACTTTTAGGAGAAAAAATGAACATTCACAAAACAGCTTTAGTTCATCCGGATGCAGTAATTGGAGAAGATGTGGACGTTGGCCCATATACAATTATTGGACCAGATGTAAGAATTGGAAAAAGAACCAAGATTGGAGCTCGTGTAATAATCGAAGGAGATACTCAAATTGGTCAAAATTGTCAGATATGTACAGGGTCCATAATTGGAAATTTGCCACAGGATTTAAAGTTTAAAGACGAAAAAACAAGAGTCATAATTGGCGATAACAACATTATCCGGGAGTATGTAACTATCAATCGAGGAACAGTTTCTACAGGTGAGACAACAGTGGGAGATAATAATCTGATAATGGCATATGCTCATGTCGCTCATGATTGTGTGGTTGGCTCTAACGTGATTTTAGCTAATGTAGCTACCCTGGCGGGTCATGTAGTGATTGAGGATAAGGCCATTGTGGGAGGGCTAACTCCCGTCCATCAGTTTGTGCGCATTGGCACGTTGGCTATTGTGGGTGGAGGTTCTCGGGCAGCAAAAGACGTGCCTCCTTATTGTATGGCAGCAGGGACGCCCATTAGAATTTTTGGACTGAATACAGTGGGGTTGCAAAGGAACAATTTCCCGAAACATGTTAAAGCCCAACTGAAGAGGGCTTACAAAATTCTCTTCCGTTCAAAATTGAATACCACGCAAGCTTTGAATGTTTTGGAGGAAGAACCAAACATCTCCGATGAACTGCTCCATATGATTTCCTTTATTAAAGAGTCGGAAAGGGGAATCTGCAAAGAATGAAAATAGGGAATAGGAAAATTGGATTGATTGCTGGTAATGGAAAATTCCCTTTGATTTTTGCACAAGAAGCGAAAAAAGCAGGGGCAAAGGTAGTTGCTCTGGCAATAAAGGAGGAGACTAGCCCGAAGCTGAAAGATTTGGTAGATAGAATCCACTGGGTCAATGTAGGACAATTGGGTGACTTGATTGAAATTTGTAAGAAAGAGGGAATAACCAGGGCAGTGATGGCCGGGCAGGTCAGACACTCGCGCCTGTTCACTCAGGTAAAGCTGGACCCCAGGGCTATGGCCCTTCTGGCGGGAGTGAAGGATAAAAAGGCTAATTCTCTCCTGGGAGCAGTGGCTGATGAGTTGTCCCGGGAGGGAATAGAACTAATAGATTCCGCTACTTATCTTTCCCACCTTTTACCCTCTCCCGGTATTTTGACCCGGCGCAAACCTACTCAGAAAGAGTGGCTAGATATTGAGTTTGGTCATAAGATGGCTAAAGAGATTGCTGGCCTGGACATCGGGCAGACAGTGGTGGTCAAAGATCAGTCCGTTTTAGCAGTGGAAGGAATGGACGGAACAGACTTCACCATCAAGAGGGGAGGGAGATTAGGTAGAGGAGATGTTGTGGTAGTGAAAGTAAGTAAACCACAACAGGATAGAAGGTTTGACCTTCCCATTATTGGTGAGAGGACAGTAGAAGTATTGAAACAGGCTAAAGCAAAGGTGCTTGCCTTTAGTGCGCGCAGTACGATATTATTGGATAGAAAAAAAGTAGTTAAGAGTGCCAACCAGAATGGTATTTCTCTGGTGGCAATAAAAGAAGAACAAAGTTAAGAATCTATAGAGATAAGAAATGTAGTGTAGCCCCTTGTGGGCATATAAGGAAATTAAGAATTAAAAGATAGTTTGTTCATCGCTTGAGGAATTTATTAACGCCAAAAAATTTCGGACTCTGTAAAGCGCAAATCAGAACTCCTCCTCCCGATTTCATCGGGGGTCGTCGGACAATGATTTGCTCTGGAAGCTGATGTGTCGTCCTTATTTTTTGGCTAAAATTCCAAAAGCTCTTCACAGACTATCTTTCAAAAGCATTTACTCTTTTGGGTAACTGCTCGGATTTATGGGAGTATTGGAGGGAGAGAAAGATGGTTAGAGTTGGTGTGATCGGGGTTGGCCATATAGGTGCGCATCATGCCCGGATTTATTCACAAATCCCGGATGTGGAGTTGGCGGGAATTGTAGATATTGATCAGAAAAGAAGAGAGAAGGTTGCTGGAGACTATGATACAACCCCATACGCAAACTATGGAGATATTTTTGATAAAGTCAATGCAGTTAGTGTTGTAGTACCGACCGATTTGCATTATCCTGTGGCCAAGGATTTTCTGAGAAGAGGTGTGCATTGTCTGATAGAAAAACCGATTACTCCTACTTTAGAAGAGGCGACAGACCTGTTGAGTATAGCGCGCAAGAAGAATCTAATTTTACAGATAGGACACGTTGAACGGTTCAACAGCGCAATAGTGGAGGCGCAAAAATATATCAAGGAACCAAAGTTCATAGAAGCTTACAGACTTGGACCTTACGACCCGCGCACTTCCAACATCGGAGTAGTACTTGACTTGATGATTCATGATATTGACATTGTGCTCTATCTGGTACGATCGCCAGTGAAAAGTATCGATGCTATTGGCGGTAGTATCCTCTCTCAGAATGAGGATATTGCCAATGCCAGGATTCATTTCCAGAACGGCTGTGTAGCCAATATATCGGCAAGTCGTGTTTCTCTAGAAAAGTTTCGCAAAATCAGGATATTTCAAAAGGACGTCTATATTTCGTTGGATTACGTTAAGCAGAGTCTAAAAATTTATCGAAAAAAGGGAAAAGAAGTTAAATCAATGAAAGATATGATGATTTTGAGACCGCAATTGAAGAAGACAGACCCTTTGAGAGAAGAGCTGACACATTTTGTCCAATGTGTGGAGATAGGCAGGGAGCCTTTGGTTTCTGGCGAGCATGGTCGTGACGCTCTGGAAATTGCCCTGGAGATTCTGAAGAAGATTGAGGAAAATTCAGGATAAGACATGGTTAAGAAAATATTCATTGTCGCTGGTGATCCCTCGGGAGATTTGCACGGAGCAAATTTGGTGAATGCCTTAAGAGAAATATCTTCCCAGGTAGAGATATCTGGATTGGGTGGGGAAAGAATGGAGAGGGCGGGAGTAAGACTTCTGGATAAACTTACTGAGCTGGCAATCGTGGGATTTAGTGAAGCAGTTAATAGTATAATGGCTCTGCGGCAGATCTATAGAAAGACGGAAGAATTCCTGAAAAAGGAAAGGCCGGATATAATTGTGTTGATTGATTATCCTGGCTTCAATCTGAGATTGGCGGGCTTGGCGAAGAAGCTGAAGATTCCTTTAATTTACTACATTGGTCCCCAAATCTGGGCCTGGAGGCACGGGAGAATTAAGGATATAGCAGAATTGGTTAATAAGATGCTGGTGATATTTCCTTTCGAAGAAGAAACATACAAGAAGGCGGGAGTGAATGTTTCCTTTGTGGGTCATCCCCTATTGGACAGTATTCAGCCGAGCAAGGGTAAAGAAGAAGTTTATCGAAAGTATGGGCTGCGCCCTGATTTCCCCATTATTGGGCTCATGCCCGGAAGCAGAAAACAGGAGATAGAACGTCTTCTTCCGGTTATGCTAGAGGCTTCACGAAGGATAGCTGAAAACAGGAAGGTGCAATTTATTTTACCTTTAGCAGAGAATATACCTATGACTTACATAAGGGAGCGCATAACAGAATTTGAAATGAATACTTCCAGCCGATTCAGAAAAGAGGAAAAGCCACCTCTTTCCCTATTGGTAGTGCGTGATGAAGATTATAATATAAGGAGAACAATGACCTTGACTCTGGTAGCCTCGGGGACAGCTACTCTGGAGAACGCCTGTCTAGGTATTCCCATGATCATAATCTATAAAGTTTCACTTTTCAGTTATCTACTGGCGCGACTTCTGATAAGAATTCCCAGAATTGGTTTGGCCAATATTGTAGCGGGAAAGAGAGTCGTTCCCGAATTTATTCAGCAAAAGGCTCGGGCAGATGAGATTGCTAAGGTAGCCTGCCACTGGCTGAATAATCCAGACCTTATGCGAGAGACGAGAAAAGAACTTAAGAGGGTGAAAGAAAAGTTAGGAACTCCGGGAGCATCTAAGAGAGCGGCAAAAATTATTCTGGAGGAGGTCGTAGCCAGTAACTGATGAACGTTTTGAAAAGACTATTCGTATATATTAAACCCTACAGGATACGTTTCTTAGAAGCGATGGTTTGTATGGCTTTAGTTGCCGGGTTGACTTCGCTTCTAATGTATTTGATAAAGCCGACATTCGATAAAATCTTTACTCAAAAAAACGCACAGATGATTCCTTATATTGTTGTGATTATTGTAGGTTGTGCCCTGGCTAAAGGATTATTTGAATACTACCAATCTTATCTGATGTCTTACATTGGACAAAAAACAATAATGGATATAAGGAATAAACTTTATAGCCACCTGCAAAGTCTGTCTCTGGACTATTTCATTCGCCAGAGGACAGGTCAGATTATTTCTCGCTTAACTAACGATGTTATGCTGTTGCAAAGGGCAGTTGTTGGTGTTCCGGCAAATTTGATTCGTGGGGGTTTGACCATCATCGGCTTGACTGCACTTCTTTTCTATCTGCATTGGCGGTGGGCAATCATAATTATGATTGTTTTTCCTCTGGTTACTCTACCTTTAAGGAGTTTTGGGAGAAGATTGCGGAAGATAAGTAGAAAGAGCCAGGAGAAGATGGCTGATATCTATTCTTTACTCCAGGAAAAAATCCTGGGAATCAAAATGGTTAAATCTTTCTGTATGGAGAAGACAGAAGCTGAAAAGTTTGAACTGGAGAACAGCAATTTCTTTAAAATTATTATGAAGGCGATGCGGGTAGTGGCCATTCAATCACCGGTTATGGAATTTATTGCGACTTTGGGCATGGCAGGCGTTTTAGCTATTGCCGGTTACGAGGTGATAAGCGGAAAGAGTACTATGGGGACATTCTTCGCTTTTATTGGTGCTATCTCTTCTATGTATAAACCGGTAAAGAATTTCGCCAGCCTCAATGAACAGATTCAACAAGCCTTAGCTGCCAGTGAAAGAATTTTCTATGTTCTGGATACAAAGTCTTTTGTCGCAGAGCTTCCCAATGCTAAAGCCCTTCCATCCCTGAGAAAAAAGATAGTCCTGGAAAACGTTTCTTTTTCCTATCCCCATGAGGATTCTGCGAGGGAAAATGATCTTGTACTGGAGGACATTGATTTGGAAGTTTCCAAAGGAGAAATATTAGCTCTGGTTGGTCCCAGCGGGGGTGGAAAAACTACCATAGCCAATCTGATTCCTCGTTTCTACGACCCCACAAAGGGAAAGATTATAATCGATGGTCAAGATATAAGAGAGGTGACCTTGAAATCGTTAAGAGGACAGATGGGCATTGTCACGCAGGAAACGATTCTTTTTAACGATACAGTCAGAAATAATATCGCCTATGGCGATCCGGAAGCTTCCTTTGAGAGGGTTGTAGCCTCAGCCCGTGTTGCCAATGCCCATGAGTTCATAATGGAACTCCCCCAGGGTTACGAAACGGTTATTGGCGAGAGAGGAGTTAAGTTATCCGGTGGACAGAAGCAGCGAATCGCTATTGCCCGGGCAATCCTTAAAGACCCGGAAATTCTGATTTTTGATGAAGCCACCTCCTCATTAGATTCAGAATCTGAACTTTTGGTTCAGGAAGCGTTGGATCGCCTTATGAAAGATCACACCACCTTCGTAATAGCACATCGTTTGTCTACAATCCGAAGAGCGGATAGGATTATCGTAATCGATCGCGGCAAAATTGTAGAGGTAGGAAAACACGATGAGTTGATGGAGAGGAGTGGATTGTATAGGAAGCTTTACGACCTGCAATTTAAAGAGGACTTTTCTTTTACATGAGGATTAAAATTATTCTCCTTCTTATAAGCTTTCTTTTACTCAGTCACTCATCACTTTCTGGCTACCCCCAGAGTAATGTTTATGTCATTCCCATTAGAGGAGTAATAGACCTGGGGCTCTCCAGTTTCGTCAGGCGAGTAGTCGAGGAAGCGAAAGAAAAAAAATCTCAGTGCATCATCCTGGAACTGGAGACTTTCGGCGGCAGAGTAGATGCAGCCACTGAAATCAGGGATACTCTCTTTGAAAGTGATGCAAAGACAATCGCTTTTGTTAACAGAAGAGCAATATCTGCCGGAGCCCTGATAAGCCTTGCCTGTCAGTCTATTGTTATGGCTCCGGGCGCTACAATTGGAGCGGCGACTCCCGTGACCATGGCTCCGGGAACTACAAAAGCGCAGCCTACCGACGAGAAGACAATTTCCTATGTGCGAAAAGAGTTCAAAGCTACGGCAGAAAGAAATAACCACCCTACAACTTTGGCAGAAGCTATGGTCGACCCGGACGTGGAAATAAAAGGGGTAATCGAGAAAGGTAAACTTCTGACCCTTACTACAGAGGAGGCTTTGAAACTTAAACTGGCAGAGCATAAGGTCTCTGAAATTGAGGAAATTCTCACTCTTTACGACTTAGAAGACGCACAAGTGGTGAGGGCTTCGTTAACCTGGTCAGAGAACCTGGTAAGATTCCTCACCCACCCGATGGTAAGTGGTCTTCTCCTTACGTTTGGGCTTTTGGG
>Ga0172363_10004585_pt1 | contig 11182 bp, 13 predicted proteins | sample LakKivs2_kivu2a2_FD_114541 | JGI IMG/M metagenome (GOLD analysis project Ga0172363, IMG submission 114541) | Sediment microbial communities from Lake Kivu, Rwanda - Sediment s2_kivu2a2 | ecosystem: Environmental > Aquatic > Freshwater > Lake > Sediment | place: Rwanda: Western Province, Lake... | reverse complement strand
TTCACACCCCAATAGAGATCTCGAACGAGCTCCGATGCGTCTGAAACCAGGCCTTCGAATATCTTGTTCAAGACTGGAACCTTTTCGACATGATCTTCCTCGTTTGTTTTTCCATCTTCCATATTCGTCGCCTTAATCAATCATTTTCCTACAAGACTTAAAATGTTTGTTCTGGAAGTAATACAATGATTGTTTATAGAAATATTGGTTCCAATACGAGCTATAAAACGCTTCGGTTGATTTTGTGCGATATACGTTATACGGTGTACTGAATGAGAGAATAAGCGTGTTGAGTTTAGAGCTTAAGACGAAAAGATTAACCTCGCTAAGTCAGAAGGGCACTCGTCTTCCGTCGAAGCCGCGTCTGTAGACTCCGAACTCGTCAGCAACCTCCCGCAACTGCTCCGACATGAGAATCAGGCCGTCTTTACAGACTCGGTACTTGCCGATCATGCAGCTTCCGCAGAGACCAACGGAGCATTTTATGATCCTCTCCATGGACGCCTGCAAGGGTAGACCGTACTTCTCAGTGAGGAGGAAGACCCTCCTCATCATGGGCTCAGGGCCGCAGCAATAGACCATGTTGTAGTCTCTCTCTTCCAGTATAGGAGGTAGAAGGCTAGTCACTAGGCCTTTGGTCCCATAGGACCCGTCATCAGTAGTGACCCGCAAACTATCCACCACCTTCCTCGCCTGCCTCAACCCGCAAAGCTCAGCAGCCGTCTGGGCCCCACAGACCAACTCGACCCTAGTACCTTGAGCCCTCAAAGAGTTCGCCAAGGGCAGAAGAGGCGCAATACCCATCCCACCAGCCACCAATAGGGCCCGACCCTCCACGAGGGTGAAGTAATTACCGTAGGGACCCCGAATCCCGAAGGCTTGGCCGACCTTCAACTCATGTATCGCCTCAGTCGCCTCACCCACTTTTTCAACTAGGACGCCACAGATATCCCCGGGGCCTATTCTTGAGAGGCTCATGGGGACCTCGTCTACATCTACGACCCAGAACATCACGTACTGGCCCGGCTTAGCTTGAGAGCAGAGGCCGTCCCTGAAGGAAAGCGACTTAACGTTCTCAGTCTCAGACTCTGACGACTCAAGACGGACGATTCGACGAGCATCTAGTTTTGTGGGACAGACCAACGATATCATCAACCCCTCCGTAGCCTTTCTGCTCAAGATACCTCGATATCCCAGACGCGACCTCCTTGAAGACGTTGAGGTCCCGATATGCCACGGCTGTTCCAATCTGAACAGCCCTCGCTCCAGCGAGGAGGAACTCGACAGCGTCCCGCCAGTCAGTCACACCCCCACACCCAACTACAGGTATATCCACCGCCTGCGAGATGTCATAGACGCATCTGACAGCAACCGGCTTAATCGCTGGACCAGAAAGCCCCCCAACCCTATTGGCCAAAACCGGGGACCCAGTGTCGATGTCAATTGCCATGGCCCGCAACGTGTTAATGGCCACGACCGCATCAGCACCTCCCCTCTCAGCCGCCAAAGCCAAGTCCACAATACTCGTGACATTAGGGGACAACTTCACGAAGACGGGTAGCCTAATACTCGCCTTGACGGCCCGCACAACCTCCTCAACCAAGATAGAGTCCTGCCCTATCTCAGCACCCAACCCCTTGGCATGGGGGCAAGAGACGTTGAGCTCCACCGCCTTAATATTGCCCTGAGCCAGAACACTTGCTGCCTCTGCGAATTCCCTCGGACTCGCGCCGTAGACGCTACCAACGATTACGATGTCGCCTCCCTCTGAGGCATCAGATAACTCTTCCAAGAACTCATGAACCCCCGGATTCGGGAGCCCCATTGCGTTGATAAAGCCACATCCAGCATCCACGACCGTGGGGTTCCCATATCCCTTCCGCGACTCAATTCCGAGAGACTTGGTCACGACAGCCCCCGCACCAGCATCCCAAGCTGCGCGGAGGCTCCTCCCAGTCATCCCTAGAATTCCTGCGCTGAGCATGGTCGGATTACGCAACCTTAGGCCTACGACTTCTGTTCTCAAGTCTGGTTGCATGACTGGTCAGCCCCTAGTCTTGGAAAGACTTATTCTATCTAGAGCGATAGAGCCTTAGTGAGCAATAGGGATGTTCTGGCAATTTAAGGGTGAGGAATGATGAAGGCAACAGTCGTCCACTCGCCATTGGGCATCTTCGCCTTCGACGCCGACGATAAACGTGTCGATGGGATCCTCTTTCCGAAGGACGCTGAAACCGTCGCGGGTATTCTAAAAACATTGGAAAGAGGTGGAGTGGTGGAAGAGGTTGGCAAACTGAAGGCCAAGCTTGACGAGAAGGGATGTGATGAACTCGTCTTTGAGGACGCGGCCCTCGCCCAAGCCTTCACCCATGAGAACGCAAAAGTCACAATTGATGTGGAAGCCGGTAAGAAGGGGCGTCTAAGGGCGCTCATAGAAGAGGCAGCTATACAACAGGGCTACTTCGAGAACGGCCAGAACTTGACGACTTTCATCCACGATGTCTCTATCGCCATGGCTAAGAAGGTTGTCCAAGAGGAGTCGGGCCAAAGGGACTTGATCATTATTCAAGCGATCCAAGCGCTGGACGATCTCGATCACACGTTTAACCTCTTCTCCAACCGGCTTCGAGAATGGCACGGCTACCACTTCCCCGAGATGGCCGGCATAATCGATGAAAGTGACCTCTACGCCCGCTTGGTCGCCTTGCTAGGCGATCGAAGCAACTTTACATTCAGCAACCTTACTAAGGAGGGGCTATCGAGTGAGAGGGTGGAGACGCTAGCCAAAGCCGCTCAGGAGTCTATGGGAGCCGACCTCCTCAAGGAAGACCTAGAGGAGATCGTCGAGTTAGCGCGGCTTCTCCTCCAGTTCCACGAGTCTAGGGCACGATTGGAGAAGTACTTGGACACGGTTATGCAAGAGGTCGCTCCGAACACCTCGACGCTCCTGGGCCCAACTGTGAGTGCTCGGCTGATAGCTACCGCTGGGGGACTTGAGAACCTCGCCAAGAGGTCCGCCAGCACGATTCAAGTCCTCGGCGCCGAGAAGGCCCTTTTCAGGTCCCTACGCTCCGGTAGCCGACCACCCAAACATGGTCTTATCTTCCAGCACAAGGATGTTCATCAAGCTCCTAGGTGGCAGCGGGGTAAGATCGCCCGAGCCTTGGCGAGCAAGGCGGCCATCGCTATTCGACTCGACGCCTATCATGGGGAGTACCGCGGCCAACAACTTCTACGAGAATTCGAGGAACGGGTGAAGGAGATTCGCGAAAAGTATCCTCAACCACCTTCAAGGAGGGCAAAGAGTGGTCGAGGTTAAACCCCACGAGACGTTCCCCGGAGTATTCATAGTCACTCTCGACGGAGGAACAACCTCCCTGGCGACGCGAAACCTAGTCAAAGGACGCAGCGTCTACGGCGAACAGCTAATAGAACATGATGAAGAGTACCGGCTCTGGAACCCCTACAATAGTAAGTTGGCCGCTGCGATTCTCCGAGGACTACCGGAACTACCCTTCAAGCCGGGGGACAGGGTGCTATACCTTGGCGCGGCGACGGGAACCACGGTCAGCCACGTCTCGGACATCCTCGGAGACGACGGGCTAGTCTATGCTGTTGAATTCTCCTCTAGACCCGCTAGAGAACTAATCGCCAAAGTCGCGTCCCTTCGACGGAACGTCATTCCCGTCCTCGCAGACGCGCGTTTCCCCCAGAGATACCCTCCCCTGGTGGAACAGGTAGATGCTTTATACTGTGATGTGGCCCAGCCGGAGCAGGCGAGGATCCTCGCGGATAACGCTGATCTCTTCCTAAAGCTTGGTGGAGGCACGCTCCTAGCAGTTAAGGCGAGGAGTATAGATTCCACTCGGGACCCGACGAAGATCTATGCCCAAGAGGCGGGTGTCCTCCGAAGCCGAGGGTTCAAGGTTGAGAGGACTATCCAACTCAGGCCTTACGACAAGGCCCATGCCATGATCCTCGCTTACTATACTAGAAAGGATTAGGGACCACTGATGCGCTTCAAAGTCTTCCAAGACATTCTAACACAGTCTGGAAAAGCACCCCTTCGAGCACAGTCACGAAGGAAACGGACTGTACGGGGGTCACTTGGGTAGCCGCTCCCAAAGTCTCCGTAGACTTCCCTCAGCTCCGCCACGGCTCGATCCCTATTTACCTTCGCCAAGATCGAGGCTGCGGCGACCACAAGGTTGTCTCGGTCTGCGTTATGTTTCGATATGATTTGAATCGGGAAGGGGATGAGTTCTTGGACTTGGCGCCCGAAGCGTTCTTCGTCTATGTCCGATGCGTCTAGGTAGGCAATCTCTGGACGGAGTTCCTCGACGACCTTTGCCATGGTCTTCGCCTCCAGCCAATTGAGCCTCCTCAACCTCTTACCGTTCAAAACATGATCGTCAATCTCGTATGGAGACAAAAACAGTGCCTCATGCCTAACCGCCAGTCTGAGAATCTCAGGCTCAAGGCTCTCCCTCCTTCGAGGGGAGAGGAGCTTAGAGTCCTTCACGCCTAGAGGCTGAAGCTTAGGTATATCTGATTCCTTGAGGAGGACGCCGGCTATTACGAGGGGGCCGATGACGGGGCCTCTTCCAGCGTCGTCCACGCCTGCGACCAAGGTCATCTCAGGGACTCCTTTATTGCTCCCTGGTTGACATGTATGAGGGAGGAACTTGAAGGTTTTCATCACTGGGCGCCCCGGCGTGGGGAAGTCTACTGTGCTGGAGAAGGTGAGGGAGCTACTTCGTGAGAAGGGGTATAGGGTCGGAGGAGTCTTCTGCCCCGAGATGAGGCGGGGCGGGGCAAGAATCGGTTTCAGGATAGTCGATGTAGGTTCAGGTAGGAGTGGAGTTCTCTCGCAGGTTGGAGGAGGCAGTGGCCCTAGGATTGGGAAGTACGTGGTTAATCTCCGAGACCTAGAGGAGGTTGGTGTGGAGGCTCTGGATTCGGCGGCTAGGGAGGCTGATGTGGTTCTCATAGATGAGGTTGGACCGATGGAGATGCAGAGTAGGCCGTTCCAAGAGGCAGTGCTTAGGACGTTGGCCAGCCCCAAGTCTGTTGTAGGGATACTGCACTGGCGCATGGAACACCCAGTCATATCGACCATCAGGGCGAGAAGTGATGTCGAGGTTCTTGAGGTGACGTCCCAGAACCGCGATGGACTTCCATCAGAGATTGTGAATAGATTCCTGAGAGAGGTTTCGAAGAGACCTTGAGCTTCCCCTTCCCAACAGAGACCGTGACCGAGGGCCTAGCCTCCATCCTCGTCCCTAGGTTGAGCCTTTATGCGGTTGGTACCCAGTATGTTCCTTCCCTCGCCCCAGTCTTCTATAACCCCAAGATGAAGCTAAACAGGGACGTCGCGATTCTTGTGCTTCGAGCCTTTCAGAGGAGACTCGGTCACCCCATCAAAGTTGGGGAGCCACTCGCCGGCTGCGGAATACGGGGAATAGGCTTCGCAAGAGAGATACCGGAGGTCGAAGACATGGCCCTCAACGACCTGAACCCCATGGCGGCGCGCCTGATAGAGAGGAACATTGCAGACAACGGCCTAGCGGGAAAGGCAGTTGTGACCAACCTCGACGCGAACACCTTCCTAGCTCTCCACGCAGGGCCCAAGCAACGGTTCGACGCCGTGGATGTAGACCCCTACGGTTCGCCCTCCCCCTTCCTAGACAGCGCGATACGATCCCTTAACAATAATGGCCTCTTGGCCGCAACGGCCACGGATACGGCGCCCCTCTGTGGAGTCAACCCAGCAGCATGCCTACGAAAATATCAAGGGAAGCCCCTCAGAACCGAGTACTGCCGTGAACTCGGCATACGCCTCATATTGAACTCCATAGCTTGGACGGCGGCGCGACACGACTTCGGCATTAGGGTTCGCCTCACCCACGCGACGGACCACTACCTGAGGGCCTACGTGCAAGTCATCCGTGGTGCCCAACGCGCTGACGCATCGATCAGTCATCTGGGATACGTCCTCCACTGCTTTCATTGCCTATACAGGACTTGGAGCCGCGGCCTTAGACCCATACTAGACTTGCAGTGCCCCATCTGCGGTGGGAGAATGGATTTTGCCGGACCCCTATGGCTCGGCTCCTTGGTCGAGGGCGATCTATGTAGAGATATACTCGATGGGACTGAGGAAGCCTTGTTGGAGCGTCGTTTGTCTCGACTCATGGGGAGCTTAGTTGAGGAAGCTGATGCGCCGCCCACATTCTACGTCGTCGATAAGGTCTGCGACAGGCTTAACTTACCCATCCCACCGAAGCGGGACGTTCTTGAAGAACTTAGGGGGAGAGGCTACTTTGCTGTGGGAACCCACTTCCATCCGTCGGGTTTGAAAACCGATGCTTCCATTACTGAGCTGGGGGATGTTCTGGTGAAGCTGAGGGAGCGCTGACACCAAATCCTTAAGTTCCTTAGTCTCCGATACGTTAATTGGCGGTTACTTTGAGGGCTTGCATCCTCGTCAAAACGGCCGCCGGAAAGTTCAACGAAGTGGCCAAAGCCATCGAGAAACTCGAGGGAGTCAAACGCGCCTTCCCCGTCATGGGACGAACCGATGTTGTCGTCTGGGCCGAGACGCCTAACCTCAGGTCCCTAGGAAGACTGGCATACGCTATAGGCCGAACTCCTGATGTCGTGGCAACTGAGACCCTGATAGGAGCGGAGTGGTGAAGAAGGATGAATGGATTAGTTCTAGTGAAGACGAGCGTCGGGGCTGTGGAGAAGGCCATTCAAGAGGCGAAGAAGATCGAGGGGGTCGTGGACGCGTACGCTGTCTTCGGCAGGTTCGACATGGTCGTCCTCCTAGAGGCAAAAGAATTTCCCTCCCTGATGCGGACGACGGTCAGAGTCTCATCTATTGAGGGCATTAAGAGTACTGAGACGCTAGTCGAGGGAGACTAGCTACACCCCACCCTTTTTCTACTCTGTCAGCTCTTGAAGCCGAGGCAGACCAAATACATCTCCGCACTCTCGCGGCGACTCGCCCTAGGCTTCACCGTCCTCACAACCTGGAATCGGCGCCGAACCTCATCCATAAAGGCCTTGAAGAACTCACCTTGAAAGACCTTAACCACAAAGGCCCCGCCAGGCGGTAGGAGTTGCGCCGCAAGTCTCAGAGCCATGCGGGCCAAGGATAGTTGCCTGACATGGTCGAGGCTCCAGACCCCTGAAAGGTTGGGCGACATATCGCTGAGGACCACGTTCAGCCTCCCCGGTACTATTTTGAGGATGTCGGCTGGCTCAAGCTTCTCCACATCTGCCACGATCGACTTGACATTTGGCTCGTCAAAACTCTTAATCTCCTTAAGGTCGACGCCGAGAACATAGCCCTCCTCCCCCACGAGGCTCCTCGCCGCCTGCATCCATCCCCCCGGCGAGGCCCCGAGGTCGAGGACCACGTCCCCAAGCTTGAGGAAACTGTACTTCTGCGCCATCTGGAGTAGTTTGTAGGCTGCGCGACTCCTGTAACCAGCCTCTACCGCTAGCCGATGGTAGTAGTCTCTCTTGCGTTCTCTGAGCCACTTCTTCGTCAAGCCAGAATCCTCTGCGCGGTTCTCCACTCACATCATACTATTAGCGAAACCCGTTTCAAAGAACGCGGCAACTCGCATGACTTGAGATATTGTTACGTTATGGCCTCTTTTAGGGCTTGGCTCCAGCTATGGATGACATCCATGACGTATTAATGCCTGTTGCGGCTGAGGCGGCCACGAAACACCACATCCATGAAGCTTCTCCAACCTAGACATCACAGCACCATTCTAATGTGTGGATTCCGCGGCTTTCATCAAGGCCTTGATGTACCCCGTAGCGAAGGCTCGGCTCCTATGCCTCCAAGGCGTGTCGTTGACGATATCAGGCACGTGGTCGTCTATTATGGGGCCGTCGAAGCCCACATCCTTATACGCCTTCATCGCCGCAAACATGTCCGTCTGCCCATCGTCTATGAAAGTCTCCTCAAACTTCTCGGGTGTCCCCTTCACATCTCTGAAGTGGACGTAGAAAATCTTCCTCCTAGACCCGAAGTACCTTATCGCCTCGACCACATTCTCACCCATCTCCGAGAAGCACCCCTGACAGAACTCAATGCCATTGCAATCGCTTGGAACGACCTCAATCATCCGCTTGAAGGCCTCGACACTCATGAAGATCCTAGCTATGCCGAAGAGCGATGGCACAGGTGGGTCGTCTGGGTGGAGCGCCATCTTCACGCATGCCTTCTCAGCCACTGGAATGACGGCTTTGAGGAAGTGGGTGAAGTTATCCCACATCTGCTCCTCCGTGATCCTCCCCGCTGGGGTTGAGGGCTCATCATTGAGGAGGTTGTAGTCGAAGGCTGTGACCCAGGCGCCTCCCCTTGCTGGAGTGCCCCAAGATGTCCGCCAGACTTGGATAGGCATGAAGTGGTAGCCTAGGATTGGTATACCCGCCCGCCCCATGTTACTTAGCGTTTTACAGAAGTTCTCAATTTGTTCATCACGACCGGGTTGACCGAGGAGGATCTTGTCATAGAAGTGGAGCGGAATGTTCTCGATGGCCGCCAGATTAAGCCCGGCCGACTCAACCCTCAGCCTAAGCCTGAGAAGGGGCAGATACTCCCAGTATCCGTCTCCTCCCAGCTCAGGAGTATGAACGATTATATCCGAAGCCCCAAGCTGCTTGGCGAAGATCAGGGTCTCGTCGGTTATCTCATGTATGGCTCCGAAGGCAAGTCTCACTGGAAAACACCTCAACTGTTAGGGGACTACCCTAGCTTATCAGCCTTCATAGGCGACCAGCATATGAGTCGTCAGAAGTTACAAGTTTAAGACTTGATTCACCAGATTATTGTGAGAAATGCGTAGATGAGGTCTCCGAAGAAGATGGAGACGAGGAAGCCGCCGGTGATGAAGACGAGAAAGGGCAGAGTAGGAGTCACCCATATCTCAGAGGAAAGATTGTAGTCACTAATTGTTTGGAGAGTGTTGGTTAGATCAGGATCCTCTTCCGCGGACTGGAACAATACATAGGAGCGTTGGACAGCCCCACCCTCGACATAGTTCACGTACTCCAAGGGACGGTAGTTCACGTTCCCAGCCACCTTCGAGGCCTTTTCCTTCACGCCGGTGACGAATATCAGGGCCTTCTTCCATAGCGGCAATTTGACTTCTTTCTCGAATAGGTGCCGACCCTTGAGGACCCATAGTAAGTTTCTCGCCAAGATGTATGGTAGGATGGCGATTGAGAGGATGATCGAGTTGAAGAAGACTGAGAGGGGGAACAGAGGGGTCATAGACTCGGTGGCGAAGGGGGTCTCTGGCAGTAGTGGGAAGGCGAGGGCGAGGGCCATTAGGGCCTTGCTATCTGCTCCTCCCATCAGTCCTAGATAGAAGAGCGCTAACGCTATGGCGACCATGAGGCCGATAGAGGCCAGTTCCAAAGGTATGTTCCAAGGGGCCATAGCTGAATAGTAAATGGTACGGATCACTCCGACGCCTCCCAGGATGACCCAGAAGCGGTCTGAGACTTCCCTGAAGCGAACATCGTAGATCGAGGGCAAAAGGAGGAGGGCCGTCACCAAAATGATAAACAGGAGATCCATCGATAGCATCTCACACTCTTCTAGCTCGTTCCTTGGAGTAGATGTTGGTCCACGGATCTTGATTTCTTGAACACTCTCCCTTATGCGCTATGAAGCCCGGATTCATAACTCTGCCCCTCAACACATCTACGACCTTAAGAACTAATGACCCAAGAACACTCATATCATCGTGAAGTACGTTATCGCCCAAACCCTAGCGTCATCGTTCCTTCCACAGCTCCTCGCTATCTTCCAACACAGCATTAGTTGAGAGACGCGTTAAAACCTGTAACTTAGTAGGCTCCTCCCTACTCTTCAACCACGGCTAAGAATGAAAAATAGGGAAGATGGCGCTGAACCTAGAGTTTTGTTAGATAAAGGTTGCCTTTTCTGAGAGCTACCTTGACACTGAGGTTTCTCTTCTTGATCCTCGATCTTAGCGCAGCCATTAGGGCTTTCATTGACTTGTCCGGGTATTCTACTCTAGCTGTTTTGAGTTCGCTTTTTACGAAGTCGTCGAGAAGTTCGTCGTACTCTGATGTTCTGACTGCTCTTTCCAGAACTGGTAGTTCTTCCTTTATCAGCTGATATGGCTTAGTTTCTCTTTTCCTCTTGGACATATATTAACCTCCTTTTTGAGTCGAGACAGTTAGCACACACTAATATTTAAATTAATATGCTATGCGTTAAGCTTGATAGAGAATGGATAAGAAGTGTTGAAACCTGAATCGTAATGTCGGGCTTTTCCTTCGTCTAGACTAGGAGATGCCTACAACGCGTTTATTCGTCACTGGATGAAGTCCAGAAGCTTTCCCTACCTAGACGAACCGACAAAGAGATCCTTCACTGCCTAGAGTTCCTGAGTGAACGAGTCTCTCAATCTTCAGGACTCTCCGTCTAAACTACTCATGACTCTTCAGCCGCAGTGTATCCTTGGCGAACGTTATACACGCGGCACATCTACTCACATCCTTCCTGTGAATAGTGGGGACATACCTTAACCATATTCTACGTAAACTGCACTCGTATCTGCTGCTCTTATTGCTAAGTGAGCGGGGAGTGATTCCAGCCTTTGGCCGTTTCAAGAGCAGAACAAACTCGATTGTCTATAACGTTTGGTGGAACCGATGAGGCATTGTGCAACGATGTCATAGGGCTCGACTATTCTTCATTTGCTGACGCGCGGTCTACCATGTACTTGACTACTACTAGCAAGTCGTCTTAAGATGAAGTGAATCGTAAACAATAAGAGACGTTTCCACTGCTCCGCGAGGTTGAAGGAGCTCATTTTGACGGTTAAAGAATCCTAGAAATTGATAAAAAGGGTAAGGCATGTAGTTTTGTGCGATCTTTTATGTCGAGCAAGGTAGCAGATGACCTAAGAAACGCTATCCTCCAATACGACTCCGAAGAGGCTAAGAAGGCTGCTGAGGAAGCCGTCAGGGCGAGACTCGACCCTATGGACGCTATTCGCGTCCTTACAGCAGCTATTGGCGAAGTCGGCGAACGCTTTCACAGAGAGGAGATATTCCTCCCCCATGTGGTAATGGCGGCTGACGCAATGCAGGCAGCCGTCGAGATCATCCGTCAATCGAT
>Ga0172363_10004584_pt1 | contig 11183 bp, 12 predicted proteins | sample LakKivs2_kivu2a2_FD_114541 | JGI IMG/M metagenome (GOLD analysis project Ga0172363, IMG submission 114541) | Sediment microbial communities from Lake Kivu, Rwanda - Sediment s2_kivu2a2 | ecosystem: Environmental > Aquatic > Freshwater > Lake > Sediment | place: Rwanda: Western Province, Lake... | reverse complement strand
GGAAAAACTGGCTTCATCAAACGATTTTGATGAAATCAAATCGTTTGCGGAAAAAATTGGAACGAACCGCCGCCTGCTGGACAGAAAACTGATTTTTGATTTTGTCCGTCCGTTTAATTTTGTGCCGAAATACAAGGCAAAATGCGAGCGAAGCCCCGCCGCAAGCGGGGCGAGCGAGCAAACAAACTGCCCGCAAAATTCGCAATGTTTAGATTGGTCGGGGCGCCCGGACTTGAACCGGGAATCGCACGCTCCCAAAGCGTGAATGTTAACCATTACACCACGCCCCGCATCTTAAAATATACATTTTTATTTTCTTTTAGTCAATTTATTGATATAATGAAATTAGTGGATTCCAAGAAAATTCTGGATCAATTAAATATCTTTGCTCAATGTAAAAAATACAAAGTTGCTCTTTGGCAATGCCCCCAATTCCTCTTTTTATTAATGGGAATAATTATTATTGGGACAGTAGTTATTAGTTATACAATTGGCATTCATTATATTGGCGATCCAGTGATACTGGCCTTAATAGTGCTTGGATTAACCATTATTTTATTTATTGTTGCTTTTATTATTACTCGAAGTTTTGAAAGATTGGCTGAGGCCAACCGAATGAAATCAGAATTTATCGACATCGTTTCTCATCAACTACGTTCTCCTCTTACTAACTTGAAATGGGCAATTGAAATTTTGATGTCGGGAGAACTGGGTAAAATTGAAGCACAACAAACCGAATACTTTAAAATTTTAAAAGAAAATATTGGCAGGATGGAAGAATTGGTTTCAGATTTATTAACCGTTTCCAGAATTGAAACTGCCACTCTGCCCTTAAGAGGGGATAAAATACTATTAGAAAATTTAATCAATCATTTCCTTAAAGAAGCCGAACCTTTTATTAAGGCGTCGAACATTGAGGTAAAACTCAAAGCCGAAAAAAATTTACCTGAGATTTTTGCCGATCCGTTTCAAATTAGATTGGTTTTAGAAAACCTTATTGATAATGCCGTTCATTATGTGAAAAACAAAGGAAAAGTAGAGATGAAACTTGAGAGAAGGGGCAATGATATTTATTTTGAAATAAAAGATAGTGGGGTAGGTATTCCTCAAGAAGACCAAAAATATATTTTTCAAAAATTTTTCAGAGCAAAAAATATTTTAAGACATCAAACTCAGGGTTCAGGTTTAGGTCTTTTTATTGCCAAAGCCATTATTAAAAAATCAGGAGGAGAAATCGGATTTGAATCTGAAGAAAATAAGGGGTCGACATTTTGGTTCACATTGCCAATAAAATCATAAAAGCATTTAAGCATAAAAGCATCTAAACAGAACTTGTTTAAATGTTTAAATGCTCATATGTTTATATGAAGAAAATTTTATTTATTGAAGATGAATCTGCTCTTCAAAGAACTTTCGGAGATATTCTAAGGCGTGAGGGTTATGAAATGATAAGTGCTTTAGATGGCGAAGCTGGTCTAAAATTAGCCAAAACTAAAAAACCAGATTTAATTTTACTTGATTTGGTTTTACCAAAAGTTCACGGCTTTGAGGTTTTAAAAGAATTAAAAAAAACTCCCGAGACCAAAGAAATCCCGGTTATTGTTTTAACTAACTTAGAAGAAATGGGGGATGTTGATAAGGCTGTTGAATTGGGAGCAAGAACCTATTTAGTCAAAACTCAATATTCTTTAGAGGAAATAGTAGCAAAGATTAAAAAAGCCCTCGGCGAATAAAAAAAATTTCAATGAGAGTAGAAACACAACAATTAAAAGCTTTTCTTTTAGATGCCGGCTTAATCAACAAGGCTCAATTTGAAAAGGTTCAAAAAAAAGCGGAAAAGACCCAACAAAAAGTTGGCGACGTTTTAGTTTCCGAAGGTTTTATTGATCAAGAAGAACTAATTAAATTGGAAGCCTATATTTTAGGAATTCCTTTTATTGATTTGGAAAAAGAAATCATTTCTTCTGAAATTCTTAAAATCATTCCCGAACCAATTGCCAGAAGTCATAATATCGTTGCCTTTAGAAAAAGGGGTAATAATCTTGAAGTGGCAATGTTGGACCCTGAAGATTTAAGAACTATTGAATTTATTAAAAAGAAAGAGCCGGGATTAAAAATTTTACCAAGATTAACCACGCCGGAATCAATTAAAAATGTTCTCCGCCAATATCAAAAGACCCTAGAAGCTGAATTTGGAGAAATTATTAAAAAAGAAACCAAGGGAATACGGCCAATAAAGGAAGAAGAAATTACTGAAGAAAAAGAAGATCTTCAAAAAGCGGCCGAGGAATTACCAGTTATTCGGATTGTTGATACTCTAATGAAGCATGCTATTTTGCAGCGAGCTTCCGATATTCATATTGAGCCAACCGAAAAAGAAGTTATAGTTCGTTATCGTATTGACGGAATTTTACATGATGCAATGATTCTCCCCAAAAAAATTAGTTCAGGAATTGTGGCCAGAATAAAAGTCTTGTCTGATTTGAAATTGGATGAACATCGTCTCCCCCAAGATGGAAGATTTAAGATTGAAACTGAAGAATATAAATATTCAATTAGAGTTTCAATTTTACCAGTATTTAATGGAGAAAAAATTGTGATGAGATTATTACCAGAAACAGCTAAGGCTTATACTTTGGAGGGTTTGGGTTTGAGGGGAGAAGCTTTAGAAAAAATTCAAGACAGCTTAAAAAAGCCAGTAGGAATGATTTTAATTACTGGACCTACTGGTTGCGGTAAGACCACCACCTTATATGCCATGATGGAAATTTTAAATGAGCCGGGAGTAAACATCTCTACAGTTGAAGACCCAGTGGAATACCGAATGCCCAGAATTAATCAGACCCAGGTTAATCCAAAAATAGGATTAACCTTTGCCAATGGCCTTCGGGCTTTAGTCAGACAGGACCCAAACATTATTATGGTTGGAGAAATCAGGGATAACGAAACTTGTGGCTTGGCAATCAATGCCGCCCTCACTGGCCATTTAGTCTTATCTACTTTACATACTACCACGGCGGCTGGAGCCATCCCCCGTTTAATTGATATGAAAGCCGAACCATTCTTAATTTCTTCAACTTTAAACATTATTTTAGCCCAAAGATTAGTCAGAAAACTTTATGAAGAAAAAATTGAGTATAATTTAACTGATGCTGAATTAAAAAATATAAAGAAATACTGCGATTTAGATAAAATTTTAAAGATTTTAAAAGAGGAGAAATTAATAAAAACCGAAACCGATTGGAAAGATATTAAGTTTTACCGGCCAAAGCCTTTTAAAGAGTGCCCAGAAGGTTATAAGGGTCGAATTGGCATCTATGAGGTTTTGCCAATTACCGAATCAATTAAAGAATTAATTATTAAATCAGCCACTGCTGACCAAATTCAAGAACAGGCCCAAAAAGAGGGTATGAGAACAATGATTGAAGACGGTTTTATTAAAGCAGTTCAGGGCATAACCTCAATTGAAGAGGTTCTCCGAGTTATTATCGAATAATAAGCAATTTAAAACATTAATGCCCAAATATTTCTATATTGCTAAATCTTTCAAAGGAGAAGAAAAATCAGGAGTTTTATTAGCCCAAAATGAATCTGAATTGGCCCGAGCCTTGCGTCAGCAAGGTTTTGTTTTAATTTCAGCTATTTTAGAAAAGGAAAAATTAAAAAAAAGTAAATTTAAAATAAAATTTTCCCTAAAAAAAGGTCCCTCTTTAACTGAAAAAATGATGTTTACCAGAAATCTCCAGGTAATGATTACGGCTGGTCTCCCTTTGCCCAGAACTTTAAAAACCTTAGCCTCTCAGGTAAAAAATAAAACATTTAAAAAAGCTTTATTGGAAATAGCCGAGGAGATTACAAAAGGAAAAAGTTTTTCGGAATCTTTGGTTAGATATCCTAATATTTTTTCTGAAATTTTTCAAAACATGGTAAAAATTGGCGAGGAGTCAGGCACTTTAGACGAAGTTTTAAAAACCCTAACTCAGCAAATGGAAAGAGAGCATGATTTAAAATCAAAAATAATGGGAGCAATGATTTATCCGGCAGTGATAATTTTAGCCATGACTGGAATTGGAATTTTAATGTTGGTGATGGTTGTCCCCAAACTAGCTGAGACCTTTCGAGCTTTTGAAGTTGAACTTCCCCCCACCACTAAATTAGTAATTGGACTAGGCACTTTTTTGGCTAAAAAATGGTTTTTATTTATTTTAATAATTTTCTTTCTTGTTTTTCTTTTCAAACAGATATTGAAAACCAAAAAAGGAAAAGAAATTATAGACACACTTATTTTAAAAATTCCCATTATCTCCCCAATTGTCAAAAAAACCAATTCTGCCTATACTACTCGAACCTTAGGTTCTTTGATAGCAGCCGGGGTTCCCCTGGTTAGGTCTTTAGAAATCATTTCTGGGGCTTTGGGGAATGTTTATTTTAAAAACGCCATTACCGAAGCGGCTAAAAAAGTTCAAAAAGGAGAAAAACTTTCAGAGGCTTTAAAACCTTATCAACATATCTATCCTCCAATCGTTATTGAGATGCTGGCCGTTGGTGAGGAAACCGGCCAAACCTCGGAGATTTTAGCCAAATTAGCCGACTTTTTTGAAACCGAAGTGGCTAATGCTACTAAAAATTTAACTGCTGTTATTGAACCAATAATAATGCTTTGTATTGGAGCAGCTGTTGGCTTTTTCGCTATTTCCATGATTCAACCAATGTATTCAATGTTAGAAGCCCTATGATAAATTTAGATTTTAGAAAAAGTTTTACCCGACATATCAACTTCCAGCACCTCTGGCGTATTTGCGCGAAGCGCACTGGAAGTTGTATTACTGGGTTTACTTTAATAGAATTATTGGCGGTCATGATCATTATTGGAGTTTTAGTTTCAATGAGCGTTTTAGCCTTTAAAGTTTATCAACCCACTGTCCAGTTGAGTGGAGTAACCAGAGACCTGGTTACCGATCTTCGCTATGCTCAGCAATTAGCGGTAACTGAGCAGATAAATCATGCGGTTTGTTTTTTTTCTTTAGATGGAGGATATGAAAACAGATATGAGATAATTAAATATGGAGAATGTGGAGTATCCACACCTCTAAAGAAAAAAAACTTGGAAGGAATCGAAATTAAACAGGTTAATTTCAGCAGGCCGGCAATAATATTCAATCCTTACGGGGCGGTCATAGAAAGCGGGACAGTTATTTTAGAAAATACTGAAAATAAAACAAAAACTATTGAGGTGAAACCCTCGGGATTTGTAAAAATAAGCGATTAAAATGAAATACCAATCTACAAAAAGCTTCAGCTTGATTGAGTTATTAATAACGATTTTTATTTTGGCAATAGGGATAGTTGGAATTTTAAGTGCGTTTCCTTTGGGGGGACAGCTGGAGAACTCTGCCAAGATGGCTACCGTTGCCACTCAACTTGCTCAGGCAAAAATAGAAGAGATTATTTCTAAACCATACGATGACATTAGAAGCGAGACAAAACAAACACTGGATTCTCCTTTCAGTGCTTATTCAAGAGAAACCGAAATAACCTATTTTAACCCTGATAACCCCGAAGTTATCCCGACCGAAGATATGGGAATAAAAAAAATTAAAGTAACCGTATTTTGGAAGTCACCCTTAGGGGCATCTTCTAAAAAAGTAGAGATTTTTAGTTTAATTGCTAAGAGATAATTATGAAATTTTCAATTTCCAAAGGGTTTACCTTAACCGAACTTTTAGTAACCACTATTATTTTCGTTATTGTTGTTGGAACGATTTATTCAGCTCAAGTTTTAAGTCAAAAAGCTTATCGGCAAGGAGAAACTACTACCGAACTTGCTCAAAATGGCCGGGTAATTTTAGAAAGAATAGTTAGAGAGATTCGTCAGGCAAATGAAATGGTCACTTCTTTACCCCAAGTTTCAGATAATCCGGATAATCCCCCGCCTTCAGAAATTGAATTTGAGGATGGACATACTCCTTTTGTCTGCCAGCAGCTGGGTAGCGATCATTATTACATTCGTTATTATATTTATACCCCAACCGACCCTCAACAACCCAAAGAACTCAGGCGTCAATATAGAGTTTATTGTTTTGATGATTGTGGCGTTTGTAACACTTTTTTCCGCTGGAATGATATCAGAATAGTAGATAGCATTGAAAAAGAAACTCATCCTTGTAATTTAAAAAAAGATTGTACCTTAGGAGAAGAAGAAGATATTGTTGGAGAATATCTGACTGATTTAAAATTCTGGGGATCGGGCTTAATTAATATTTCCCTTACTTTAATTAAAAACAACAAGCAAATAGATTTATCAACTCAGGTTTTTGGTCGCAATCTTTAATTAAGTATGATAAAAATTTCAGAACAAAAAGGTATAGTAATTATTATTGCTTTTGCGGTTTTGGGAGTGTTGGTTCTTTTAAGTATCTATTTTATAAGCTTTGCTATAACTGAATCTAAAATTTCTGAAAGTCACAAAATAGCGACCAGGACTTATTATTTAGCTGAAGCTGGAATTAATGAAGCAATCTGGAAATTAAAGAACGATGATGTTTGGAAAAACAATTTTATTGATGAAAATTTAAACCCAGACCCTCAAGGAAAATATTGGAGCGATAGTTTTATTGCCGGAAGTGTCTTGGGCGGTTCCTATACGGTGACTATTCAAAATTCGGCTTGCGCTATGGGTGAAATAACTTCCACTGCCACTTTTGAAACTGCCCAAAGAGTAGTTAAAACTAAAGTCTTTAAAGGTCAAATTAGTCCTTTGGAAGATTACATTATTTTTACTGGCGGTCCTAGTGAAAATATATATATAAGCTCTACTAACCCCTTGAATATTCACAACGGCAGCCTTTTTTCCAATAATAATATTAATATTAAAGACCTGAGTGTAGTTAATGTTGATAACCTGGCTTTGGCTCATAACAACATTAATGTTTCTTTTCTTTCTCAATTAAATGCGGCAAATGGCAGGTGTGCTAAAGGAGAATGTTCAGTCAATTGTCCTGACTATATGGAAGGATGTTCAGAGTGTCCGCCAGCTCAAAAACCAATGCCCTCTATAGATTTTGATTCTAGTGACCCCAATTCTTATCTGGAAATGGCTAAAAATGACAATTGTAGTTCGGTTCGCACCGACGGAAAAACCAATTGTGTTTTTACTCCTGGCGAATTTGAAAATTTAATGTGGCCCAATCCGGATTTAACTCTGCCAGCCGACACCGTGATTTATGTCACCGGTGATGTTAATATAAGAGCAGACCAGATACTTAGACTAGAAGGGGTGCTGGTAGCTGACAGAGATATTAATTTAGGAAAAGATTATTATTGGACCAGTAAAAAACCTCCTTATCTTCGTTTGGGTTTTAGCCAGTTGATAATAGACCGTCCCGGCTCTCCAGAAGAAAACAAACCAGCCGGCATTTTAACCAAAAGAAAAATAAACGGAGGAGGATGGTTTGGTTTTGGAGTTGAATCTTTAGACGTTCACGGCTTGGTCTATGCCGGAGATGAAATGAGCTTTTCTAGCGTGGGGGCATCAATGACAATTAATGGAGGAATAGCAGTGAGAAAATTTACCCTAAGCAGTATGTGGTACGGTGTTGATATTTGGCTGGATTCTGATGTAATTGCTGACACTTTTAAAAGTTCAGCCTATTCGCCAGTGATAACCATTGACCATTGGGAGGAAACATATTAGTAATAAATTTCCAATATCCAATTTCCAATATCCAATATCCAATATGTTAAAGTATCTTAATTTAAAAACCGAGGCCTTTGGGTTGGATATCTCTGATTTATCCTTAAAAATTATAAAACTCAAAAAAAGCATCCATCGGGGTACCCGAGCTTTTAATTTGGCTTCTTTTGGCGAAAGTGAAATTAAACCAGGGATTATCAAAGAAGGAGAGATTAAAAATGAGGAGAAATTAGCTGAAACAATTAAAGAAGCGATTAAAAAAGTTAAAGGAGAGAAAATTAGAACTAAATATGTAGTTGCTTCTTTACCTGAAGAAAAAACTTTTTTACAGGTAATCCAGATGCCGAAAATGGCTGAAGAGGATTTAAAATCAGCTGTCATTTATGAAGCAGAAAATTATATTCCTTTACCAATTGAAGAAGTTTATTTGGATTCCCAGATTGTTCCGCCTCTCCATAATCATCTTGACCATTACGATGTTTTAATTAATGCTTTACCAAGAAAAATTATAGATTCCTATTTGTCCTCTTTTAAAAAAGCTGGTTTAAAACCAGTTGTTTTAGAAATTGAATCTTCAGCTATTTCTAGGGCTTTAATTAAAAATGAAACGACCATTTCCCCTCTCTTAATAATTGATTTAGGAGAAACCAGAACCAGTTTTATTGTTTTTTCCGGATATGCTCTCCGTTTTACCAGCTCCATTCCAATTTCTTCTCAGCAATTTACGGAAATTATTTCTAAAACTTTAGGAAAAAGTTTAACTGAAGCCGAAGAATTAAAAATTCAATATGGCTTGGAGAAAAAAGATAAAATCGGGGAAAAAATTTTTGAGACGTTAGCACCAATTTTATCTGATTTAACCGAACAAATTAAAAAGTGTCTCGACTATTATCAAACTCATGCTGGTCATGAGCATTTATCAGCTAATAACAAAGAAGTCCAAAAAGTTCTTCTTTGTGGCGGAGGAGCTAATCTTAAAAGGTTATCTCATTTTCTTTCTAATAAACTTCAAATCCCGGTGGAACTAGTTAATCCCTGGATTAATATCCTAACTGAACCCAAAAAAGAAACTCCAGAGATGTCCTTTGAAAAATCATTAGGTTTTACCACTGCCTTAGGACTAGCTTTAAGAGGTATAAAACAATGATTAATTTATTACCACCCCAATATAAAAATGAATTAAAACAGGAAAGAAAATATAAATTGGTTCTGATTTTAGGAATAGTTGTTTTGTTTTTTCTAATTTCTCTTAGTTTGATTTTACTTTCAATTAAATTTTATACTCAAGGTCAAGTAGAATCGGAAAAAATTTTATTAAGCTTAAAAGAAAAAGAATTTAAAACTCCCGAGACAGAGGCACTCCAAAAAGAAGTTATTTCAATTAATCAAAATATCTTAAAATTAAGCTCTTTTTATCAAAACCAAGCAAATTTAGTTGAGATTTTAGAAAAACTTTCCCAGATTTCCCCCTCAGGAATGTATTTAACCAGCCTCTCTTACCAAAAAACCAACTTTCAAATTTCTTTGTCTGGTTATGCTCCCACGCGAGAAACTCTGGTTCAATTTAAAGAAAATTTAGAAAAAGAAAAAGAATTTAAGGAAGTTAATTTTCCTCCCTCAAATTGGGTTGCCCCAACTGATATTAATTTTCAGGCAACCTTTAAAATAAAATGACTTTAACTAAAAAAATTCACCTTTCTTTAATCGTTTTATTAATCACTAGTCTTCTGTTAATTGTTTTTTTAATTCATCCTTTATTTAAAGACATTAAGAAAAATTCTGAAGAATTGCTTTCCCAAAAACAGGAAATAATTTTATTGACCCAAGAATCAGAAAACCTCGGAGAAATTAAGAATGCTCTTGAAACTTATCAGTCCAATCTTCAGAAAATGGAAAGCTTGTTTATTAATCCTGAGCTTCCGATTGAATTTGTTAATTTTTTAGAGAAAAACGCCAGCCAATCACTTCTTTTTCTTAAAATTTCTTCTATAGTTAAAAATCAACAAGAAAAAGACGTCTGGTCCAGCTTTTCTATCCAAGTTTCAACCATTGGTCCTTTTCCCAGTTCTTTAAGATTTTTAGAAAAATTAGAAAATAGCCCCTATTTAATAGAGGTTCTCAATTTCAAGGTTGAAAGATTAACTGAAAAGAAACTTAATTCAACTTTTTCTTTAGGAGATGTTGAAGCCACTTCACTATTAAAAGTTTATACCAAATGAAAGTTTCAAAAATAAAATTAAACAAAATCAAAAATTTTTTTGAAAAGCTTCCTGAAATTTTAGGAGAACGAGCATTTTTATCTTCTTTAGGGTTTTTACTTTTTTCTTTAATTTTGGGCGGTCTTATCTTTTATCAATATGCCATTTTAGCTGAAAGAAAAGAACCAGAAATCTCTAAAAAACCCCTTCAATTTAACAAAAAAAATTATCAGGAAATTTTAGGGGTTTGGCAGGAAAAGGAAAAAAGGTTTCAAGGGACAGATTCAAAAGAATATCTAGATTTATTCCAAGAGATAAAACAAAAAACACCAATTTCTATTTCAGAAGAAACTCAAGAAAAACCTAAAGGAGGATTTTATATTATTTCAAAAGGAGAAACTTTATGGGAACTGGCTGAGAAGTATTTAGGCGACGGTCACCGCTGGTTAGAAATAAAAAATGAAAATGGTCAAACTTTTACTGAAGGCAGTAGTTATCACATACCAATCGGCCAAAAACTAATTATTCCAGAAAAATAACGAATTGACTTAGTATAAAATTTAGATATAATAGATGAGTTGAATTGCCCCTGTAGTTCAACGGATAGAATAGGACCCCTCTAAGGTCTAGATATAGGTTCGACTCCTATTAGGGGCACAATATTTAATTTTTTGGTGGCTATGGTGTAGTGGTAACACTGCTCCCTGTGGAGGAGCCATCGCCGGTTCGAATCCGACTAGCCACCCAAATAAAAATAAAAATGCCCTCGCCGGGCAATTTTTGTTTAAATCAATCAAATGTTTATTTTTTTTCTTCCAGCTTCACTTTTAAAGTAATTTCTTTCCCTTCTCTTAAAATTTTTAATTCAATTTCCTCGTTGATTTTGAACTTTTGTAAAAGATTAGGTAAAGGATTTTTTTCAGTGATTTTTTCTCCATTACATTCCAAAATTATGTCATATTCTTTAAGGCCGGCCTTTTCAGCTGCACTTCCTTTCACTAGAGCTGACTCTCCCAAGGTTTCTCTGACGATTAAAGCTCCATTATTGACTGGTAATTTATTTTTTTCAGCAATCTCTTTATTCAAAAGAATATATCTTACTCCTAAAAACGGCCTTCTGATTTTTCCATATTTTTTAACTTCTTCCAAATCTTTTTTAGCATAATTAATCGGAATGGCAAAACCAATGTTTTGAGCTCCCATAACCATAGCTGTATTAATCCCGATTACCCTTCCCTCAATATCTACTAAGGGACCGCCAGAATTGCCTGGATTAATTGCCGCATCGGTCT
>Ga0172363_10004583_pt1 | contig 11187 bp, 6 predicted proteins | sample LakKivs2_kivu2a2_FD_114541 | JGI IMG/M metagenome (GOLD analysis project Ga0172363, IMG submission 114541) | Sediment microbial communities from Lake Kivu, Rwanda - Sediment s2_kivu2a2 | ecosystem: Environmental > Aquatic > Freshwater > Lake > Sediment | place: Rwanda: Western Province, Lake... | reverse complement strand
GAGTACGAATGGCTCTACAACTTCAATCTGTCTTTAGACCCTGAAGAGCTAAATCCCCGGCTAACCGAGTGGCTTATCGAGTATAACTTCCACCGCCCTCATCAATCCATTGCCTATCTTACTCCCATACAGTATATTGAAAGGGAGCTAGCCAAAATCCGTAGCCCAGTGTTACCTATGTGGTCAGCCACAACAAGGTATTGACAATGCAATTAACCAATGCTATAGTAAAAGACAAGGTAACATGCTAGTGAGGTGCAAGAATGAACTACGGGCGTGAGTTGTTGAAAGGAAACACTGATTCTCTTCTGCTTTACTTAATTAGTCATGAGCCTACCTATGGCTACCAGATAGTAAAAGAATTGGAGAAAAGGAGTAATGGGTATTTTCAATTTAAAGAAGGTACTCTTTATCCTGCTCTCCACCGCCTGGAGCGAGACAACCTTATCACAGGTAAATGGCAGATACTACTCAACGGACAGCAAAGGCGTTATTACTACATAACTACAAAGGGACAGCAAGCCCTGGCGGCAAGGTTAGCCACATGGCAGGATTTTTCTACGGCAGTTAAAGCAGTTATGCAAGCGGAAACAATCTAGGTATAAAATGGTAAGTAACATAAGCCATTATTTAAACAGGTTTAAAGCTTGCCTCAAGATTGATAAGACTATAAGGGATGGTGTGGCTAAGGAGCTTTACACACATCTTGAAGATAAAAGGCAGGAGCTAGAAGAAAAGGGGCTAAGCAGAGAAGAAGCAAGTAAAATCGCAGTACAATCTCTGGGCTCTCCTGAACTGATTGCCCAGCAAATTTATGAAACACATGCCCAAGGTAGCTGGAAAGAAGCACTTTTCAGTGCCTCGCCCCACTTTCTTGTCGCTTTGCTCTTCACTTCATATTACTGGCAAAATATCGTATATGTGTTAATTATAGTGGCGCTAACCGTTAGCATAGCAATTTATGGTTGGCAGCGAGGCAAGCCAGTATGGCTCTTCCCCTGGTTAGGATACTATCTTATGCCAGTAGTAGTCACCGGGATATTGCTGCTTTCCCTTCCCCAGGGTTGGGGCTGGATAGCAGCGCTCATCTATATCCCCTTGGCTCTGTTTGTTTTTATCCATATAGTGAGACAGACTGCAAGGCGGGATTGGCTATATGCATCACTGATGCTAGCTCCTATACTTGTGACATTAAGTTGGTTTTCATCCTTTGGCACAGGAAATGAGTTTTTAACAGTTAGCACGTTGTGGGCAAGTTTGCAAACTAATGCACTTTGGATCGTGATTAGTTTTATTGCTCTGGCGGGAGCAACTATCGCCTTCATCCGCCTCAAGCCACGCAGGTATAAAATTATTAGTTTATTAATTCCACCGCTTGTGATCTCACTCTCGGTAATCACGACAAGCCGAGGGAGTATCCATCCCTGGAGTTGGCTGATATTGCTCTTTTCTTTATTCGCCTTTGCCACCCCGGTATGGATGCAAGCTAGAGCACAAGGCTGAAGATTAACTCTGTTCCTGACTCCACAAGCCAGGTTGGGGCTGAATATCTCTTTCGTAAGACAGTCCCAGATGTTTATAGGCAAGCCTGGCAGCTACTCTGCCACGAGGTGTTCGTTCCAGAAAACCTAACTGAAGAAGGTATGGTTCATAAACATCCATAATAGTATCAGCATCCTCGTTAATAGCAGCAGCAATGGTATCTAGACCTACAGGACCACCATCGAATTTGTCAATTATTGTATGCAACACCCTATGATCTATGTCATCCAAACCAACGGAATCTATTTCCAGCTTTGAAAGTCCTTCCAGAGCTACTTCCTTGGTGATCACTCCATCTGCCATGACCTGAGCATAATCCCTTATTCTCTTCAAGAGGCGATTGGCTACTCGAGGAGTACCTCTAGCACGCTGGGCAATCGGGACAAGTCCCTCTTGCTCTGCTTTTACCTTAAGGATAGTTGCTGACCTCTCCAAAATCGTCTGTATTGCTGACTCATCGTAGAAATCAAGATGATATGGCACTCCAAATCTATCGCGAAGGGGAGGACTCACTAGTGCAAAGCGCGTAGTAGCCCCAATTAAGGTGAAGCGGGGCAAATTCAATCGCAAATTTCTAGCAGATGGACCTTTCCCAAGAAAGATGTCAAAAACAAAATCCTCCATCGCCGGATAGAGTTTTTCCTCTATTGTGTGGCTGAGCCTGTGCATCTCGTCAATGAAAAGGACATCCCCCTCATGAAGATTAGTGAGGATAGCAGCTAAGTCTCCGGGGCGCTCTATCGCTGGGCCGGAACTGACTTTAATGTTAACTCCCATCTCAGCGGCGATGATATAGGCAAGGGTGGTCTTTCCCAAACCGGGAGAGCCATAAAGAATAACATGGTCCAGCGGCTCGCCTCTTTTTTGAGCAGCGACAATAGCTATTTTTAGATTGTCTTTAATTTTTTCTTGACCTATGAACTCGCTAAGGCGTTTGGGACGCAGGTCAGAATCAATAAAGCTGTCCTCGGTTGTTGTTTTGCCTGAAATAAGTCGCATTGCTGGCCTTTGTCCCAATTCAATTGGGGCAAATCTTACTAACTCTCTAATTCTAAATTCGCAATTTCCTCTTGAACATCACCTATCTTCAATTTCTTTATGTCGTCAGAATCTACAGAGAGCACTTGAGATGGTATGCGCTTACCAAGGATGACATTTTCCTTGAGTCCGTGAAGCCTATCCAACTTGCCTTTGATCGCGGCATCAACAAGAACACGGCCGGTTTCCTGGAAAGAAGCAGCTGCTAGCCAGCTATCCTTGCTTAAGCTAGCTCTGGTTATCCCGAGAATCGCAGCTTGTGCTGTTGCTGGCTCACCTCCCTCAGCCAGTACCCTGGCATTTATATCTTCATAGTCAAATCGATCAACTAACTCGCCAGGCAGGAGCTTTGTATCTCCTGAGGAAATAATTCTCACGTTGCTTAACATCTGCCGAGTAATGACAGCAATATGCTTGTCATGTATAGTTACCCCTTGCGCACGATACACTTTTTGTATTTCATCAATCAGATATTGCTGCACTGCATCTTTTCCCATAATACGCAAGATATCATGAGGGTCAACAGGACCTCTAGTAAGCTTGTCGCCTGCTTTGAGCTTATCCCCTGATTGGACAAGCAAATATGCACCAAGGGGGATGCTATATTCTCTTTCTTCCCTCTCTTCATACCTAACATAAATATGATTATCCTCAGCGATGATTTGACCAGCTACTCTAGCCGCTGTAGGCTGAGATTGCTCTGCCTCACTGTCGCCTTGACTTGTCGGTATTGGTAATCTCTCATCTGCTTTCTCTGGCAGAGAAAATAGAATGTCGCCAGCGTTCACCGATTGTCCATTAGTTACCGCTAGCTCCGCTCCTGGTGGGATTGGGTATTCATCTGAATAGAATTCAGAGCTACTGATCTTGACTATGCTTTCCCCATTGGTATCAGCCAGTTCAACGGTGCCATCGATTTCAGAAATTATGGCATTGCCACTTGGGGTTCTAGCCTCAAAAAGCTCTTCTACGCGAGGCAGCCCAGTGGTGATATCAGTACTCACTATGCCCCCTGTATGAAAAGTACGCAGAGTGAGTTGAGTTCCAGGTTCACCAATACTCTGGGCAGCAATAACTCCTACAGCGGTGCCGAGCTTTACTAATTGTTTCCTCCCCAGATCCCTTCCATAACAGTTTCGACAAACGCCAAGTCGGGAACGGCAGGTAAGAGGCGACCTCACATGCACCCGGGTAACGCCGGCTTCGATAATTTGATGCACCTTCTCTTCGTCAATTTCCTCACCACGTTCAACAATGACTTCATTTGTACCGGGTTCAACAATCTCACTTGCCGCTAGGTATCCAGTAATCCGGTTTTCAAACGGTGGGAGGGAACCGCCTGCAGTTTCCCGGGATATCCACACTCCCTCGGTGGTACCACAATCTGTTTCAGCCACAATGACATCTTGAGCTATATCTACAAGGCGCCTGGTAAGATAACCACTATCTGATGTCCTCAAGGCAGTATCAGCTAGTCCTTTGCGAGCACCATGGGTAGAAATGAAATACTCCATGGGCGCCAGTCCATCGCGGAGACTCGATTTAATGGGAAAATCTATTATCTTCCCCGAGGGGTCAGTCATCAACCCCCGTATTCCTGCCATCTGCCTAATTTGAGAAATATTTCCCTTGGCGCCCGATGTAGCCATCATGTAGACGCTACCATGAGGGTCTAGTGCCCTTGATATACTTTCAGTAATCTTGTCTGTAGTCTCCATCCATACCTGAATCACGCTTTCATACTTTTCATCTTCAGTAATCAAGCCATGATTAAATTGCTCCTCAACAAGGCTAACTCTCTCCTCGGCTTCTTTAAGAAGTTCGAGCTTGTCTGGAGGCTCTTCAATATCATTCATAGCGATGGAAACGCCTGACCTTGTAGCATAGTCAAACCCTAATTGCTTAAGTCTATCGAGGACACCCGCAGTACCTTCGTTGCCCAACAAACGGATGCAATCAGAGACTAATGTTCTTAAAGAAGCTCTATCTGCTATTTTGTTGTAAAAGCGAAGTTGCGGAGGCAAGGCGTCATTAAATAAAATTCTGCCCACTGTAGTATTTATCTTCCCCCCATCTGAATTCTGATTGAATCGAAGCGAAGAATCTTGCACAACAATTTCAGCACCAAGTTCGATAATGCCGAATTCGTAAGCTAGCTTAGCCTCGTCAAAATTGTTGAAGATTTTCCCTTCCCCTTTGGCTCCGGGCTTCAAAATGGTAAGATAATAGCAGCCCAGAACCATATCTAGGGTGGGTGTTGTCACAGGATCACCACAACTTGGTAGTAACATATTGTAAGGACTAAGCATATGTTCCCTGGCTTCCTTCACCGCAGCCCTGGATAATGGCACATGAACTGCCATCTGGTCACCATCAAAATCGGCATTGAAGGCTGTACAAACTAAAGGGTGAAGTTGAAAAGCATCGCCATCAATTAACACGGGTTCAAAGGCTTGAATGCTGAGGCGATGTAATGTGGGGGCACGATTAAGCAATACAGGACGCTCCTTAACTACTTCATATAGTGCATCCCAAACCTCAGAGCTACCGCTTTCCACCAGACGCCGGGCACTCTTCAGGTTATTGGCATACCCATTCTTTATGAGTTTGTGCATAACCGAAGGCTTAAATAGCTCTAAGGCAACATAGCGTGGCAAACCACATTGGTGAAGTTTGAGTTTAGGACCAACAACAATGACTGAGCGACCGCTATAATCTACTCTCTTACCGAGAAGATTTTGACGAAACCGTCCTTGCTTGCCCTTTAAGATGTCAGAAAGAGATTTCAAGGCATGTTTATTACCAGTGGTAACTACGCGTCCTCTCCGTCCATTGTCAATAAGAGCATCAACAGCTTCCTGCAACATGCGTTTCTCATTTCGGATAATTATTTCCGGCGCGCCTAACCTCATAAGACGGCGAAGGCGGTTGTTGCGATTAATAACCCTCCGATAGAGGTCATTAAGGTCACTAATCACAAAGCGACCGCCATCCAATTGGACTATGGGACGAAGCGCCGGGGGCAGTACAGGAAGCAGAGTTAAAACCATCCACTCAGGCTTATTCCCACTAAGCTTGAAAGCTTCAACTAATTGCAGCCGTTGACTGACCCTCTTACGGTATCCTCCCGAGGTGCTGCAGATTTGCTCACGAAGCTCTTGGTGCAAAGCATCTATGTCTATTTGCTTTAATATCTGTAGAATAGCCTCAGCTCCCATGCCAGCTTCAAAAATAGCACCACATTTATCTTTAAGTCTCCTATATTCTTCTTCGTTAAGCAATTTTAGCGGTTTAAGGCTTTCTATCTCTTCAATGTTTGCCTTTAGCTCTTCTTCAAGTTTTCCCTTTCCTTCTATAAAGCCAGCACGAAGCCGGTTCACCTCTTTTATCTTAAGCTCTTCCTCCAGGTCTCCAGCTTCTAATTCTTTGATTTTCTCGTCTAGATGTTCTTTCTGCTCGGCAATTTTTTGAACTACCTCTTTCTCAAGTTGTCGAAGCTTCTTCTGTTTGGCCTCCTCATCAACAGAGATAAGAATATACCGAGCAAAATAGATGACTCCCTCCAGATTCCGGGGAGACAGATCGAGGAGCAATCCAAGCCGGCTTGGTACTAACTTAACAAACCAGATATGGGTAACTGGCGCAGCCAGTTCTATATGCCCCATGCGCTCCCGGCGTACGCTGGAATGAGATACCGCCACACCACATTTCTCGCAAATAACTCCTTTATACCTAGCCTTTTTATATTTGCCACAATGACATTCAAAGTCTTTAACAGGGCCAAAGATTCTTTCACAAAATAGCCCATCTCTTTCTGGCTTCAAAGTGCGGTAATTTATCGTCTCTGCTTTAGTTACCTCACCATGAGACCAGCTCCTGATTTGTTCCGGTGAGGCCAGGCTTATTCGAATACCATTGACACCATCAAATTGAGACATTTTCCCCCTCGCTAAGTAGTTCAACAGCAAAACCGAAACTACGCAACTCCATGAACAAAACTTTGGTTGACTCTGGGATACCAAGCTGTTGAATATCTTCGCCTTTGACAAGAGATTCATAAGCTTTAGCCCGTCCCATCACATCATCTGACTTTATTGTGAGCATCTCCTGAAGTGTATGAGCTGCGCCATGCGCTTCCAATGCCCATACCTCCATCTCGCCAAGCCTTTGACCACCAAACTGGGCCTTTCCTCCCAGCGGTTGTTGGGTGATAAGGGAGTATGGGCCAGTGGAACGAGCATGTACCTTATCACCAACAAGGTGAACGAGTTTCATCATATAGAGATTACCCACGGTTATCGGCTTATCAAATGGCTCGCCATTTCTCCCATCTCGAAGTTCCATTTTGCCAAAAGTAGGAGGATAGAGCTTTTTTTCTGTATAAACTTTTTGTGCTATTTGTTCTAAATCTTTATCATCGAGAGCTCTAAGTTGGTGACTATCAGCTACGCCCAGTTCCTCAAGCCATATACAGAGGGAAGCTCTTCTAGCTGCACCTGTCTGTCCTTCATCCATTATCTCCCTGGCATCAAATCCATGACGAGAAATCCATTCTCCGACCTTTTCTAGATCAGTCCCGTCATTCTCTGGACTTCCAGAGTTCAAGTTAACAGCATTAGCCTTCCAAGCTATCCAACTCTTGGCTAAGGCCTCCTCAATAGCCGGGGCATCAGCTCCATCAAAAATAGGATTAATAACCTTAAAACCCAGTGTTTGAGCTGCCCACCCTAAATGAGCTTCCAAGATCTGCCCAATGTTCATACGAGAGGGAACACCAAGAGGATTAAGGATAATATCTATAGGCGTACCATCTGGCAAAAACGGCATGTCTTCCTCAGGTAATATGATGGAAACAACTCCTTTATTGCCATGTCTCCCTGACATTTTATCTCCCACTGAGATTTTGCGCTTTTGAGCCACCCACACTTGTATAAGTTTGTTCACCCCGGCAGGTAATTCATCGTTGTTATCCCGGGAAAAGATTTTAGTCCTGATTACCCTCCCCCACTCTCCTGATGGCATTTTGAGAGAGCTATCTTTCACCTCCCGCGTTTTTTCACCAAATATAGCTCGTAACAATTTTTCTTCCGCTGAAGGCTCAGTTTCGCCCTTGGGAGTAATCTTTCCAACCAGAATGTCGTTGGGCTTAACCTCAGCTCCGATACGTATAATACCCATTTCATCAAGATTAGCGAGGCTCTCTTCGCTTACATTAGGTATATCTCTGGTGATTTCTTCAGGACCAAGCTTAGTATCACGCTCCTCTATCTCATATTTTGCAATGTGAACGGAAGTATAGACATCATCCTTAACCAGCCTCCTGCTGATAATAATGGCGTCTTCAAAGTTGTATCCTTCCCAGCTCATAAAGGCACAAATGATATTTTGGCCTAAGGCGAGGTCTCCATCATCTAGAGAAAAACTATCTACTAACACCTGCCCTTTCTTAACCTGGTCACCTTTGTTTACGATAGGACGTTGATTGATGCACGTCTCTTGATTAGTCCTGGCATACTTGATTAAATCGAATGCTTGCTCTTCACCTCTTCCATTTTTGACTACTATTCGTGAGCTTGTCACCGAGGTGACCACGGCGTCGTAAGGGGCAAATATCGCCTGCCCACTATATTTAGCCACTTCTCTTTCCATACCAGTGGCCACCAAAGGGCACTCGGGACGTAATAATGGCACGGCTTGTCGTTGCATGTTGCAGCCCATTAAAGCCCTATTAGCATCATCGTGCTCAAGAAAAGGAGTAAGACAAGCAGCTACACTAAATAGCTGTTTTGGTGAAACATCGACAAAGTCTACTTTGTCTATTGATTCTTTGAAATATTTATCTCCCCTCTTAACCTCAACCTTGTCATAAATAAACTCTCTCCTTTTATTGAGGGGGATATTAGCTTGTGCAATGGCATATTGACCTTCTTCGTCGGCTGTCAGATAAGTGGTTTGATTGGAAACAAAAGGAACCACCTTAATATTCCGAACTGGAAGAGAAGATAATCTTTGTGCAAGCTGCTTTGTGATTAATGTTCCAGCCTTGGCCGCAAGTTTGCCCGCACTATCTACTATATTCTCCATAATTGTTCTCCCTTGCAACTCTTCTACAATATTGGAGACCTCGTGGACAACTCTGAGATATGGCGTCTCTATAAAACCGTATTCATTAACCGAAGCGTAAGTAGCTAGAGAGCCAATAAGACCAATGTTTGGCCCCTCAGGTGTTTCTATAGGGCAAATCCTACCATAATGAGAATGATGTACATCACGAACCTCAAATCCAGCCTGTTTTCTTGAGAGACCTCCGGGACCCATGGCAGAAAGACGACGCTTGTGAGTTAGTTCAGCTAGTGGATTAGTTTGATCCATGAATTGAGATAGCTGCGACCGACCAAAGAAATCCCTTATAGCGACTGCTACGGGACGAATATTGATCAAAGCAGCAGGAGTTGCTGCCTCGGGACCAAGAATACTCATCCGCTCTTTAATAGCTCTCTCCAATTTCAATAAGCCAATACGAAATTGCTTTTGTATTAGAAAGCCTACTGCCTGGGCTCTTCGATTGCCTAAATGATCAATGTCATCAGGAGTTTCTGTGCCAAGGTTAACTGCAATGATACGGCGGATTATTTGCACCAAATCCTCCGGGGTTAAGCCAGTACAATTCCTAGGGATATTAAGCCCCAACTTTTTATTAAGCTTGTAACGACCAACTTTGCCCAAGCTATAGCGGCGAGGATTAAATAAGAAATTGTTGAGCAAGGCCTGGGCACTACTAAGACTAGGAGCTTCACCGGAGGATAATTTTCTATAAATATCAAACAGTGCATCAGCCGTGCTTTTAATCGAAAGATCTCGCTCTATTGTAGAGCGGATAAAAGCATGCTTAGGCGCATTATCCACATCTTGGAAAAGGGAAAACAATGTCTCATCGCTCTCAAAGCCTATGGCACGCAACAAAGTAGTAACTGGTATCTTTCGTTTGCCACTCACTTTGACTGAAATCACGTCTCGACTAGAGGTGTCAAAATCAAGCCATGCTCCATGTTCAGCAACAAGCTTAGCAAAGCCCAATTCTCTCCCGCTTGAAGGATCCTTATCTAACGTGAAATAGACGCCGGGAAAACGAGTCAATTGATTAACTACTACCCTCTCTACTCCAGAAATAATAAAAGTGCTGGCATCCGTCATTAAAGGGAAATCACTAAAGAACAATTCCTGTTGCTTGATCTCCCCCGTTTCTTTAACCAATAGTTGCGCAGTAACATGAATAGGAGAGGAATAGGTCATGCCCCGTTCAAGACACTCAGAGATAGAATGCGGAGGCTCTCGAAACTCATAATCGACGAAATATAATTCCAGCCTGGTGTTAGTATAATCTTGAATTGGTGAGATTTCCTCAAATAGCTCCTTCAAACCTTCTTCTTGGAACCAACGAAAGGAATCAAGCTGAACCTGGATTAGGTCAGGTATTTCTAGAGTCTCGGGCAATTTTGCGAAGGACTTCAGCAACTTATGTTTAAGCATAGAAGAAACGATCCCGATTCCTTTTCAAAACAATATCTTGAAGGCACTAACTGGGAAAATTTAGAATGATAAAGCTAAAAGAGAATAGGAGCATAACGCAAAATAGTGATTGTAACAGCATAGCATAATTTTGTCAAGTTTTGTCCTCGTTGTGTTAGCGTTCTATGATTTTGTCACCCTTAAGTGTTCTGTGAAAATGTCACCATGAAAGATAGGGTGATATTGAGCAAGAAGAAGCAAAGTAGGTTAATGGTGTTGAACGGGATAGAGATAGGCAGGATCACCGACAAGGGAGGCATCTGAGGTGTTAGGTCTGTCGCTATGCCATGTAAGAAGAGTATTAGCGGCTTATAGAAAGGAAGGCGCCGCAGCATTAGCACATGGTAATCGAGGGAGTAAATCTCACAATGCCTTAGATGATGGACTGAAGAGAAAAGTGCTAGAGCTGGCGTAGTCGACCTATGCTGGCTACAACACTCAGCACTTCACTGAGCTTCTGGCAGAACGTGAAGGTATCGCTGTTTCCCGCTCTGCGGTGCGTCTGATTCCCCTTCGGGCAGGCTTAAGGAATCCCCGAAAGAGACGGCCTCCAAAAAATCGCAGCTGCAGAGAACGCTACCCTAGTGACAAAATCGCAAAACGATTAGGGTGACATTTTCGCTTGATAGCAATACAGCAATGCAGAACAGGCTGTTGACGATAGCTTGGCGGAGGCTAACATCGTACTTAACATTAATCAGGGTAACACTATTTATTAAACCGCCCTGCCAGTTACATCAACACAACGCTGGCTATATCCATCCGAGATTTTTTTACCAAAAAGGAAAGCGGAGCAGCCTCTGAAATCCATCACAATGGCTCACCAGATAAGAACAATCCCAAAACGGCGACTGGGAAGATTGCTTGGCTAGCTTGATGATGCCCAGCTTCAGCATAAAATTCACCGAGCTATTAAAGAGCATCTGGACATGGAATGAACGGTGATAATTCTCGAAGTGCACTCAAGCCAGTTTTCCAGGATTTCATTGTGGGGAAGGGGGGACTCGAACCCCCACGCCTTTTCAGGCACATGATCCT
>Ga0172363_10004581_pt1 | contig 11190 bp, 13 predicted proteins | sample LakKivs2_kivu2a2_FD_114541 | JGI IMG/M metagenome (GOLD analysis project Ga0172363, IMG submission 114541) | Sediment microbial communities from Lake Kivu, Rwanda - Sediment s2_kivu2a2 | ecosystem: Environmental > Aquatic > Freshwater > Lake > Sediment | place: Rwanda: Western Province, Lake... | reverse complement strand
TGCCGCGCTTCGCTCGCAATGACAACGGAGTTGGTCAGGCGTCCGGAGCGTTGTTAGATCCTTCGCCTCGCTCAGGATGACAAGTAGCGAGGGGCAATTGACCGTGGTTCGGGCGGAAGTGTAAAATCAGGCCTGGAGGCAGAGGAGCTGCCGGAGTTGAAATTTCCTGGAAATGGGAATGCAAGGACACTCAAGGCAACCAGCGACCGCCAACTACCCTTCCAAAAGGGTCCAAAAATAACCCGGAGAGGAGCTAAGAATGGATTTTGAGCTGACCGAGGACCAGAAGATGTTCCAGGCGATGGTGCGGGATTTCTGCGCCACGGAGATAGCGCCCCACGCCGCCAAATGGGATGAGGAGAATAAGTTTCCCCATGATGTCATCAAGAAGATGGCCGCGGCCGGCCTGCAGGGCGTACATTTTCCCGAAGAGTACGGCGGAAACGGCGATGAGGTGACGTTCGCGATAGCCACTGAAGAGATTGCCCGTGCCTGTGCCGGCATAAGCGTCGTGTACCTGGTCAGCCTCGGCCTGGGGATGTATCCCATCGTCATGCACGGCACGGAACAACAGAAGAAGCACTATATTCCCCGCGTAATCAACGGCGCGATAGTAGCTTTCGGCCTGACCGAGGCCATGGCAGGGAGCGATGTCGCGGCGATGGAAACAAAATACGTCCGGCAGGGCGACCATTATGTCCTGAACGGTCAGAAGATATTCATAAGCAACGGCGCCGAAGCCGATTTTGTGACCACCTTTGCCACCAAGGACAAATCGCTAGGCTACCGGGGCATCAGCGCCTTTGTGGTGGACAAGGGCACCAAGGGCTTCTCCGTGGGCAAGCTGGAGCGAAAGATGGGACTGCACCCCGCTTCGGTGGCCGAACTTATCTTCGATGACTGCAAAATACCCGTGACGAATATGCTGGGAGAGGAAGGAAAGGGCTTTCGGGTGGCCCTGGAAGGCATAGACGCCAGCAGGGTCAGCATAGCCGCCCAGGCGCTGGGCATTGCCCAGGCAGCCTATGATGCCGCCGTGGCTTACGCCAAGGAGAGAAAGCAGTTCGGCGCCGAACTGGGCCGCCTCCAGGCCATACAGTGGATGATAGCGGATATGGCCACGGAAATAGACGCGGCCCGGCTGCTGATTTACAGGGCAGCCTGGCAGACCAAGAAGGAGGGACACGCACCTCCCAAAGAAGCGGCAATGGCCAAGCTTTATGCCTCCGAGGCGGCCCACAGGGTCTGCCACAAAGCCGTCCAGATATTCGGCGGCTATGGCTACACTAAAGACTTTGCCGTGGAACGCTACTACCGCGACCAGAGAATAACCGAGATTTACGAGGGGACATCGGAGATGCAGAGGTGGACGATTGCCCGCCAGGTGCTGGGCATGAAGTGAGGCGCCGGTAATGTTTACGGATAAGACCTTGCGAGAGGTACAGGAGGGGCGGGAGAAGTGGCAGAAGGAACTAGCCAAGGCCCCGAAGGCCAGGGCTAAGAAGACAAGGAGATTCTCTACAGTCTCCGACCTCGAGATAAAGGACGTCTACACCCCCGAAGACATCAAAGACCTGGATTTTGCTAGGGACATCGGCTATCCCGGCGTCTTCCCCTTCACCAGGGGCTGCCAGCCCACCATGTACCGGGGCAGAGAGTGGACCTTCCGCATGTTTGCCGGCATGGGCAGCGCCGAGGACACCAACAAGAGATGGCACCACCTGCTCAGGGAAGGCGAGACCGGGCTGAGCACCGCCTTCGATTTTCCCACTTTGATGGGATACGACAGCGATTCGCCCCGGGCCAGGGGCGAGTGCGGGAAGTGCGGGGTGGCCATAGATACCCTGAGGGACTTCGAGGTTCTCACTCACCGGATTCCCCTGGACAGCGTCACCACTTCCATGACCATCAATCCTCCCGCCTCCATACTGTGGGCGATGTACCTGGTGGTCGCCGAGAAGTCGGGAATAGGCTGGGACAAAATCGGTGGCACGATTCAGAACGACATGCTCAAGGAGTTCATCGCCCAGAAGACGTTCATGCTCCCGCCCGAGCCGTCCATCAGACTAATAAGCGACACTGTGGAGTTCGGCACCCGGCACGTTCCCCTGTGGAACACCATCAGCATCAGCGGCTATCACATCCGTGAGGCGGGCTCCACCGCCATCCAGGAGCTGGCTTTCACCCTGGCAGACGGCATAGCCTACGTCCAGGACATCATCGAGAGAAAGAAACTGGATGTTGACTCCTTCGCGCCCCGTCTGTCGTTCTTCTTCAATTCTCATCTCGATTTCTTCGAGGAGATTGCCAAGTACCGGGCAGCCAGGAGGATGTGGGCTTATATCATGAAAGACAGGTTCAAAGCCAAGAACCCGCGCTCGTGGTGGATGCGGTTCCATACTCAGACCGCCGGCTGCTCTTTGACCGCCCAGCAGCCCTACAACAACATCGTGAGGACAACCACCGAGGCCCTGGCGGCGGTCATGGGGGGGACGCAGTCTCTGCACACGAATGCCCTCGACGAGACGCTGGCCCTGCCCTCGGAATTTGCGGCCACCATTGCCCTGCGCACCCAGCAAATCCTGGCCGACGAGATAGGCGTCACCAACACCATAGACCCCCTGGCCGGCTCTTATTTCGTGGAGTCCCTGACCAAGCTGATGGAAGAGAAGGCCTGGGAATATATCAACAAGATAGACGAGATGGGAGGCATGCTGGCCGCCATCGACAAAGGCTTTCCGCAGATGGAGATAGCCGACGCCGCCTATCATTACCAGCGGCAGATAGATGCGGGCGAGAAGGTGGTGGTGGGGGTGAATAAGTACGTCGTCGAGGAGAAGGCCCCTCCCGAGATACTGAAGATAGATGAAGAAGTCGAGGAAAAGCAGATTGCCCGGCTGCAGAAAGTGAAGAGAGAGAGGGACAACCGCAAGGTGGCTCAGATTCTGAAGGACCTGCGCGCCGCTTCGAAGACTGACAAGAACGTGATGCCCTTTGTGATAGATGCGGTCAGGGAATACGCCACCGAGCAGGAAATCTGCGACGTCTGGAGGGATATCTTCGGAGAGTACCGCGACCCCGGCTTCTACTAGAGTCTCCTTTTGAGGTCGTCCCCTCCCCTTGACGGGAGAGGGCTAGGGTGAGGGTGATATTATGTAGTGCGAGGCTTTAGCCTCGTGCAAGGGATGCCCGTAGTGGCGGGGCTTGTCCCCGCCAGAGAGACACCCTCTAAAGGAAAGGTTATGAAGAGCTCAACACGGAGAATACGGATTCTGGTCGCCAAGCCTGGCCTGGACGGCCACGACAGGGGGGCCAGGGTCATCGCCCGGGCCTACCGTGACGCCGGCTTTGAGGTGGTGTACACAGGGTTGCACCAGACGCCGGAGCAAATCGTCGCTGCCGCGCTGCAGGAGGATGTTGACCTTATTGGGCTGAGCGCCCTCTCCGGAGCGCATATGTACCTGTTCAAACGGGTGCTCGAACTGCTCAAAGCCAACAATGCGGATGACATAATGGTCGTGGGCGGCGGCATCATTCCCGAAGAAGACGTTCCCAAGCTCAAGAAGCTGGGAATCAAAGAGATATTCCTGCCCGGCACCTCTCTCGATACAGTGGTCAACTGGGTCAAAGACAACGTCAAACCCCGCTGCTGAAGTCGACCTCATGACGCCCGCGTCAGATAAATAGCGCGGCTGGGCCTGCTCTTGATTGACCTCGTGAGTGTTCCTTAGCTTCGGGCACTCTAGAGAACGAGCAGAAGGACAGCTAAACCAACAAAGATATCTTCAGTGGCGCCAATGCGTTGGGGCCGTTGGGTGGCTGTTCCAGGATAGTTTCAAAGAGCTACGGTCTCGCTGCTTGAATAAACCCCCAGTTCCTTAGTTCCTTAATGATTTCGATGAGAGCCTCATCCATGCGCTGAGTGGTAAATGGTGCCCATACGATTTCCCTTATGTTCGTGTGAACCTCTACTCCTTTCTGCACAAGCAGGATAACCCTGTTTTCAAATACTCCTCTTGCTCTGCCTAACTCATCAGCTACATTCAATCCCATGTAATGTTTGCCAGTCTTCTTGTTGATTGCCTTTCCTTTGGTGGCCAAACAAATCGCAAAATCTGCTTGAGCCTGCGTCCAATCAACTTGCCCTTCTATGCTCCTTCCATCGCTTGCCTCTGCCTCTGCAATGAAGTACCTAATACCAAGAGCGTCCAAGAAATCTCTTAGCTTCCTCAGCTGCTCTGTCTCTCCTTCATGCGCAACGAAGGCTTTTGGTGTTTCTGACCTAGTTACCCCTGGTTTATCCAGCAATTCTCCTGTTTTGGTATCTATCTTTCCGAGCGCGATATCTCTCTTGATCTTGCCAAGTGCAAGTGATGTCGCCTGTACAACCTGGTCAAGTGAGCTCAGGACGAGTGAAGTGGGTAAGTAACTCATAGCGCTTGTCCAAATATCTTCCTGCTCCATTTGAGGTACTCCAACTGCATGCGATATCAGGTCTTTGAATCCCCCTATCTTGGTTGCAAGCGAATCATGTAATTCAATGGCCTTTCTTGCTTCTTCCTCTGTTAGCTCTTCACCCTGCAATATTACGTCCCGCCTAAGAGAGTAGTATGCATTAAGCTCTTCATATAACGTCTCGAGTTCTTGCTGAATGTTACTCACAATCTGCACCCCGTTGTTGCGTCAAAGGACGAAATGTTCTGGATATTTAGGAGACGGCTGTGTCCCAGTAGTCAATCCTTTTCAACAGGAAACTGAAAAACGCTAAATACTGGAGAGTAATATACGGATCCTTCTGAATGACCTCCTTGTGTGCTTTAGGATTCCTTATGCCCTGCGAAGCACCCACAAAGAGATGCCTAAATCCCCTTTGTATATCTTTGTGATAGTGACCCGCCTCTGGCACCTTGATAATGGGATTCTCCTCATTGAATACCTTTTCCATGAGGTTCGTGCCATATAGCGTCTCTCCTGACTTATCCTGGACAAAATTCTCAACAGCTTTGTATGCCTCAAAAATCGCCTGAGCGTAGTGCCCATCCTTGAACAACTCCCTGCTAACGTTAGTAATCTTGGGGTGCAGCTTAATTGCATCGTATAGATAAAGGAGTGGTTCATCAGCACCTTTTGGTTCGACCTTAGATGTCAAAGGTATCTCCGTCTCTAGTAGTTCATGCTTGTCCGCAATCGATTGAAGGATTGTTTTACGAGTTGCTAAGTTGTGTTCATAATTACTCTGGTGAATCTCATCTCCCATTATGAGCATATCTGACCTCAACTTGGCATGAACGAACTTCTGATAGTCATCATCGTCGAAGGCTAAACTGAGAATGTTCTTCACTCTATCGACCCAAGGCTTTAACTCAGAGTTGTCGTAGTTTAGTGTTCGGAGATATGGTACTTCATCAATTAGCTGTTTTAGTAGTTCTATAGCTTTGCTTTTACTTGTATGTCTACTTGTGTTATCCATACCTTATTTACCTTATGATTTTGTCGCCTCTCCTTATACCAAGATTCTATTCCACGTAGTAGTGGGTGTCAATGAAAATGAATACGCATACGTGTAGATTCAACCCCATTTGAGATTGATTTGTGCCCTAGGTCAACATATACTTAGGGAAGGGCTTACCTGATAATGTACAAAGAGCATCCTGTCTTTGAGAAACCCGAAAACGGAAACGCAAAGATATGGAGATATATTGATTTCACCAAATTCGCAAGCTTGCTGGATAAGTCGGCACTTTTCTTTACTAGGGCTGATAGACTGGGAGACTCATTTGAGGGGTCATATTCAAGAGCCAATATAAAGCTGAGACCCAGAGTATACAAAGGGATGCCGCCAGCTATATTAGAGAATATGAGTAAATTCTATGAAACAATGGTGAAATACACTGCTATCAACTGCTGGCACCTAAGCGAGTATGAATCGGACGCTATGTGGAAACTGTACCTCAAAAGCAACGAGGGTATTGCCATACAATCAAGTTTTGACCTGCTAAAGACTTCTTTGAAAGACGAAATCCATGATGTTCATATCGGAAGAGTAAAATATATCGACTTCGAAAAGGATTGGATGTCTGAGGGAAATACGTTGTATCCTTTTGTTCACAAGAGAAAGAGTTTTGAACATGAAAAGGAATTAAGGGCCGTAATTCAAGAATTCCGTTACAAAAAGAATGGCGAAATCGATTGGTCTAAGCCCTCGTTTGATGACGGGATATACATTCAAGTAGATTTGGCTGTGTTGGTAGATAGAATATACTTGGCACCCACAAGTCCCAAATGGTTATTTGAATTGGTTAAATCAATTACAGAAAGGTACAACCTGGACAAAAATGTTCTTCAGTCGAGTTTGGATGACATCCCCGTATATTGAAGGAGCCGTCGACCGGAGGCTCAACTCGACGCGCCAACGACAGTTACGATATACGCTGTCGCTGATGGGTAAGCCCGGAGGCCCCGGCGCTGGCCGGGGCCAGTGGCGTTCCCTAGCTTGGCTCATGTCTTCCATTGGCGGTTCACTGAGGATATAATATCAACGAGACGGAGAGATGAGCAGGCTGAAGTATCCATCATACCTTCGGATATCCCGATGTTGACGACCGGAGGACGATTAAGTGTCAAAAAATGGATAGCCTAGATCGTAGCGGGCGGAAGCTGAGTTTGAGGAATCAAATCAAGAGTAGATTGGAGCGTTTTGGCTTCGCAGTCTTGATTCTTGGTGTGGGCGGTTTGCTCGGAGCAGCTCTCGCACCCATTAAGGCAGATTTGGCGACGACTCTACTCCAGATTTCCCTTGCTCTCGTTTCCGTTGGATTGGGTCTGATGGCTGTCGGAATATCAACAAAGTCCGACATAAGGTACACTGAGATCTTATCGAGAATCGATGCCAATGTGACGAGGGCTCTTGAATTCTACCAACCGGGTGAAGACAGACTTGAGTTCCCACCTGAACTATCAAAGGATGTAGTCATTAGGCCGGGTCCCGCCGAAGCCCGTGCCGGCGTTGCTGGCCCCACGGTCAAAGTCGCCCCCGAACTAAGTGAGGCGCAGGCCCAAGCCAGACTCGATGCAGACACAAAGAAGGTCGGATACAGACGGGGCGAGCTGTTCCGGAAAGAGGATGGTAGTTGGGCAATCCATTGGGGTGGCAAATACCCCCTATAGGGGGCGAAGAGGGTTTGACTCACTGAATGACGATGTATTCAGTTGCTCTCATCTACCGCTTGCCACGTGTGAGACTGGTATGAAAGGTACAAGGGGATTGGATAGCCGGTTGGTACAGTGCATCGGAGGCGAGCTTTGACCAACAACGAAGTGAGGGCGCGATGTCTGGATTGCGGATTGGAACTCGAGCACACCGCCACACGATGCCCTGGATGTAACTCAGCTAGGATATCGCACGACTTGGAGGTAGCTGACGGAATAGCTCTGTCCGCTTCAACGAGGTTCAGGCGCAAAATGAAAGGCATGGGAACATTGGTTGAAGTTATCACTAATCGTTGGAAGCGTAGCGGGGACCCTAGACTGGAACGCGGCGTGCGAGAAGATAGGGTCATCGACAGAGAAAGAGACGAGTATCATCATATCACGAGGGATACCCGAACAGGCGAAATTACTCACGAAGAGCACGAAAAACTGAGTGAACATACAAGAAAGGAGGTCGAATAAGAAATGGGAACTCCGAAACGGTCAAGGATAGCTAGGGAGTCGATAAAATCAGGAGGGGGAGACCTACGCTATAAGAAACCTTTGGATAGAAGAGTGCAAGGAAGGAGCCTGGACAAGGCCGCCAAGAGATTCAGAGAACTGTAGCATCCGACCATCTCGGTCTAGCGTAGCGCTTCCCTTTTCTCTTGTTCCCCGGTTATCCCGCTCGAGATGGGAGTAATCTTAAGCACACAACAGTTCGGTCGGTCGGTAATTGACACGACAGATGCCCGCGACAGAATGAGTGATGACGTCAGATAACAAGGACTACTACGAGATCCTGGGCTTGGGGCGAAGCGCTACGGCCCAAGAGGTGAGAGAGTCATACTTGTACTGGGTCAATATATTACATCCTGACCGTATGTCGAAGATGCCCGACAATATCAGGATGAAGGCTCAAGACGACCTCAAGAAAGTGAACGAGGCGTATTCGGTTCTTTCAGACTCTAGAAAGAGAGCGCAATACGATGCAAGGTTGGGCGCAGGGGCAGGTGCAAAAGTAAGTAGCTATGGACAGGCCAGCACAAAACCAGGACCTAAGGCAGAAATCTATCCGGCAATCGTCTTCCTGGATAGTGTGAAGCCGCGTGCCAAGCAGAAAGGCACCTTCTTTATCCGCAACGTGGGCGGCGACTACTCCAGAGTACTGATTTCGAATCCGGAGAAATGGATAAAGATCGTGAGAACAGAGTCGCTGTATCCGGGCAAGAAGCTGCCTATGCGGGTTGACATAGAGGTGATTGCTCCGGACAGGGGTAAGACAGTCGATTCTGAGATTAGAGTCAGATTGGACGAGACCGAGGCGTCCGTCAGGATCCAAGTTTCCACGCGGACGAAACGTTAACTGGATCGGGCCCCTGCGCAGTTTTCCTACGAGCCAACACCCTCACGGCTGTGCCTGCGTGGTGACATTTCCTCGAGGGGACACGCACTGTGCAGTGCATCCTTGAAGGTATTGACTGCCATCTTTGATTCCCATATGATGTGCGAAAGGGCGTGGCCATGAAAGACTCCCTCAGGGGCACTTTCGGTTGTTTCCTGCAAATCGTGCTGTTCGTGGCAGGAATCTCTCTTATCGTATATGGTGCTGGCAGGAGCTCACAGGCTGTCCAGATCCTATTCATAGTGCTAGGGGTTCTGTGCTTCTGCGCTGTGTTTGGAATCCGTTACGCGCTGGGCAACATTTTCCGAGTAAGATAGATACCGTCTTGGTCGTCCGGCCGACCGGATCACGCTAATGTCTACGGGGGTATTGACGCGTCCTCTTGATTCTCATATGATATACCAGAACACCGTAACGCCGAAAAAAGGCCATAGACGATGTTATGGATCGCTTCGACAATAGCCATCGGTTTGGCCCTGTATGAGTTGTCTTGGATCGGCAGAAGTAGCGTGTGGCCGATCCTTTTTGGGCTTGCGGTGGCAATAGCGTTGATAGCCGCCCACCTTCTGGTAAAGGAGAGGCGGAAGTAGCTCAGCGGCGGATTTTGACAGGCAAGGAGGCACAGATGCTAGGGCTAATCAGAAAAGGCGAATATGTGGTTGGATTGAGAACAATAGGTGTAGGTGAATTGAGATTTCGCAGAGGTCCAGCCATTGTAAAGGGGACGTACGTAGGGAAGATGAGGGACTGCTATATGGTACAGACGAGGAGGGGGAAAATCTGGCTCTGTTCTGAGATTAAGAAGCTAGTTTGACTCCCGGTTGGAGTTTGAATTGGCTGTCGGCAGGCATGTGCCGGCCACCGGCATATTGCAGCCCATTGAAGTCTCAGCGGTTGGGTTGCGAAGGAGGAATATGATAAATAGAGAGAGACAGCTAGAGGATGAGACTATGGAGACAGAAGAGGAGCTCAATAAGGAACTCGAAGATGTCGTGGCCAAAATAGATAAGGCAAAGAGGGAATTGAAGGCCCTGCGACATCCGACGGAAATCTCGAAGGGAAAAGTAAGGACCAGCTTCATGGCAGGTAAGGAACGGATGATTGAGGCCGCGGAAGCTGCAAAGCAATTGAATACTCTAGAGCAACGGGAACGTGAGATTCGGGCTAAATTGCAGTCAGGCGACCACTGATCTTGCGTATGTGAGGATAGGAACTTGTGTCGCTGCTCAACAATGCCCGGTTTTGTTCAGTCCTCCGATAGAGCCTCAAACCATCCTCAAGCTTCATGTTTTTTGTGTGTTGTCTACCAGGCTGCTATAATTTCACAAAAGGAATTACGTTTGCAGGAGACATATGGCTCAGAAGAAAGCAGCCAAAAAGACGGGAAAGAACGCGCGAAAGAAAGGCGCCGAGTATCTTCGGAAGGGCCCGAAGAAGTGACGAGGTAAGGCCCGATCCATTTGCAGTCTTGAGCGGATTCTATTTCATTCCTACCCTACAGATAGCAGGGAATAAAGTTGACGCAGCCCGGTCAGCAGACCGGGACAGGTGTTCCCTGCAAAAGGGCACGATAAGACAGCTAATTGCAGACCGCGGTTTTGGGTTCATCAAGACAGGGCGGGAAGACGCCCTCTTTTTTGGCCGTAACCAGCTTCAAGGGGTGGACTATCGTTCGCTTAGAGAAGGGCAAGTGGAATTTGAGGTTACACGGGACCCCAACGGTCACCTCCACGCAATCAGGGTGAGGCTTGCTCAGCCTGAAGGCGGATAGCAGCAAGCCCGCCAGCGGACGTTCTAAGCATCCCCGGATTCTTCCGTGGGCCAGCATCGTCGTGGTTTGGCTTATTCAACACCAATGCTCTCAGGGTCACTCCTCTGCCTTGCGAGCAATCTGGCTTTGAGTCCCTGCTACCTGAGCAAGTATTCTGGAAGCTTGTTCTTGACGGGGCGGGCCATGCCGGGAGATCAGGCAGCGTAAGGGGCGTATTGACAACTCTCCTTAATTCTCATACGATATATATGAATGAGGGAAGAGGTGAAAAGAATAATAGTCTGCATCGTGGCCGCCGCCGCGATTATCGTCTTTGTTGGGTTCGCCCCGATTCTGAATGTTCCTTATCAGGACACAGAGACGTACTACATAGATGACGTAAGCCAACCGTATGAAGTAACGGAGACCTATTACGAGTCGGAGCCGCTGTCTTTCGAGGTGGTGGAATCTTATACGGACACACAATCGGTTCAGGTGGGGAAGCAAGTAGTTGTTCTGGGGATTGTCCTCAAGGATGAGACAACGGAAGTAGCCACCCCGGCCATATTACCGTGAAAAACACGGACAGCGTGGAGGGAGTAATCGGCATTCACTCCACGTTTTGTGCCGTGGATAAATTGAAGGCTGTGGCTGCCGGTCTGGGGCCACACGATTTCGACCCTGAGGAGTATGCTGCAGCCGAAGACCCCGACTCGTACCTTGCGGGTTGCGACTGGGGCGATTTGGATTGGGATAGACTTACGTCATTATGCAAGCAATATAACGTGCAGGAGAATAAGACGATTCAGCCGGGTGTGCCGGCTGGATTCTCGGTAAGTAATGCTGC
>Ga0172363_10004576_pt1 | contig 11194 bp, 11 predicted proteins | sample LakKivs2_kivu2a2_FD_114541 | JGI IMG/M metagenome (GOLD analysis project Ga0172363, IMG submission 114541) | Sediment microbial communities from Lake Kivu, Rwanda - Sediment s2_kivu2a2 | ecosystem: Environmental > Aquatic > Freshwater > Lake > Sediment | place: Rwanda: Western Province, Lake... | reverse complement strand
TACCAGCTATTTTATATAGTTTTTTCATTCTCGCTCCCCTGTGTTTAATTCTTGGTCTTCAATTCAATATTATCAGTCGCTTCTGGAAATCTGTTTTCCCAAAAAACGAATTAAGCCAGATTTTGGGCAAGGCCTATCTCTTGGAAGCATTGGGTTTTATCTTTGGGGGTTTGGTTTTCAGCTATGTCTTAATTTTTATTAACGAGTTTCAGGCTGCTTCTATTCTGGCTTTTATCAATCTGCTCGGCTGTCTTTTTATTGTATTTTTAAATAAAAAACAAAATCCAATCTTGAAATTAGTGGTCATTATTTTAATTATCTTTTTCGTCGGTATCTTAATTTTTTCTAAAGATATTAATAATAAAACCAATACTCTCCGCTACCCTAACCAGAAATTAATTGAGGTAAAAAATTCTCTTTATGGCAATATCGCCGTAAGCCAAACCAAAGACCAATACAATCTTTATGAAAGTGGGCTTTTGGTCGAAACCAGCAAAGAAGAATTTTCAACTGAAGAAATAGCTCATTTCTCCTTGCTTTTTCATCGCGACCCCCAAAAACTACTTCTAATTGGTAATGGCATAAATGGAACCCTAAAAGAAATCTTAAAGCATTGGCCAAATAAAGTTTTTTATCTGGAACTTGACCCAATGATGATTGATTTGGCAAAAAAATATGCTTCATTGGAAAATCAAGATATTTTAAAAGATGAGACAATAAAAATAATCAGTGCCGATGCCAGAAATTATTTCAAAAAAAATCCGAATTTATTTGATGCAATTATTATCAGCCTTCCCAATCCTTCAACTGCTCTAATTAACAGATTTTATACTGAAGATTTCTTCAAGGAAATAAAACATCATCTTTACGCTGGAGGAATTTTTGCCATTAAATTATCTTTATCGCCTAATTATTTTGGGCCAGAAATAGAAAATTTGGATGCTTCTATTTTTAAGGCATTGGAGAAAGTATTTCCTTCGGTTTTAATCTTGCCCGAAGATAATCATCTTTTTATCAGCTCTTTGGATAAAATTGATTATGATTATTGGCCCCTCTTTTCCCGAATAATAATCAGAAATATTAAGACCAATTTTATTAACGAAGCTTACCTTAAATACCGTTTAAATAATGACCGAATAAAAACATTGCTTAGCGGCCTGGAAAACAACCGAGCCCAAATCAACCAAGACCAAAAACCAATCGGATATTACTATAATTTTGTCTATTGGACTTCAATTTTTTATCCTAAATTAGCCAAATTTCTCCAGGTCCTGACAAAGATAAAATTTTGGTGGGTGATTATCTTTATAATAATATTAGGATTTTGGGTATTGACCCTAAGCGGGTTTCGAGCTCGAAGCGGGCACGGTCTCCCCGACCGTGTCGGGGAGGAACGAGAGCGAGACCCTGAGGCCGCCTCGCTGGGGCGGCTGAAGAAAGCGTGGGGCAATACCCAAAATCTACTTCCCATCGTCATGGCAGTGGCGGGATTTTCTTTAATGGCGACAGAAATAATTATTATTTTTGGTTTTCAAGTTTTTTATGGCTATCTTTATTATAAAATTTCTCTGATTATTACTTTTCTGATGGCTGGAATGGCCTTAGGAGCTTGGCTAGCAATGAAAAAAATTAAATCCAAAATCAATTATTTAATTATAATCCAGAGCCTAATTGTAATCTTCTTCTTACTTATTTTAGTTGGCTTTTATCTTTTATTCGAAAATCCACCCAAACCATCTCTTCTTATAGAAATAATCTTTTTAATTTCTGTTGCTTTAATTGGTGGATTGGTTGGTTTCGAATTCCCGATTATCAATAAATTGTATTTAGAAAATAAAAATGACACTCGTAAAACAGGTATCATTTATGGTGTTGATTTGATTGGCTCTTGTTTGGGTGCTTCTTTAATTAGTATTTTCTTTATCCCGATTTTTGGAATCTTTCAAACAATAATTTTTATCGCTATTATAAATTTTGTAATTTTAATCTCTTTGACTTATTTCACATCATTCTCGTCAAAAACCTGAGCAGTGAAAACATAAATTTCTGTCTCAGGATCTTTCCAGCAGTCGGCCGAAAGGCCGGCTTTTTGAGTACAAAGAGTAGACATAAAAGTATCTAAATCCCAGCTATTCTCTGTAGCCACTTGGGGCAAAAAAACTCCGTTTCTTGAACCTTTTCTTATCTCAACCCCATGCTTGCCAATTTCAATATCTTGCCACGAATTAACTTTTTTTAAAGGGCTTAAAACTGAAATTTCGTATTCCAATTTATCTAATTCACTTTTGCTTACCGGTACAAATCTTGGGTCATTCACGGCTGCGGAAATTCCCATTTCAATTACTACTTGATACAAGGGAATAACCGGTTCAAATGAACCAATGCATCCCCTCAATTCTCCATTTTCTTCCAGGGTTACAAATGCACCAAGTGGTCTGTTCAACATAGGATTATCCTCTTTTATTTCTATAATTTTTCCTTCTTTGATGTAAGTTTCTACTGCTTGTTTGGCAATTTCTAATAATCTTTTTTGTTCAGCTTTATTCAATTCATTTTCTAATTTGTCGCTAGTAAAAACTATTGCACCATAACCAACTACTTGCGATTTATCACCAGTTACGTCTCCAGAATTAGCATATTTTAATAATTTGGCAGTTTTGCCCTCCATTAAACCCATCACCACTTCTATAGAATCGTGACCACAAGCACAAGTCTGGAGATTGGGAATATTTTCTGCTTCTAATTCGCTAATTGTTTCTCTTAAATTTTCTCTTTTGCCGCTCAAAATTGCCTGAATAACTTTATTATCAGAATACTGAGCATCTTTATAATTTGGATAATGGGATAAATCCGAACTGGCAATGATTAAAGTATTATCATCAATCAAATTTTTTAAGGCATTGATTAAAATGTCGCTTGCACCTTCTTGATTGCCTAAAATTATTGGCACAATTTTGAAATTCTTCAATGTTTTTTGCAAAAACGGTATTTGCACTTCCAAAGAATGTTCTTGTTGATGGGCGCTCTCTTTGAAATAAATTTTATCACTGGCTTCCATCAATTTCTTACTAAAATCCGCATCAATCTCAACCTTACCAAGCGGGGTTTCAAAATATCCTTTGGGATAAATAGAAGCGCCATCAAAATATTCCTGATGGCTATTGCCAATAATAATCACCCGAGTAATTTCGCCAGCTGGCGAACTGCCCATTAAAGCTTTATAAGCATAAGCTGCCACTTGACCAGAATAAACATAGCCAGCGTGAGGAACAACTAAAGCCCGGATATGGGGTTCTAATTTCGGAAGCTCAACCTTGGCTAAAAATTCATCAATCATCGAGTTAAGTTCGTCTTTATCACCAGGATAAAAACTTCCAGCCACTGCTGGTTTTCTTGTCGGCAGTTCCTCGTTTTTATTTTGCGAAACATTTTGTTCTGGTTTTTCTTTTTTCATAAACCATTTTTGGTCTATAGCTAAAGCCAGACCAACAACTACTAATATAAATATAACAAAAATTATCACTTTTTTCATTTATGGCTAGGTAAACTGACAATTATTTCGGAAACCGTTGCGCAGTTCCAACCCCGTTTAGCAAAATAAATCTATTAATAATATTGTCGGAACGAGCAACAGCAGCGCCTGGATGAAGATATAATTTAACTAATATTCGGCGACTGCGTGGTTGAAGAAATAATTCGTCAGTTTACTATTTATTTCCAAATTCCCGGTATTTCTTCGCCATCTGGGCATTTGCCATCAATGAGATTATTGGCCTGAATCAGATAACCTTGTCTCTGAATAACAATTTCCTTGGATTGAGGGCAATAAGTTGACTCTCCTTCAGGATAAATAATATTGCCAGTATAAACAAATTTCAAGCCCTGTTCCATGGCAATCTGTCTGGCTTTAATTAAGGTTTCCGGCGGAGTAGATGGTAAATTCTGTAATTTATAATCTGGGTGAAAGGCGGAGAAATGAAGTGGCACGTCATCACCCAAATTTTCTTTTATCCAATTCGCCATATCCCTAATTTCCTCTTCACTATCATTCTCTCCGGGAATCAACAAATTCACAATTTCCAACCAAACTCCAGCTTGTTTAATATTTTTAAGGGTTTCTAAAACCGGGGCTAAATGACCGCCAGTAAACTTTAGATAAAATTCCTCTTTAAACGCTTTCAAATCCACTTTATAAGCATCAATATATTTTAAAAGTTCTTTCAATGGCTCGGGATTAATATAGCCATTACTCACCACCACTGTTTTCAATCCTTTTTCTTTGGCTAATTTGGCAATGTCGTACATATATTCGTAATAAACTATTGGTTCGTTGTAAGTAAAAGCAATAATTTCTGCTCCGCTTTTTAAAGCATCTTCAACTACTTTTTCTGGAGTCATTTCCTGCGATTTAACTTCCCAGGGAAATACTTGGGAAATATTCCAATTCTGACAAAAAGAACAACGCATGTTACAGCCAGTAGTGGCGATTGAATAAGCCGACGCACCAGGCAGAACATGAAAAAATGGTTTTTTCTCAATTGGGTCAATATGCTGGGTAGAAATTTTGCCGTAATTCAGGGTATAAAGTTCGCCACTAATATTTTGTCTTGCCTTACATAATCCAATCTGCTTTTCGGACAAAATACAACGATTGGGACAAAGACCGCATTGAACCATACCATTGGATAATTTTTCATAAAATTTGGCTTGATGTAAACCCTCGGCACTATTTTCTTGTTTTGCCCCTTTTTCCCGAGAAAAAATTAAGTAGCCAGCCAAGCCGACTATTAGTATCAAAAATATAATTGCAAAAAACTTTTTCATAATCTAAATATCCAGAGTCAGAAACTAAATTTTTCGCAGCGAGCGGCAGACCGCGATAATTAACGAGATTGAATATGCTTCGCGAGCAAGAAAAATTTAGTTTCTGGCTTATTTTAAATAAAATAAAACCAGAGAAATAAAATCAAAAATATTAAGCTAAAAACCAGAGTATAAATATTAGCTGATTTGGTGGTTTCAAACACTTTCCATCTCATCAAAGCATATCTGGTCGCAATTCCGACGTGTAAAACAAAGAAAATAAAAAATGGGATAGCCAATAATTTATCATGCAGATATTTGGAAAAAACGGGGTTAATAATCCTCTTGGTTATTCCGTAACCAGAAACAATATAAAGGATTATCAAAACCAACAGACACCAGGCACTGAATCTTTCCAATTTGATTAAAAATTTATCCATAAGACTAATTTAGCAAACCAACGAATTGTTTCTCCAGAGGCTGAAACGCGCTTCGTGAGCAAGAAAAATTTAGTTTCTGACGATTAAACCGCGTGAAAAATGGTTAATCCCCTAATAATATAATAAATCCCATAAACCAAAAAGGCAAAGCCAACAATCAATCCAGCGATCTGAGCAATTAAACGAAACTCTTTCATTTTTCCTAAAAATCCCAAAAAAGTAACTGGCAAAAAATAAAGGGTGGTGCCGACAAAAAACATCAAGAAATAAATCATTCCTCTTAAGGCGCTGTGTAAAGTAAAAACATAGGCCAAAGACATCAAAAACGGCGGGCAAATATTTATTCCCATTAAAAACCCCATCAAAAGCGGGGTTTTGGCCCTGAATTTGATATATTTAGCCGAACAAAAAATGCCTTTTGATTTTAAAAATCCCAAAGCATAAATAATCAAAACTACGGACAAAAGCATCAAAGAAATAATTAAAATAAAATTTACCGCTCGATTGGAAATTTTCTCTCCTAAATAACCAAAAATCGCCCCAAAGAGAATATAACCACCCAAACGACCAAAAATAAATTCCAAAATTAACCTGAAATTCTTACCCAATTTTCTCTCCTCTGAAACCAAATATGGCGCAATAAACGGCACGCAATAGGTAAAACAGAAAATCCCAGTAGAAATTCCCAAAAGAAAAGGTTGGATTAGGTAATCATTCATAGATTATGCTATTATAATATTATAACAATTAATTTTAGACAAATTTATGGACAACAATCTCTATAATTTAATGCTCCAATTGACCCAGGAACAAAAATCCATTTGGAGAGTTAGAAAGTATTATATCGGCGATGCGGGGAATTGCGAAGAATGCAGAAGATTCTGGACTAATTTTTTAGAGCAAAAAGAAACCAATGTCGCTCAAATGAAAGATTTAATCAAGAAACATATTGGATAAATAAAAAACCCCGCTGAGCGGGGTTTTTTCTAGTAAATTATTTTCCTTTTTCAACTCTTTCTACATATCCACCAATTTGGGTATTGATTCTAATAATGTCTCCTTGTTCAATAAATAAGGGGACATTTATTAAGGCTCCAGTTTCAATTTTTACCGCCTTAACCCCGCCTTGGGCAGTATTGCCTTTGATTGATGGCGGGGCTTCAATCACCTTAAATTCCATTTTAATCGGCAAAAAAATACTCACAATTTTTCCCTCAAATTCCATTACCTCAACATTACTATTTGGTTTTAGAAATTTAGCCATCTCGCCAATCTGCTCCTCGCTTAATTCAAATCTTTTGGAAGGGTCGTTAATTTCGCAAAATACAAACTTGCCCCGATGACCATATAAAAATTTCACTTCGCGATATTTTATTTCCGCTTCCTCAAAACTTTCCGTGTGCTGAAAATTACGGCTAATCACTTTGCCAGTAATCAAATTCCTGATTTTCGTCTGGGCAACTGGTTTTCTTTGCTGCATTCTTAAAAAACTAAATTCAACCACCTGATATGGCTGACCATCTAAAATAAAAACTATACCCGGTTTTAGATCATTATAGTTAATCATTGCTAATAATTTAACGCAAAATTATTTCTTTTGCAAGATTAGAAAATGGGCTTCAGCTTTTGCCTTGCCCATTTTATTCATCTTTCTCCTCTTCCTCTTGAAGCTGTGCTACGGCTCGTTTAATTTCTTCAATCTCTTCCTTACTCCCTATTATGGTTTCTTCTGGACTCAAAATTTCTCTGCTTACCCTTTTTATCATCCAGCTAAATCTTTTTGCATTTTCTGGCGAACACTTCATTTTCATCTCATAAAAGTGGCCTCTCCCCTCTCTTGTTTCAAATCTCGAGAGCTTGATTTCTAAGCCTGGAAAAAGGTTCTGTAAAAGTTGTTCTAATTCTCTGCCTTTTTCATAAACATCTTTTCCTTCTTTTTCTCTAAGAATAATCGGAACTTCAAGAGGGGAAGGAACTTTCACTTCAAGAATATATTTTGGTTTCATTCTAACCTCCTTTCAAAATCACTCTATCAAAAACCCCTGAAAAAATCAATACTTCGACAAGCTCAGTATAAAGTAATGGGTCGGAGAATGCCTGCCCGCCATCGCTATGTTCAGGCATTGCAGGCAGGGACGCTACCTGTCCTGTAGTTAAATACTACTGGGATTAGAATCTGTTTATAAATATTTGTTTATAATCTTAGAAAATCCCAATCTTTCTGCTTGTTGTTTTAGATAATTTTTATCCAATTTTTCCCCGGAAATCTTAAAAATCGACTCAACGTCTTCCAAGTGTCTATCAGAATCGGTCTGTTTATACCATTTTAATTTATTCAAAATTAAATCTTCCGGCGAAATGAAGTAAACTTTTTGATTATTGATTTTTTTAGCAATTCGGCGATTAAATTGTGTTTTTGTTTCTAAATTATCTTTTTCAACCCAAAAATCAACTTTTAAGCCTGTATCCGAGTCAATAAAATTAAATTCTCTTTTTTGTCTTACTGCTTTCCTTGCTACATCTTCATCTATATACCCTGCTTTAGAAACCTGCTTTAATAATTTTGCCAGTGGTTTTATGTTGGGTTCAATAAGTTTTACCACAATATCTATATCAAAGGTGGCGCGCGGTCTGCCCCAGACCGAAACAGCAAAACCGCCGGTTATAAAATAATCTATTTTCAATTTATCTAAAATAGGAACTATTTTAAGAAGTAATTTTTCGGGGTTTATTGATTCCATTTAATTTATTTAATTTTAAACAAAACATTGTTAGCTCCGAAGCTAACTTTATTTTTTTACTTACTGGCATTTTCCTAAAAATCTCATCCTGAATCTTTTGAGCCGTTATTTTCTTTTTTGCTTTCATTATTTTTATTATATCAAAAAATCGCCTAAAAGGCGATTTTCTCAAGGGTCGGAGAATGGACGCTATTAGAACCTGTTTGGCAATGGCTTAAAAGAAGAGACCCGCAAGGCATAAATGCCTTTTGGGTCTCGGGTTGGGCTAAGACGGTTTTAGAGTTGGATGGGTTTAAGAATCCTGTTTCCTTTTTCGTCAAAGCCGAGATACGTCCACTTTCCGCCAGAAGCTTGAAGGTGGAGCGTTCGCAGTTTGCCATCATCTTCGGCGATGACCTCCACCCGTTTTCCGTCCTTGCTCTTACTAATGATTTTTTTAACTCTCATCTGTCATCCTCCTTTTTGAGAGTTTACAGATTTTTGCAGGATTTTATCCTGCATTACAATTATAGCAAATCCATCGGGATTTGTCAATACCGCTGGGTCGGGAAGTGGACGCTATTAGAACTTGTTTAATGGCAATATAAAAGGGCTAATCTAATTAAAGATAGCCCTTGTTTTGCAAATCCTTGATGATTTTTTCTGTTATCTCTGATAGCTTGTAATTTTCTGGTTTCTTAACCCATCTAACATCAACAATTTCAGCACCTGGTTTGATTTTTCCCTGAATTTCTGTCAAATAAACTTTTGCCAAGAGAATATCTCCACGATGAGGTGTCTTTCCCCTAAATTTGCCGTAGAACCTGAAATTTGTTAATTCCGTTCCTGGGATTTCCTCTGTTGTAATCTCACGAATAAGACAATTAATATCTGTCTCTCCTTTTTTAGGCTTTCCGCCAGGCAAAATCCAGATTTTCCTCTTTTTAACAAGTAATATGCTTCTGTTCTGGATAATTGCCGCATTAATTGCTTTTCTCGTTTCGTCCCCCTGTATTAAATCTTTACTAAAAGCGAATTCTTTATTGAAAATCCATCGTTTATTTCCTTTCCGCCTGATATAAACTTCTATAGCTTTAGCAATAAACTGCTGATTATAAGTTAATCCTTGTAATTCCTTTTTATACGCCTTAATTTTGTCAGGTTCATCGTGAGAAATAGTTATATGGGGATGGTATGTTTTGAATCGCCAATATTCGTTATGCCCTCCCTTCCTATAATTTTTGTAAACAAAATGTTTTAGTTCGGTTTAAAGTTTACGGAGTTTGGATGAAGGGCTTACTTTAAAATAAATAACCTCATTATCAAAACAACTAAGACCATTGATTCGTAAAAGAAAGGGTTTTTGAGGTTTAATATAATTTCTCATTTCTTTCGTTAAATTTCTGAATTCACCATTCAAAATAAATGGTGGAACAAAGGTTAAATGCGTTGATGAATGAGAAAGTTTTTCTGGATGATATTTATTTTTATATACATTTATCTCACGCACCAATTGCTTTGGAATCTTTATAGTAATAAGTATTTCCATCGTTTTTATTCTACCAAAAAATCGCCTTTTAGGCGATAGAAGTTCTAACTACTCAAATTGGGTATCCAAATTTAGCTTCATTTTCCGCTGGGTCGGAGAATGGACGCTATTAGAACCTGTTTCTGTGCATAAAAGCCACCAACCGTATTTCAGCTGATGGCTTAATCTTCAACGAGCTCAAGGTATTCTTCACAATAAGCTGGGTTATAGGGTCGGATGTTCTGGTAGTTCCTACTGAATTTGATTCTGGGATTTATCGCTTCTAATACTGTCTGAGTTGATGTTTCCATAATTTCTTTGCACACAAATCGTGTATCCAGCCCGAGTATTTTGCAGGCCTCCAAGTAAGGGCAGAAGTTGTAAGAATCAATCCTGATTTTCGTTGACGAGACCCTTGTTATCTTCTGCTTTGTCTGGTCAATCTTCATATTCTCAAACCCGATTATCATATGTGCTTTCTCTAAATCGTCTAAATGGGCATATTTCTTGAGCAATCTTCTCAGATTCTCTTTGAGCCAGTTCAATCTTCTCTGAACAATTAAGTTTACCAGTTCTTGAACCGATAAAGTTCCATCTTTAATCCTTTTCAACTGCCCTACTTTTTCCTGTATCGCTTTTTGTTCGGTTTCAGTAAAAACTGATTTTTTCACTTGTTCCTCCTTTTGTATCGCTTATCCAATTCTCCAATCTTTATTCTTAATGCTTCCCCTACATCAATATCCATTGATTTGGCAAGTAAAAGCGTGGTGATGATGACATCAGCAAGCTCGCCAGCTAAATCGGTATTTACCTTGTCTGGCTTTTCTTTTCTCTGTATTTTATTAACCGCCAGAATACTTTCACAAAGTTCTCCGTATTCTTCGCCCAATTTTACCGTTCTGAAAAGAATTCTTTCTCGTTGTAATACCCCTCTCTCGTATTTCTTTTTCAACCTCTTGTCTTCTTTTTTAATGAACTGCGATAAATCCTTAAATTCCATAATTCACCTCCTTGTTTTTGTAGATTTAAGTATAGTATATCCAAATAAATTTTACAAGATTTATACAAAAAAATCCGAGAAAAACATCTCGGATTTCGCTGGGTCAACAAGTGGACGCTATTAGAACCTGTTTGGCTATGATTTAAAATAAAAAATGGGATGTTTCGTAGAACATCCCTTTAAATTCTTGGTCTTTCAGATGCGATTACTTAATTTTCATAATTTTTACAAGCCCCATTCCACAAACAGTCATTAAAACAAGCGCAGGCCAAGCAAAAATTATCAGAGCGGCGATGAAAAACACACCTAAATATTCTAGCCATCTATCAGACCCTTTCTCTGATAATCCCTCTTTCAACAAACCTCTTTTGATTACATACGCTCCCACTACAAAACCTATTGCCAGATACAAAATTACAGCTATTCCCCCTAAAACTTCAGACCAAATCATTTTTTCCTCCTTTTTAAGAACAAACTCGCCAAACCTTTCCGGATTTGATTTGGCGATTACATAGTATATCATACTCGATAAAAAGTCAAGGAAAACCCGAGAAAAAAATCTCGGATTTTCATATGGGTCAATGAGTCCACTTTGATAGTACTCTCTTTAAAATAAACGCTTCTATATCTGATTTTACCAAAACTCTCTGAATATATGTCTTGCCAATCATTCTTGAAACAGGCTTAGTTTCTTCATAAATTT
>Ga0172363_10004575_pt1 | contig 11194 bp, 14 predicted proteins | sample LakKivs2_kivu2a2_FD_114541 | JGI IMG/M metagenome (GOLD analysis project Ga0172363, IMG submission 114541) | Sediment microbial communities from Lake Kivu, Rwanda - Sediment s2_kivu2a2 | ecosystem: Environmental > Aquatic > Freshwater > Lake > Sediment | place: Rwanda: Western Province, Lake... | reverse complement strand
TTTCATAGTTATATTATACAAAATATTTTATAATTTTCCTTTATTTATTATAAATATTCTTAGATACTCGGATTCATCTCTATGCTAAAGCAACAGAGTTTTCTCCTCGCTATTTTCTATAAATCCCTTATCTCATCATGCATCAAAAAATCAACCTCGTTCCATCCATAATGCCATTGAGTAGATTGACGAGAACCATCTGGATATGGATTATCAGCCTCCTTTTTCCCATCTCTCCTGGCTTGTTTGCCTTCTTCATATTCTTTCGAATCAGATAATCTAATCCATCCAGCTTTTCTGCCTATTGTTTCCCATTGAGATTTGGATAATTTAATTTTCATTTTATTACCTCTTTACATGAAATTCTAAAAATACGCATAAGATATATTTCTGTAAAAAAGAAAAAAATTCCTACTAGCTATTATCATTTTCGGCATGGCAATTCAAACATAGCAAAATGCATTTTTTAGCTTCTGCAACTACTTTCTCCCATGGATGCAGAAGATTTCCATTGTGAGAAAGATCAAAACATTTTTCTTTAGGATTTATATGGTGAAAGGATAGAGCGGAAAGAGATTTCTTATAACCACATTTAGCGCATTTTCCTCCAAGCATTTTAACAAGTTTTTCTTTTCTTTTGCGTCTTTCAATATTGTTAATAGACGTTGTTTTTTTCAATATTCCCCTCACTATAGATTTCAAAAAGAAAAAAAGAAATCCTTCTAAAAATTGGTGGCGCAACCGGGTTTTGAGCCGGATATCTGGTTCTATAAAATTCGCTCTATACCTTTATGACATATTGTGTTGCCCATTTTTTAATAGTATTGCCACAAACTCCATATTTTTTGCCAATAGCAACCATGGTCATACTTGATATCATCTTTTCTAATTCTTCTTTTGATGGCCTAACTATTTTTCTATAAGAAATACCCATACATTTAACACATCTTTTGGCTCCTTCTACAATTGGTTGACCACAATCTACGCACACACCCCTCTTGCATTTAGGTATCATCCTTTCTTTATTAATATTACGACAAAAAGTTTTTTGTTGACTATTACAATTAGGACAAAGTATCCTAAGATTTTCAATTCTATTATCAGAATTACATCCGTTTATATGATCTAATATCAACATTAATGGTTTTCCTTGCCATTCGGGAAGCATACCGCAAATAGAGCATTGATTTTTTAAAATGCCATTTTCTAATAATCTTTTCTTCATACGACTTCTCGAATAAAAAGAATTAGAAACCAAAATTTCATCCAGTCGCTTAGATTTTGTTCCACCTCTTCCTATCTTTTTGCCTATCATGTGAGAAATATTTATGTCGTTTTCTTTTATAAATTTATTAATCGTAAAATAATTTCCCGGTCTAATTTTTAAGTTAAGTTTTCTTAAGACATCAGATATGGTAACAGAATTTTCAATAGCATTAAGCATTTCATTATGTGTCCAAGTTCTATTTCCAACATTGGAACAAAAATCTTTCAAACCATATTTTTTAATCCAATACCTAACGGATGTCTTACTTTTATGAGTTATAATAGATATTTCTTCTAATGTTTTTTTATTTTTAAGCATCTCTTCTAAATCATTTCTTTTCATTTATAATTCTCCTGCTATATTATTAATAAAATATAGTAAAACATCCTTCTTTTTTTTCAATGCTATTACTATAATTTCTACAATATATTTTTACTAGATAAATAGAAAAATATGTTCGACTTTTAGTAACTAATTATTTAGTAAAGGAATATATTCTGAGAACAAAATTACCAAAACAGAAGTCAAAAAAATTGGTGGCGCAACCGGGTTTTGAGCCGGATATCTGGTTCTTCACACCAGAGCACTTACCATTTATGCTATTGCGCCATGAAAATTTACTTAAAATATTATTATGAAGTCCATCCCTTATCTTCTCCCTCTACTTCTATTTTTTCTTCAATTATATTTTTCTTGCTAATATTTGGTGGCGATGGTAGGATTCGAACCTACTTACTGCTAGTCCATTACGACTATTTGTTAAAGCAGAACAGATTTACAGTCTGTTGCCGTTACATCGCCCTTTCTGCCACAAAAAAAGCCCCCCAGAGTTTTACCTCTGAGGGGCTTTAAAAAACGCTATTTTATTTAGGGCATTCCAATAGCGTCTCGCCCTTCAAAGGCAAGCTCACTAAAGTAATAAAAATATGCCCTTATTGTCATAGCATTATTATTCTTCTTACTTATCTTCTTTTCCTTCCTCTTCTTCCTCTTCGCCCTTTGTTTCCTCAATAACCTCCTCTACTTCCTTGGTATCAGGAGTTTCCTCAACTACCTCCTGGACCTTCTTAACCTTATTCTTGCTGCCCTTAGGACGACCACGACCACGCTTAGCCATAACTACCTCCTTATTATTAGTATTACGGTTTATTTATCATACGCCCTTATATTATACAAAATAATCAAAAAGTCAAGCTAAATATTCTATATTTTAATCACATATAATTTCCCCCTTTTATTCGTACTATGAGTTTATATTATCAATGCCTCTATATTATACAAAATAATCAAAAAGTCAAGCTAAATCTTCTATTTTTTTAGCTTAGGCAAATCGTACTCATACACAGGAATTTCCTTATTTTTAGCCATTTCCGTCTCTTTTAGGGATTGTTTTCCACCCCCTACACGAACTAAACAATCGATATATTCAATGAATTTTTCAGACTCATCCCCAAATTTTTCTCCAACAATAATTTCCTTATCCACTGCATAACACGAATATTCTTTTGCCTCTTTAGCCGAAATTCCAACTGTTTTCCAGCCTCTTTTTTCAGCCATTCTATATGCAATGCCAGGAATTCCCATATCTGTTAATCCAGAAACTATTTCAAGATCTTCAGATGGAAAAACTTTTTCAATAACATCAAAAGCAATAGACAAAAGAGCCTTTGCAATGATGTGATCAAAAACCTTATCATCCGAATAACCCACTACTCCTATTTTCTTCATTTTTCCTCCTATTTTTGAGCTGATTTTTCTTCGTCAGGATAATATTTCCGATAATGACCCCAATAATCATGTTCTACTTTCCCGCCAGAATTTTTTGCATAACAATCATAATGATTTGTAAAATGTTTAGAATGATTCATATGACAACTTGGCTTATCTCCCCTAAATAGAATACGAACGGTAGAACAATTATTTTTTTCTAGAATTACATTTCCGTTTAAAATAGCTTTTTGTAAGACATCGTTCATATGTCCAATCGCATAATTATATTGCATAGACATTTGATGTAATGGTTCGTCTCTTTGAACAACATCCAGCCATCCAGTATGATTCATTCCTATATAATCCAAATTCATAACAACCAACGGATTAGAACAAAATCCGCTATCTATTCTGTCAAAATAATCATCTGGATACAAAACATCGTGCTCTAAAAAAGAAACCGCATCATAATGATTTCCTTTTTTGTTTTCCTCATACAGAATTCTTAATATTTGAAGAATAATTCCCAAATGAACTCCCATTTTATAAAGAGTAATATATTCCGGAAATGGATTATTTTGAATATGACTCCAATTGCAGGTTACAACATTTACATTTGCTTTTTGAGACATCTCTTTTGCATTATAAATAGATTGTAAAGAAGAATGAATGATTTTAGGATGAATACCGTTATTAGAATACCAACAGCCTAAGATTTTCATGGAATTTCCAACGACAAAATTGAATTATCTATTTTATTATCTACAAATAATGGCGGTTGAAAATTTGACTGAATATATTTCTTCACAAACTTAGTTGTAATTTCGGCCATTTCTTTTGGAATTCTTTCATAAACAAACTGAATAATATGAGAATCAGGAAGACCATAATATACATCGCAAATAGACCCAACAATACAACAATTGGTATCTACATCTCCACCCATTTCTATAGATTTTTTCATTGCTTCTTCAAAATTCAATGTTTCTAAAAAAATCGCTATGCATCTTGGAACTGTTCCCTGACAAGTAATATCAAACTTTTTTTCAAATTCAGAACATTTTTTAATAGCACCATAAGAATAAACATTTTCTATGATATCCTTAATAAAAAATTTATCTTGTTTTTTATTGTTTCGACATGCCCAAATAGAATGAGCAATTGCCTGAGCTCCCTTAATGCCTTCTTCGTGATTATGACTACATTCGGCAGATTTCTTAGATTCTTCTAATACTTCTGAGAGTTCATTAAAAGCATGCCCAATTGGACCTACTCGCATAGCGCTTCCATTACCATAACTACCATATGCTTCTAGTTTTCCGCTGCTAATCTTATCTAAAAAACTTTTTCCATAACCTCGATCTGGATATTGAACGGCATACTCATAATATACTTCTGCATATGGACGATGATTAAGAATGGCATCCGCTGTAGCTACGGTTAATACACTATCATCCGTAAATCTGCTTTTATTAGAAAAAAGAGAAACACAATGATTATTTGTATCATTATGAGATTCAAAAGCAGAACCCAAAAGATCACCAGCTAAACTTCCTATCACATCAGCCTCTTTTTGGAATCATAATGGCCCAGTTATATTGATTATTTAATACTCTTTTAGCCACTTCATTACAATCCTCTATAGTAACATTTCTAATATTTTTTATTCTTTCTTCCATAGATACATTTTTATAAACCAAAAACCCTCTAGACAAATAACGAGCTTTTCCGGCCGATGTTTCTGTTATTCTTAAAAGAGAAGATAAATAATCGGTTTTAGCACATTCAAAAACGTCTTTATTTAATCCGTTTTTAATTGTATCTTGACAAATTTTTTCGCTTTCCAAAATAAATCGATCTATATTTTCCGAGGACAGATATCCATAAATATTTCCTATTTGATATTGTGGATAATCCAATGGCAAAGAAATCATTCCCACAGAATAACATAATCCCAATTCGTCTCTAATTCTTGAATAAAGACAAGAATAAGAATTTCCTCCTAAATATGCATATAAAATTCGTTCAGGATAATACATGGGATCATCGTGCGGAAGAGCATCTAAAATCATATATGCACTAGACTGCGTAATATTTTCTTTTTCCAAAATAAACTTTATCTTGTCTGGTTTTTTAATCAAATCAGTCCATATCGAAGTACATCCTACGCGATTCAACCCATTAACAGAATCTCGCAAATAAACATGTTTTTCGGGAATATTTTTTTCTATATATCTTTTCAAATCATCCGAAGAAACATCTCCGCAACAAATAAAAACCATGTTCTGTAAATTAATTTTATCTCTTAAATAGTCTATAATATTTTTTCTTGTAATATTTTGAATGGTTTCATTTGTTCCTATAGTATCGTGTCCAATTGTCCAGTGAAAAAAATTACTAGCAACAGCACTGGCAAAAAACATCTTTGGATCATCGTCATACATTTTCTTTTCTTCTTTAATCACGCTTCTTTCTTTTTCCATTTCCTCTGGCGGTATTGTAGAATTAAAAAACATATCTAACATTAATTCAATAGTAGATTCGAGATTTTCTTTTGGACATGTAGCATGATAAAGAACCTCATTATTACTGGTAAAAGCATTCTGTTCTACACCTAGTTTAGCAAACTCTTCATTTATCTGTTTCCAATTTCGTTTTTCTGTTCCTTTAAAAAACAAATGCTCTCCAAAATGAGATATTCCGGCTATTTCTGGGTTCTCATAATTAGATCCAGCCAAAACTCCAATGCCAAAAAAAGCAATATCGCTATGGTTTTTAATATTGGCAACTTTAATTCCGCGAACATTTAATATTTCTATTGGCATATTATAACCTATTTGGCATATTGTTTAATTGCTTCATCTAATTCTTTTTTCATGCCTTCTGATATATCTAAGTGATAATAATCTAAAATCATAATCATATAAACTATCATTCCAGTCATTGCAGAAACCATTCCTTCCGGCCAATCTGATTTAGGATCTTTTCTTTCCTGATGCTTTATATATCGACAAATTCTTCCTTGTTTATCTGCCATACCAGTCAAAATTTCGTAAATATTCTTTATTTTTTTCTTGTTTAATCCATATTTTATTCGAAAAGAATCATAAATCAACAAAAAATTTTTAAAGGACTCAACAACATCGTCAGAATAAATTTCGTTGGAAGAAGACTGGGTTAAACATTTTTTACTTGTTAAATAATGAAACAATTTTTGATAGCCTTTGTCGTTCATATTGTGAGGCGAGAAACCCCTACAAAAATTGATATTATGTTTTTCCAGTGAGCCAAAGAAATAATTGTAATAGGTTTCCAATCTCTTAATTTAGACAAAGCAAATTCTGACCACGCCACCCAATGAGTTTGTGCCATTGCTTCCACTGCATTTTCCGGTTCTCTATTTGTCTGTTTATCTCTATCAACAAAAACAATATACAAAGAACACCACTGATTCATTTGCGTAGAAACAAAAACTCTTCCAACTAACTTAATATCTTCTGGACTAACCACAAATCCTGCCTCTTCCCTTACTTCATCCAAAACTATTTCCTCTGGTTTTTTATCCTTATCTATAGAGCCACCAAAAGCACCCAAAATAAACGAACTAATTGGTGGTTTAAATTCTCTGTTTAACAAAAATTTTTCTTTTCTTGGATCATAACAAATAAAAGCTATAGAATCCACTCCTCTTCTTTCCGCAAATTGATAACCTTGGACATGATTCTCCGGATCGCAAATTTCATATAAATTAAGAAGTTTGTTGTCTGTCAATTTTTTTATGTTTTTCACCTAAATTTCTCCTTATATATCAACTTCAAATTCAGATTTTTCTTTGATGGCTGAGTCTACGATTTCATAATTACCTGGAAATAATCTTTTGGCACTATCAATAGAACCACTAAACATAACCACTGTTCCTGTTTTTTTGTTTCGAACAGGAATAATAATAGAAGAATTTCCCCTATGATTGTGAATAACTCTTCCCATTTCCGCTAAATCATGATCCGTTGCTTTATTGACAGAAACAGACTTCAATTCGGGTATTTTTTGTTTGCAAAATAATCTCTTGAGAAATTTAATAGATTGGACAAATATATTCATGGTTCTTATTCTAAACAAAAAAATACAGAAATCAAGAATTATTATACAAGAAAAATTAGGACCAAAAAAATAGCCTGTCTTTTTCAAAACAGGCTATTTTTTATAATTATATTATTTACTGAAGCGGACTCATACCTACAAATAATTTCTGTGCAGGAGAACAACACATACAATCGGGATATCCATTATAACTGGTCTCAGCAAATTCTGCAACCACAGATGGGCGACCGTCAAAACTTAATTTTAACAGTCTGCTATAAGCACCCTTGTCTAATACATAAATATTGCCAGATTCATCGTTATCTAAATCATAAATAGAAGTATATTGACAAGTATAAGAATAATTAGGAGCAGTACCTAAACTTCTTCCAATCGTTCCATTTCCAGAGAATAAATAAATCCATCCGTTAGGAGTAATTTTCTTTATCTTATAATTGTTATAATCAACAACATAAAGATTACCCTGAGTATCGCAACAAATATTGTATGGTCCATTAAACATATTCTTATATTTAGTAACCTGAGTATTCTCCATGTCTCCAGAAAATCCGTTTCCAGCAATTGTTAAAACTTGTCCATCCATAATTTTTCTAATAGCATGATTTCCTCTGTCGGCAACATAAATAGTTCCCGATCTATCAACATAAACATCTGCCGGATCATTAAATCTTGCTGTTAAATTTGCTCCATCAACCATTCCAGATGCAGCATTTCCACCTCCAGCAAGAAGACTTACATAGCCTCCGCGAATGGTTCTAATTTGATTATTCCCGCTATCTGCTACATAAATAGTTCCGCTTTTATCACAAGCAATTCCTTTTGGAGAATTAAAACGGGCATCTGTAGCTAAAACATTCATTAATGCACCGTTATTACCACCCGTACCAGCTAAACCTGCCACAGTAGAAATAGTTCCGCCCTCAGTTACCTTATAAACACAGTGTTTTGTAATATCTGCAATATATAAGTTTCCAGACCAGTCATGGCACATACTATAGGGTCTTGTAAATCCTTTTGCAGTCAAACCAATTGGTCCGGCTTCAGTCTGATTTAGAATTTGTGCATCCGTAAGATTAATACCGGCTGCCGGAGTTGCTCCAATATTACTTAACCCAAATCTAACTATCCTTTGTTCACTCATTTTAACGTACCTCCTAATTGATCTTAATGAATCAGATACTCTATATTTCTAAAATTATAGTCTATATTCCTCTTTTTTTATGGATGAATATTGCTTGTACTAGAATTAGTTGAACTACTAGAGTTTGAACTTACAGAACTTAAACTGCTTCGGCTAGAACTACTTGAAGTCGAGACAGAACTAGAAGTACTAGAACTGGTAGAACTAGAAGTAGAAGAACTTGTACTAGAAGAACTAGAACTTGAGCAAGGACCTATTGAAATAGTTCCTGTTTCTGTGTCATAAGTTCCATCCGGACATCCAGCGACGGTAGTTTTACTAGACATCCAACTAGCCGGAGCAGAACCAACAACCAAAGAGATTACCCATCTAGTATAAACTCCAGCTGCGTACCACAAATTATAAGTTCCATTATTGTAAACAGCCTTACTATTGTAATATGCTCCTGTCCAAGAATATGTTCCATTGAGAGCATTCGTTGCATATCCAGTTGCACAGTATTCTGGTTCACATCCTTGCAAACTACTGGAACTACTGCTAGTAGAACTCTCTGAGCTCAAACTAGAGCTACTTGATGTGCTAGAGCTTTCACTAGAACTTGTACTCGTGCTTGTACTAGACGAACTTTCGCTACTTAAGCTGCTTTCGCTACTAGAACTACTACTTCTAATTTCTGTAGAACTACTAGAGCTCGTTGAACTACTAGTCGAACTACTGGTTGAACTGCTTTCCGAACTACTAGAAGTACTGGAGCTAGTAGAACTACTTTCAGAACTGCCACTGCTCGATGTACTTGAACTAGTAGAGCTACTCTCACTAGAACTACTTGAGCTAGTACTGCTCGAACTACTAGAGCTGCGAACTTCCGTAGAACTCGAACTACTGGTAGAACTACTAGTACTACTCGAACTACTAGAACTTCGAACTTCTGTAGAACTCGAGCTGCTGGTAGAACTACTTTCAGAGCTAGAACTGGTTGAACTGCTGGTTGAAGTACTACTCGAGCTACTAGAACTCTTAACTTCGCTGGAACTACTAGAGCTTTGAGAGCTACTAGAACTATATTCGAAAATCGTATATTCAGACTCAATAACAATCAAGTGTCCAGATGGATTACAAACAACAGAAGCCGTATATTTTCCATATACAGTTGTACTCCAATCTATAATAGGATATGCCGTACCTTCTCTGTTAATAAACATTAATCGACTTGCACCTGCTTCGTCAAAATCTATAACATAAAGCTCTTCTGATTTCGTAATATCCATGTATTTAAGATCTTGAAATCTGCAAACTTTAGCGGTTCCATTAATTCTTCCATAAATACCGCTTCCGCTAAATATTCTAACACGACTGGCTGGATCAATTCTTTTAATAACATGATTATCTGTATCGCTTACAAAAACATATCCGCTTGCATCAACCGTCAGAGCATAAGGAAAATTGAATCTCGCATCGGCTCCAGAAATTCCTTCAGCTGTTGTCATTTGTGCCCAAACCGGAGCGTTTCCCGATGTTCCTTTCAGTCCAGCCATTGTAACAACAGTTGCGCCCATAATTTTTCTGACTGCATGGTTATATGTATCTGCAACATAAATAATTCCAGAGTTATCTATATCAATGCCATAAGGATGATTAAATCTGGCTTGACTACCCACTCCATCAGCTGTTCCAGATACATAAGTTGCAGATCCAGCCACAACTGTAACTATATTGTTAGAAATTTTTCTTATCTGATTATTATTAGTATCACAAATATAAAGATCGCCATTTCTGTCGCAAGTCACACCGGTCGGATAATTAAACCTAGCATCGGTACAAGAAACAGCATTTACACCATTCCCTCCAGATGTTCCAGAAAGACCAGCTAGATTAATAATGTTTCCAGATTCAGTAATTTTCAGAATGATATGCCGAATAGGATCTGTAACATAAATATTTCCGCTATAATCCGTACAAGCATCGGCCAAATCGGTACTGCCTTTTAACGATAACCCTATTAATCCGGCAATAATTCCATGATTCGTGCCGGTACTTTGAACATAACCCTGATAATATTTAGCAACTTGATTAAAGGCCATTTTAAATCTCCACTGGTTTAATTATTCAACGGCCAAATTCAATTATCCTTTTTATTTTTTAACATAAAATTTTAATCTATATGATTATTCTTAAGATCCCTATAAAATCCTTTGCCATATTATGATTTTTAACAATATTAACGATTTTTTTTTCTCAAAAAGAACTCTAATTCTTCAGGATAATTCTGTTGTAATTGCAAATCTTCTTCTGTCCACGAAGATTGTCCTCTAATTATTTTGTCCGCCAATTCCTCTAGGTTTTTATAAACATCAGGAGAAACAAAAATATTTCTAACAGACATTACATATTTTTTATACCAGTTCAAATTTGCACTCCTATTTCTCTCAATTCTTCATTCCATGTTTCTGCGTGTTTTCCAGAACTCATATCAGCAAGAAAACTTTTTATTTCGCTTGCGCTTCCACTACCACTAGAATATTCTGCAATATAATCCAACATATCTCCTGTTTGATGAGTTGCATTTAAGGCTAAACTAATAACCGCAGAAGAATTACTTACATTTTGAATATCCATTTGTTTTAATTTTTTATAAATATTATCTACAGCTTTTCTAGTACCAACAATTCCCATGGCCTTCCAATATGAAACCCAATGAGGAAATACAAATTTTTTATAAAATTCAACCAAAATTTCATGTATTTTTCCCATATTAACAGCAACATCGATAAAATTAGAAATATCTCCATAAAATACATCAAATAAATCGACCAAATCAACATCTTGTAATCTCAAATTCATAATAAAGTTTTCAGCTTGATTTTGATTACGAAATTTTTTATTCCATCTTTGTCCAAATTCTTCTAATCCTTCTTCTTGTAAATCGTCCATTAACATATTTTTATAATCTGAAAAAGCAGAATTAACTATAGAAG
>Ga0172363_10004573_pt1 | contig 11198 bp, 6 predicted proteins | sample LakKivs2_kivu2a2_FD_114541 | JGI IMG/M metagenome (GOLD analysis project Ga0172363, IMG submission 114541) | Sediment microbial communities from Lake Kivu, Rwanda - Sediment s2_kivu2a2 | ecosystem: Environmental > Aquatic > Freshwater > Lake > Sediment | place: Rwanda: Western Province, Lake... | reverse complement strand
TCGAAGATCCTGCCCCGGCGCACGCGGCGGACGGTGAACCCGATGTCTCCCTCGCGGTAGGTGTCGCCCGACTTCGGCATGCGGGCCAGCCGGCCGGCGAGCCAGTCGGCTACGATGCCTTGGCAGTCATCGATCTGCAGCCCGAGCTGGCGGCACAATTCCGCCGTGGCCAGCCCGCCCCCGATCATCCACGTGCCGCCGCTGAGCGGATGAACCATGCGCGGCAACCGGTCGAACTCGTCGTCGATGTCGCCCACCAGCTCCTCCAGCAAGTCTTCGAGGGTCACCAGTCCGAGCGTCTTGCCGTTGAGATCGCGCACGATAGCCATGTGAATGTGCTGGTCCACGAACATCGTGAGCAGGTCGCGCGCGTTGCCGTCGGGCGACGCGAAGTACACCGGCCGCACGATCCCGCGCAGGCTGGGGTCCTTCGGGTTCGTGCGCATGAAGTAGATCATCTCCTTGAAGTTGAGGTAGCCGATCACGCGGTTCTTGTCGCCGCCCTCGATCACGGGATACCGCGTATGGGCGTCCGTGTGGGCGGCCACGACGGCCTCGGGCAGCGTTTGCGAGGTGGACAGGAACGACACCTGCTCGACGGGGATCATCACCTGCCGCACGCGCATCCGCGAGAGACGAGAGGCCGACTTGATGATCCTCTCCTGATGCCTGCTGATCTGGTTGGAGAGCCGCGCCATGCTCGCCAGAGCCGAAATCTCGTCGAGGGGGGCCGTTCCAGTGGTGCCGTTATCCTTCGCCACAAACGGCCGGTTTGCCAAGTGAGACAGCCGAATCACCGGCGTGAGCAGCTTTGTGCCGATGTTCAGCGGACGGCCAATGAGGCATGCCAGCTTCACGTTGAAGCGCACGCCGAGCACCTTGGGCAGGATTTCCGTGAACTGGAACATCATCAAGGTGAGGCCGAGGGAGAACAGCCACAGCCAACTGTTGCCGAATAACTGGCCGAACTGCGCCCCGGCCACCGAAGCACCAACCGTGTGGGCGGCGGTGTTGATCGTGAGGATGACGGCAATGGGGCGCTCGATGTGCGACTTGAAGCTGTTCCAGATCATGCCCAGCCCGGGCCGGCGTTGCGCGATATCCGCCACCTGGCTGGGTGTGAGGCTCAGCAGCGTCGCCTCCATCAGCGAGCAGAGGAACGATACGGTGAGGGCCATCAGAACGCTTACGAGGAAGAGGATCATTTTGGGCTCTTGGGCGTCAGGCTTTGGGCTTTGGGGTTCCTATGAACAGTTGAACAGATTCAGGGTGAGAAACTGTATACGGGCGACACGTTGTTGCCATAGACTCAAGTGGCACGAGTTCTTTCCTTGAGCACAGCCAATCCCGCTTCCGTGGTCCTGTACCGTTGCATCCGGCTTCTCGGTTTGTCGGGGATGGTGCGTTCCAGCCAGCCCTTGTCAAGCATCGGTCGAAGATAGTTATCAGCAAACGTCTCTCTATGCCGCAGATGCAGGAGTTTCTGCACCTCGCTGGCTCTGCGAGGCGTTCGGCAGAACCCAAGCACCTGCTCGATGACTTGTCCGGTGACTTGTCCGGTGACTTGTCCGGTGACTTGTCCGGTGACTTGTGCGGTGACTTGTCCGGTCTCTCCAACCGGCACATGAAACGTCACAACTGCAAACGGCCCTATAGCATGGAATACGGGGGCCCGGATACCCGCCTTTCGACACATCTCGACGACGCGGTTCGTGCCGCGCCCCCACTGCTCGATAAGCCCCGCACGATGAAAGATGCCGGCGATGATCGGGTTCCTCAAGACCGACAGGTGCTGGCGGGTGAGCATGTCCGGAGTGATCCCGGTCGGGAAGGTTCCGGCGCTCCACACTTCAACGCGGTCGTCGAAGATGGCGAGCGAGATCGCGCCGCCCGCGATGGAGTAATCGCGGTGAATCAGAGCATTGACCAGTATCTCCCGCATTGCGTCCGGCGGAATGAGGGGAGTGTCAACGCGCTGCAACCTGCCGGGAACGATCTTGCCTGGAAGCGGAAAGTGGCGCTGGCAGAACAGTTGCGCCTCCTCAAGCAGTTTGAAGGCTGGCCCTCGAAGGTCCCGTTGGTCGAGGAACTCTGTCTTGTCGGTTCCCCGGAACCGCGCCATTCGAAGCACGCATTGAGGGTAGTCGGGGAGGAACTCCTTGCCGAAGAGGACGACGGCGGCCTGGAGGACTCGACCGTTCCGTCGCAGTTTCAGGCGGTCGAGTACGTCGGCAAGCCGGGTGCCGACCGGCCCAATGAGGCGTCCCACCGATCTGGCGGCGTCGATAATGCGGAAGACCTCCTCGCGATCAATATCCCGAACCTCGAAGTGTTCGGCGGGTTCGTTTTCCCAGCGACGTGTACCGTGGGCGCGATCCAGCAGGGACTTCTGGTACCTGGCCTGGGGCATTCGGCGCGTTGTGCTTTCAACGCGCTCGTAGGCACGGCCTTCCCACGTGAACGGCCGAGCGTCCCGATCGTCCTCAACCGTCACTGCAATGACCTGCCTGCCGGCCGTGGCCTTGATGCGACGGATCGAGACGTGGGCTGAAGGTTCGAACTGGTCGGCGGCCTGGGCAAGGTCACGCATCGTCTGGTCTGACACGATCTGGCCTTCGATTGTGCCGTCGGAGCGGATGCCGTAGAGAACCGTGCCGCCGGTTCCGTTCAGGAAGGCGCACAGTGTCTTCATCCCCTCCTTCAGCTCGCCCGTGGAGCGCTTGAACTCAAGCATCGGGCCTTCGCCCTGCGCGACAAGCGCGGCAAGCTGTTTCATGTTTACGGGCATCTTGGTCTCGGTCATGGCGTTGCTTTCCGTACGCCTCCGGCCTGAATTCCGAACTTCCATCATGCTTCCGCCTTCGCCACGACCGCAGCCGCGGCATAGCCGGAGGGGGACACGTTGACGACGAGGCACGTCCGCAGAGGGATCTGCAGCGGCTCGCGTGGGAGGTGGAGATCGGCGGAAATGGGTGTTCGCAGGAGGGGGGCGGCCGGCACGATGCCGGCGTTCATGCAGGCGATGGCGGCCGCGATTGCGATGGGCATCCAGGCGCCCATGGGATCGCCCAGCAGTGCCTTGAGGGCAACCACCGGGGGCTTGGCCGGCAGCAGTGCTGCGATTGCGTTCGCCTCGGCGGCGTCGAGCTGGGGAAGGCCGGACGCCGAGGCGAAGACGGCGTCGACGTTGTCGGGCGGCACGCCCGCGTCGTCGAGCGCCGCCGTGATGGCGCGGCCAATGGCGGCGCGCGCGTCGGTCCCCCCGGCCGATCCCGTGCCGAGCAGCAGTCCGCGGATGCGTGCGGAGCGCTCGCGGGCGCTGTACACGGGTTCCAGCGCAAGCATGGCCGCACCCTCGCCGAGCAGCAGGCCATCGGCGGCGGCATCGAACGGCCGGCACAGGTCCATGCTGAGGATGCCGGCGGCGAGCGCGGCGCGGACGGCCGGCTCCGAGAGGGCGTCCGTCGCGCCGGCGAGCAGCCTCTGATGGTTACCGGCCCCGCCGCGGCGAATGAGGTCGAGGGCCGATTCCAGCGCGGCTGCGCCGGCCGTCCAGCCCCCCGAGAAGCAGGCGTTGTGCCCGCGCAGGCCGAACTCGATCGCAACGAGGCTGTTCGGGGCGTTCGCGTAACCGTGGGTGAACACGAGCGGCGGGGCGAACTTCGGGTCGCCCGACGTCAGCTTGGCCGTATAGAGCTTGATGCTGTCCTGGCAGCCCCAGGCGCTGCCGAGGCACAGGCCCGTGCCGTCGGAGGCGTCGCCGGCGAGCTGGCTGCCGAAGCCGTTCGGTCCGCCGAGCCAGGCTGCGTCGGTGAGGGCCATCATGGCGGAGGCGAGCGCGAAGGCGGAGGCTCGATCGACGTACGTCTTCATCGATGCCAAGTGGCGGCCGAGATCGAAATCGGGCACCTCGCCCGCGAGCTGAACGGCCAGCCGGCTGGCGTCGAAGCACGCGATCTCGCAAATGCCGGAGCTTGAGCGGGCGATCGATTCGCGAAGCTGATCGCAGCCGGTGCCGATGGGCGTGATCAAGCCGATGCCGGTGATGGCGGCGCTACGCTCGTTCATCCTTATCTTGGGGTAGGGGCAGGCCCCAGTGCCTGCCCTTGGGCGGCCACGGGGGGCCGCCCCTGCACCTTCCCACCTCCTCAGCACGAGCGCCGCGTTGGTGCCGCCGAATCCGTAGGAATTGCAGAGGACGGTGCGGACGTCCATCCGGCGGGCGGCGCCCGGCACGTAGTCGAGGTCGCACTCGGGGTCGGGCGTCACGAGGTTGATCGTGGGCGGAATGACGCCGTCGCGGACGGTGAGGACGGAGCCGATTGTTTCAAGAACGCCGGCCGCTCCCATCGTGTGGCCCATCATCGATTTCATCGAGTTCACCGGCACGCGATACGCCCGCTCGCCGAAGACCTCCTTGATGGCGGCGGTCTCGGTCTTGTCGTTGAACTGCGTGCCGGTGCCGTGGGCGTTCACGTGATCGATGGCGTCGGGCTCGATGGCGGCATCGGCGAGGGCCGAGCGCATGACCGCGATGATCCCGTGGCCGGTCTTGTCGGGTGCGGTCATGTGGAAGGCGTCGTTGTTCATCGCATGGCCGAGCAGGATGGCCATGATGGGGGCGCCGCGTTGGACGGCCGATTTCCGCGATTCGACGAGCACCGCCCCGGCTCCCTCGGCGAAGATCGTGCCCTTGCGGTTCTTGTCGAACGGGCGGATGATGTCGGGCGTGATTGCACGCAGGGCGCTCAGCCCGCTGTAGGCGTAGAGGGAAAGCTCGTCGTATCCGCAGGCGACGGCCGCCCGTGCTCGGCCGGACCTGATCATCTCGCAGGCGAGGCCGATGGCGGCCACGCCGGAGGCGCACGAGAGCGACAGCGTGGCCCGGGGGCCGGTCAGCCCCAGCTCGGCTGCCATGTAGTCGGCGAGCCAATTCATCTGCCATTGCGGGCCGAGGCTGGCGAAGGCTTCATCGGAAGCGGGCGCATCGTCGTCGGGAGGCTTGCCGCCGCCGCTGATGATCCGTTCGCAGAGGCGCTGGCCGAATTCGGCGGCCCCGAAATTGGTGGCGGTGACGATGCCGACGGGGCCGAGATCGTCGAGCGGGGCGGCGCCGCAGGCTTCGCGGATGGCGCGGGCGGCGTATTGATGGGCGCGGGCGAGCGATGCGTCGGCCGGGGCCGGCCGGAAGTCCTTCACCTCGCCGGCAAGGTTGTTGCGGAACGGGGCGGCGTTGAAATGCGTGATCGGCCGCAAGCCCGATTCGCCCCTGCACAACGCCGCCCAGAACGCGGCGACGTCGCTCCCCATCGGCGAAACGGCTCCCATGCCGGTTATCACTACGTCAGACAAAATGACACCTCATTGTGCTCAATGAGTTCATTGTAGCCGAACGGGAGGTGAACTGCAAGGATAGTTTCAAGGCGGTGCGCACGTGCGTGGGTGCGGGTGCGCATTTTGGGATGCACAAGGAATTCCCATGTGCCTGAAAGACCGCGCGCGCAAGAGGCTTCGTTGCGGACGGTGAACGTGCCAGGGACGATGACGCGAGGGCGATGCGAAAGTTACTGCGAGCACATGCTGCCCAGCCTGTTTCGTGCGTCGATGAGATCGAGCACGTTCACCTTGCAGTCGCCGTTCACATCGCCGCGAATGGTCGGGTCGTAGACGGCCGTCGCGGTCGTGTCGTCACTCACAATGATGTAGACATCGCGGCGGTAGCGGGTCTGGGCGGCGGTGCCAATGAGCCAGTATGCGAAGTACCATGCCTTACCGTCCACGGCGATCGTTGCGGGCGCCGAGAGTTGAACGCTGTCGCCGTCCGTGCAGCCGGATGTGAATGGCGTGGTGCCGGACGCATCGCCCGTTATCGCAGCTCCGCCGATGGGGAATGATTGCACGGAGAGCGTCCACGCGCAGACGTCGTATTCGGCCACGGCGGCGTGATCGGCGCCCATTGTAATGGAGATCGGATTGTCCGGCTGATCGATACCGTCGAGGGTCCATTTCATGAAGTTGTAGTGCTTGCCTGCAATGGCGACCGTGGATGGGGCGGCAAGGGATACAGTCTGTTCCAGATCGTACTTGGCGGTATAGTCGGTTGTGCCGGGCATGTCGCCGCTGATCTGGACGCCGGGCACGGGAGAGGATTTGATTGTGAGTGTGCGGCCTTCCGTAACCTTCGCCACGAAGGCGTCATAGCTGCCGCCATTGTAGCTGGTGTCGAAACCGCCGGAGACCCAACCGCTGGAGTCCGTATATCCCGTCACCACCGCGTTGCCCGAAGCGTCCACGGCTACGCCCTCGCCCCATTCATTGCTACTTGCCGCCAGGTAGGTCGACCAGATGTGTGCCCCTGACGGGCTGAGCTTGGCCACAAAGGCGTTTGCGTTGCCGATGTAGCTGGTGTCGAAGCCGCCAGAGACCCAGCCGCCGGAGGAAGTATCTCCAGTGACCACCACATTGCCCGAAGCGTCCACGGCCACGGCCTAGCCGTAGTCGGCGCCGCTTCCCCCCAGGTACGTGGACCAGAGGGGCGCCCCTGAGGGGCTGAGCTTCGCCACAAAGGCGTCATAGTGGCCATTGTGGCTGGTGTCGAAGCCGCCGGAGACCCAGCCGCTGGAGTAAGTATATCCCGTCACCAACACATTGCCAGAAGGGTCCACGGCAACGCCGTAGCCGTGATCATCACCGCCTCCCCCCAAGTCGGTGGTCCAGAGGTGCGCCCCTGAGGGGCTGAGCTTGGCCACAAAGGCGTCAGCGGGGAGCATGCTGCTGGAGTAGGTATATCCCGTGACCACCACATTGCCCGCAGCATCGACCGCCACTCCGTAGCCCCAGTCCTCACTGCTTCCCCCCAGGTAGGTGGACCACAGATGCGCCCCGGACGGGCTGATCTTGGCGACAAAGGCATCATCGTAGCCAGTGAGGCCGGTGTCGAAGCCGCCCGAGACCCAGCCGCTGGACAGAGTCAATCCCGTCACCAGCACATTGCCCGAAGCGTCGACTGCCACCCCGCGGCCATAGTCGTCATGGTTTCCTCCGAGGTAGGTTGACCAGAGGTGTGCCCCTGACGGGCTGAGCTTGGCCAGGAACGCGTCCACGTTGCCATTAAAGCTGGTATCGAAGCCGTCGTAGACCCAGCCGTGCGACTGCGTGTATCCCGTCACCACCACATTGCCCGAGGCATCGACCGCCACCCCGCGGCCGTAGTCGTAACTGACTCCTCCCAGATAGGTTGACCAGAGGTGCGCCCCTGACGGGCTGAGCTTGGCCACAAAGGCGTCTCCGTCGTTGACGCCTCCATTGTAGCTCGCGTCGAAGCCGCCGGAGATCCAGCCGCTTGATTTTGTATAGCCCGCCACCACCACATTGCCCGAGGCGTCGACGGCCACACCGCAGCCTTGGTCTTCACCGCTTCCGCCCAGATACGTCGACCACGCCAACTCCGGATCAATCACCAGCGGAGCATCCGCCTTCACCTGCCCATCAATCTCGAACGCATACGTCCGCTCATCCACCAGCACGAACCTTCCCGGCAGCTCGGTTCGCTTGCCGGCGATCTCCTGGTAAATGATGGGCGCATCGTCGGTGAGGCTGCCCCAGCCATCGCCGACGTTCACGATGAGCGAGCCGTCCTTGGCGAGGGAGAGGCCAGCGATGCCGGAATAGCGGATGCGGATCTGGCGCCAATCGGCGCCTGGGGCCACGTGGAATTCGTACTTCAGGTTTGAGCGGCGGCCGTAGGTGTGGAGATCGATGCCGTCGTAAAGCCCTTCGTAAACGACAACGCCGAACGTGGGCACGCCCATCTGCCACTTGCTGTGATCGGAGCCGAGGCAGTAGTTGATTTTTGTCTCGAGCACCTGACGGCCAACGGGCTTGATCTGGCGGGCGCCGGGGAAGGCGGCGGAGAAGAGAAGGCTTTGGGCTATAGGCTTTGGGCTTTGGGCTGAGGCCGAGGGCGGACGATTGCCTCGAAGATTCGGCAAGTCCGCCCCTACGTTCGCGGCATCCATCCCAACGCGTTGGAAGACTTGAAAGACGGGGCCGCTGGTGGTGTGGTAGACGTTCGCCCCGCTGCCGTGGAATGCGTAACGGATGGAGGGATCGTCGATCTGGCCGGTGTTCTCGATGAATGCGGCGGGCGATGCGGAGAAGAACTGAAGCGCCTTTTGGCGTGTCGAAGCTTCCTGATCGGGCGGCGGGCCTGCGTGTGCCGTGCAGACGGCAATGAAGCCCAGACTGACCAATCCTCTCATCAATACAGCACGTCCCATCGATGTGACCTCCTTGCCTTCGTCAGGCACTCAACGAATCCCAGACCCGTTCGCGTGACCATCCACGCATGACAGCGGCCGATCACCGTGCGAAGGCTGATCGGCCGCGGGATGAATTCAACAAGGGGAGCCGGCGATGCTCATTTCTTCCGGCGATACGCGGCGAGGCCGGCAATGCCAAGCCCCAGCAGCGTGAGCGTCATCGGCTCGGGGATCGGGGCGATCGTGACGTCGCTGAAGCCATCGAACGCCTGGGAAAGGTCGTTCAGAACCATCGGCTGCGAGGTGAAGATCAGGTCGTAGAGTGTGCCGGCGGGGCCGAACTCGGGCTCAAGGCTGCCGCCTATGCTCTGAATGCTGCCCGCTCCAATGAGCACAACGACGTCATTGGCCTGCTCCTGAAGCCCTGCCACGGCGATAGTCCCCGACAGCAGCGTGCCCGTCGAATCGGAAATCAATAAGGTTCCTTTTTCGAAAACCGCATCAACGATCCCGCCAGACGAATTATCCTGCTTCAGCGAAATGCTCAGGGAAAACGTCGCATCCGGGATGACCGTCTGCACGCCATCTCTGGCATGGATCACAAGCGGCCTGACGCCATAGATCGTGAGTGTCCCGATCCCGAAATCGCCGCCGACCGGCGAGAAATCAGTCGGGACGGTCGTTGCGGAAATGTACGAGATGGGTGCGCTCAGAGCGCTTGACGTGAACACGACAATCAGCAACAGCGCGAACACCACTTTAGACGTTCTCATGTAATCATCTCCTTGTCGAAAACATCGTACGAAATTCTTATCCGAAAGGGACCCACAGCCCCACAAAGCGGACCTTCTTGCCGAAGCGCCTTCTCTGTATGATTTCTTAAGCAAATTGTGTGCCAACTGCTCCGCCGGCCGATGCATTTCGTGCACTTCCAACACGTAAGTCAATGCGCCACAAGCACTTCCAACGTTTGCCACCGCGACGCGGGGCGGGTGAGGCAAAATCTACAGGCTGAGGCGGCGATGCAATATTTGGACACCAATAAGGCAAAAAGGAGTGCCAAATCCGGCATAAGTCATTGCGGCACAATCACTTAAATGCAATGTTGCGTTTTTTGGACGCATGTCTTGCAAATGGCACGTTCCCGCCGATGCGAACTCTGCCCCATCAGCCAGCGACCGGTATCCCGATCGGCACGAAAACCGAAACGAAGACGCCTGCCAACGGTTGGCAGGCGCCTTGGAAATCACTGAAACCCCAGCCCGCGCGGCCGACTTCGCGCTCACTTCTTCCTGCGATAGGCTGCCAGCCCGGCCAGCCCCATCATCAGCAGGCCGATAGTGGCCGGCTCGGGGACCGGCGTGATGCTCAAGTTGCTCCTGCCCACAAACTCGCCGCTGAGATCGCCGAGCGCCGCCGGCTGAACTTCGAACGTGATCTGGTAAATCAAGCCGTACGGCCCAAAATCAGGAAGCAAGCTGCCAGAGGTCGGGATGAATGTGCCGTTTGCGGCGAGGATCCCGATATCGTTGAACACCTCGGAAAGCGTGAGGTTGGTCATCGTGCCGCTGACCAGATCATTGCCCGCCGAATCCTTGAGGGACACCGAGCCGGCACCGAAAACGCCCACTACCTGGCCGCCGGATGAAGAATCGATCTGCAGATCGGCCTCCAAGGCAATCGACCCGCCCTGGAACGGAACCTGACTGCCGTCCACGTAGTGAACGATCAAGGGACGTGTTCCCGACAGCGCGAGCTCGCCAAGTCCGAAGGCGCCTCCGATCGGCGAGAATGACGTGGGAACGGTTGTTGCCGAGATATAGGCGATGGGCAATGCCGACGCGCCTGCGGCAATGAGACCGACGAACACCAAAGCTGACAATGTCTTGAATTTCACGATCGTGCCTCCTTTTCATATTGGAAAGCGCATTAAAACAAACCTGCAAAACTGAACTTGAAGCATGGTAGAACCTCTGCCCACAGCCCCTCTACGGGCAGAGCCCTTGCCACAACTCGTTTGATCAATAAGCAAATCATGTGCCAAACCGCTTTGAGAAAGAGGAGTCTCAGGCCAAGCTGATGCCTAACATCTTGTGGCACAACGACTTACGAAATGCGGAGACAACCGGGCATTGCCGCTCGCAGCGCCCGACTGATCCCGTCTCCGATGCAAAAAATGAACATAAAAAGAGCCAAAAACCCGCCTTCCATTGACGTAAGTTATTGTGGCGCAATGAGTTAAGCTCTATGATGCTTTTTCTGAACGCATGTCGAGCAAAAAGCACGATTTCCGCCCCTGGGAAGTGCGGTTTTCGCGTCATTTTGCCGACCATCTACGGGAAGACGGGAGGACGGGAAGACGGGAGGAGCCCCACACATCCTCAATCACCTCCCTCGCGATGCTCAGGCGCCCCGCGCCCCGGTGCCTGTTAGCCATTGAAAAATCGCCCCCGGTTCGATAGAATTCTGTACTGATCCTATGAAAAAGACCCATTACGCCATCATCCTCACGATCCTCGCAGCGGCCGGGGCCGCCGGCACCGCCTTGTGGCTGACCAATCGCCACGGCTCGAAGGCCCGCGCACAGCTTCTGGGCGAGAAGTTCCACGACCCGCAGCTCCATCTCACCTACTATCCGCCCTTTCAGTGGCGGCCTGTTGCCCCGGCGGCCGAGCTGCAGAAGCATTTCTCCGGCGATCAGAAGCGGTTGATCGCACACTTCGAAGGCCCCAACCCCGGCGACCAGGCCGACCTCGTCATCATAAAGGCCCCCGACCGCCTTCGCCAGCTCCGCGAACAGGTGCTCGCGCAGAAGGACCCGAAGGCCGACACGAAGGTGATCGTCGATGAGTTCCGCCACGTCAACACCGTCCCCGCCTGGGTTTATGAATACATGACCCGCCAGAACATGTTCATCAGTCACACGATCTACGTGGT
>Ga0172363_10004571_pt1:0-10000 | contig 11200 bp, 10 predicted proteins | sample LakKivs2_kivu2a2_FD_114541 | JGI IMG/M metagenome (GOLD analysis project Ga0172363, IMG submission 114541) | Sediment microbial communities from Lake Kivu, Rwanda - Sediment s2_kivu2a2 | ecosystem: Environmental > Aquatic > Freshwater > Lake > Sediment | place: Rwanda: Western Province... | reverse complement strand
TTTTGTTGACCATAATATAAGGAAAATCAAGCAGTTAGTCAACAACCGTTACCCCGCAAAAAATAGAAATCAAAATTTTCTGGCGAAAACGCTTGACCTCGAGCCGGCACGGAAGCTGCATTTAACCTGCTGAGTACCCTGACCGAAAAGTAGTCATGTTTGATGCTGCTGAAAAAGAAAGTGGTGACAGGAGGGGATTAAAACGTCGGTTCCGTAGCCATGCGGTCCAGGAATGGCGTTTGACTTCCGGGAGGAGAGTGGATCGACAGCAAACAAACCCTGGAAGAAGAAGACCCGAGGACCGGGAAAATTCCGGACAGAAGCCGCCGGGACCTGGCCAGGCTGGCTACTGACTATGAGCCGGTGAGAAAAAGCAAACCCGGAGACCAAGGTTGCAGGGAGGAATTTCAAATGATCACAGAAATAATGTTCCCGCCCACAAATCAATTAGCAGAACAGCCGGCGACTCGGGTACTAAGGGCAGACGGCCGCTGCCTGGAGTCCGGAGCGGATTTCTATTGCTTATCTCAGGCGAAAGAATTGGAAGTTATATCAGATGATCCGGCCGACGAACGCCCGGGCACAATAGCACGGGAGCTGATTAAACTTTTTAAGCGAATTAAGCGAAACTCAGGCCGCCCCGGAAAGCCGGCGATAAGAGCCAGCCAGATTCTGGATAGAGTCAGGGGTTCCCCGGAGTTCAGGCTCAAGCGGAGTCCATCGTCCGGCTTCTCCCTGGTTGAAACGATGCTGGCCATGGCCCTGGTGTTTTTCCTGCTGGCCGGCACCGCCCAGATGCTCTGCTATTCATTCTTATTAAAGCAGAGGGCCGACCTTCACCGGATTTCAGCCGACCTCGTTTCCAATAAAATAGAGGTTTTAAGAAGCCTCGGCCCGGAAGACGAGGCTCTGTCTCCGGGGGTTCACCAGGAGACAGTTCAGGATAAGAACTCTGGCCGGTCTTTCTTTCTGACCTGGGAAGTGAGTGAAGAGGACAATCTGAAGAAGATCCAGCTGAGCCTTTATCCAGCCCCTTTCGGAAGCCGGCCGCCGCTCAGGGCCTGCTGGTTCCGGTCCGAAACTCTTGGTTTTTAGGGGGACAAATGGGACCGGGACAACATATGAACATTCATTCATATATTAAGGTAGGCTCAATGAGGGTGCCTGACCCCTGGCTCCCAACCTCCAGCCCCGCTGAAAACCACATTCGGGTCAAACGCTGCAATCGGACCAGAATGAGAATCAAATCAAAGGAAGACTATTTCCGCAGACATCTCCTTCCGGAAATTCATGGCAACCGGATTCTTCCTGGTTGCTTTTAGAGAGGCCCTTGAGATGAAAACCAGAGGAGGCAGAAAGATAAGACCTGATAATATTCTTGCCCCTTACTCCTGGCGAGTACCCCATCGCCTTCTGGCCGGATTTTCCATCCTGGAGTGCCTGATCAGCCTGAGTCTCAGCCTGCTGATTCTGGTTTCAGCCCTGGAGGTTTCTGTTCGGGCCAGAAGAGTATTCATGAAACTGAGCGAATCGCAGGAAAAGAATCTGGCCATGGCCATAGCCCTGGAGAAAATACGGGAGGACTTAGAAACGGCCGGAGCGGGGATTCCCGGGCCGCTTCCGGATTCTGACTTTGCTCCGGTTCAGGTCATAAATCAGACCCTGACCATTTTTTCGGCTGAAGTAAAAACAAGCCTGCTGGCAGACACTTCCCCGGGAGAGGCTTTTCTCTTCATTGAGCTTATTTCAGGGCTGAGCGCTCTTCTGAAGAAGGGCCAGGCTGTTTACCTCGCCGAGGGCACCTCCGGCCGGCTCCTTTATATAAATGCCGTTGCCGGAAACAGGCTGACTGTTTCCCCGTCTCTGGACATCGCCTTTGAGGCCGGCCGCACCGCAGTCATCATCCTGGAAAAAGTCGAGGTCTATCTGGATGTCCCGCAAAAAATCCTGAGGCGCCGGGTCAACAACACCACCGGACAACCATTAGCAGAAGATATTACCGGCTTCAGTGCCGGTTACCAGGAAGCGAGCAATCTGGTCTTCCTCAGCCTGACAGCAGAATCAGGAGGCAAGAATTATGAATATGAACTTGTTGTTTGCCCAAAGAATCTTGGCCTGTTTTGACAGCAAAAATGTCAGCCAGGGAATCCGTCAGAAAAAAGCCAGGGCAAAAATTCCCGGGCGACCGCCCAGAAAGGAAGGACTGTCTCTGCCGGAATGCCGACAGGTAAGCACACCCCTTAAAGTCCTGAATTGCTGGTGCCCGATTGCGGGCTGGCCCTTGAGCTCCGCTCAAGCTGCAAATTCAGGGTCAAAGCCCCCTGTTCTGTTAAGAGCTCGCCCGGGCTCGGCCCTTATGGTCTGCCTCCTGGTAATGGCCATTTTTACAACCCTCGGAATGGGGTTGGTGATTAATTCCCGGCTTTTTCTTCAGACCCATGGCCTCCGGAAACTGGCGCGCTTTTCTTCTGTAGCGGCCGAAAATGGAATCAAAAAAGCCTGGAACCGAATCGAAGCCAGAGTAGCAGAAAGCTTTTCCGGAGGCGAAATAAGCCAGGAATTCTTTCAAACCATACAGGAGGATACTGAATCAAGGGGTCTGGAAATAATCCAGCCTCTGATTGAGGCGGGAAGCTTCGGGCAGGAAGACGATTTTTCCAGCCTGGCCTGGCAAACAGTTCCCACGGCCAGCCTCATCGGGATTTATTCTGACGAACACTACCTTAAAGCAACCTTCGGGTTTAACATAAAATCCACCGGGAGGGCGCAGGGGTTCAGCGGAGCCAGGGTCGAAGAGCTGAGGTGCGAACTGGTCCTGCTCGCCGGACACCTGCCCCTCAACCAGGTGCCAGCTGTAATCAATGAGGGCGGTATACAAAGAGAAGACCTGAATAAAATTAAAGTTCAGAATCTGCGGCCAGGTGCGACGCTCCCGGCAGGAATTAAAACCGTATCCCAGAAATTTATCCCTGACGACGGGCTCCCGCTTCTCGCCCGCGGCCTGAAAATTCTGAAGCCCGGATCCCTCCCCAACTGGCTGCTGCGCCAGGCCCTGGGCCTGGAGCCCGGAACCGAACCCGTGCCGGATGGGGTCTACCTGGTTCAGGATAGCCTCGGGCCGGGCGGCGTATACGTCCAGGGAAACCTGACCCGGCTTCTGCTGGGAATTGACAGCGGCTTTCAGGTGGTTCAGTTTCAGCAGGCAGAAACTTTCTGGCTGCTTCGTTTCAATCCGTCGACCGCCAGGACTTCCTTTATCTCCCCTTCTGGAAGACAGGATTTTGACCAGTTGCCTGTCCCCATAATCATGATTAACGGTAGAGTCGAGGAGCTGGCCGCCGGACGCCCCGAGTCCTCAGGATTCCTGACAGCCGACAACGACGAGAACATTCCGGCTTTCCTGAACGGCCTCAAGCTAACCATCGTCTGCTCCCAGAAAGTCAACCTCACTTCCAGCCTTTTTTCTGACGGCCTAAACTGGCAGGAGGGGCTCCCCTATCTCAGAAGCAAGCAGTCGCAGGTTATCATCTGGTCCACGGGAAAAGATTTTCAATCAGAAGAAGCGGTAGATGGGGGCATAAGTCTTCTTGGCGACCCGGGTAGCAGAGCCATGATCGAGGCTAACCTGGTCGCCGGCGGCACGGGATTTTCAGCCGAATCCGCAGGAGATCAAGTCCAGATAATCGGTTCTCTGGCGGCCACGGCCCTGAACCCGGGGCAGACGGAAATCGCAATCAGCGCCCGGGCTGAGCTTCCCTCGCCATCATCTTCTGAAGTCGACCTTCAGGTCTTCTCCGAAACCCCTTTGCTTCACCTCAGTCATATCAGAATTCTCGAATGGAGGCCATCAAAATGAAAGAAAACACAGGCAAAAGAAAAAACGGCGGATTCTCTCTTCTGGAAACCACGGTGGTTCTGTCGCTGGCAGCTCTGCTGGTTCTTATCGGTTCTTCCTTCAAAATTAACAGTAAGAAACATCAACTGGAGGTAGCCGTCCGCAAGGTCCACTCCAGCCTGTCTCTGGCCCGCTTCCGTTCGGTGCAGAGACAGGTTCCGGTAAGAGTCAGTTTTGACGGCGGCTTCTGCGAACTGGCTGAATACGATAGCGAACGAGCGCTGTGGCTGAAAAAGAGCCGGGATCTTCTGGAGGGTGTTGAGGTAGCCGCAAACAACGCTCCGGTCTTTTATCCGCAGGGAACAGTTTCCAGTCTGGCCACCATAAGGCTCAGAAACGACAGCGGCGCCTATCAGGTGACCGTAGCCATAACCGGAAGAATTAAAGTTGCCGCCGTCGAATAAAATGAAAAGAGAGCTCTGCAAATTTAAAATTCAAGATTAATTTTTAGGGCGCAATTAAGATCTCTTAACCCAAGATTGCCGCAGTCCATCTTTATTTGAATCCGGATATTGTAAAAAGGGGCGGTACTTTGGGCAGCGATAATCATTTAGATTGGCGCTGTGTCTGCGCACTTCGTCTGTGAACACAATAACTGAGATTGTTCTTTTTTTAATTACCTCAGACCGAATTAATGATTGCATTAATCCGCCGTATATTTTATAAGAAATATCTCCCGGTAGATTTTTTTATAATTAACGACGAGAAGGAGGAGGAAATGAGGATAAAGAAATCTCCCTTCATAATTTTTTTCCTCGTTGTGCTTTTTATCGTTCCGGCAGTTATTTGCCGGCTCGAAGCCCAGGAACCTTACAGGCTTCCGCCCAAAGAAATTGTTGATATACTCAGCGCTCCCCCGCTACCCACGGTCAGCTTCGACCCCACCCGGCAGACCATGCTTCTGAGTTATTATGAAGCAATGCCTTCCATAGAAGAAGTTAGCCGACCTTTTTACCGGCTGGCCGGAATCAGAATCACCCCCCATAACAACAGCAGGCAGGTACTGCGCTACTTTAATAAATTTGTTCTGAAGGACATAAAATCTGGCCGCGAAATTCAAATCGCCCTACCTGAAGAACCGGGATACGGCTCCCCGGAATGGTCGCCCGACGGAAAGAGGCTGGCTTTTCAGCGATACCTGGATAATGGGCAGGAACTCTGGATCGTCGAAGCCAGAACCGGTCAGGCCCGGAAAGTCTTCGGTCCGGAACTGAATTCAGTGACCACGGATGGTTTTGCCTGGTGGCCGGACAGCCAGAGCCTGCTTGTCATGAGCAATCCTGAAGGACGGGGTCCGGAGCCGGCTGCCCCTCGCGTTCCGGTCGGGCCCAATATTCAGGAGACGTCGGGAAAATTCGCCCAGGTGGCCACCTTCCAGGACCTGTTGCGCACTTCCTATGACGAAAAACTTTTTGAATATTATGCCACCTCCCAGATTCTGAGGCTCGACCTGAAATCAGGGCAGCTTCAGAAAATAGGCTCTCCGGGAATCTTTCAATTAGTAATCCCATCACCGGACGGAAGATTCCTCCTGGTAAAGAAGATTAAAAAACCATTTTCCTACAGCGTCCCCTATTCGTCTTTTGCGCATACTCTCGAAATCTGGGATGCCCTGGGGCAACAGGTTAAAATAATTGCCGACCTGCCGGCAGCCGAAGAAGTCCCCAGAAACGGTGTGCCCACAGGCCCGCGCTCAGCCGGATGGCAGCCCTTAAAGCCAGCCACCCTGGTCTGGGTGGAAGCCCTCGACGGCGGGAATTCGGAAAAACCCGCAGAATACCGAGACCGGGTGCTGGCTCTCGAGGCTCCCTTCACCCCTGACCCGGTTGAACTTTTCAGACTCCCCCAGAGGTTTCAGGGAATCATCTGGCTGGGAAAAGCCGGCCAGGGACTGGTCAGTGAATTTGAATGGAGAAAAAGATGGCGTACCACCTATCATTTTGAATCGACTCGACCGGGAGCCCTCCGGAAAATCTTCGACCTCAGCGCCCAGGACCAGTACAACGACCCGGGAAGGCCGGTGATGATACCCACTCCGTCAGGAGAGTTGATCGCCCTTCAGGATGGAGATTTTATTTACCTCAACGGCACCGGAGCCTCGCCTGAGGGAGACAGACCTTTTCTGGATAAATTCAACCTTCAGACTCTGAAAAAGACCAGACTATTTCGCTGCGACCGCGGCGTTTACGAGAGTTTTGTGGCTTTTGCCGGTAACAGCCGGGACAGAATAATCACCAGTTCTGAGTCTCCAACCGTCCCACCTAATTATTATCTGGTCGACCTGAAATTGCGCCGGAAGACAGCACTGACTTCCTTTCCCGATCCAGCACCACAGCTGACAGCAGTTAAAAAGCAATTGATTAAATACAAGAGAGATGATGGAGTGGAACTCTCCGGTACGCTGTATCTGCCTCCCGGATATAAGGAGGGCGAGAGGCTGCCGGTTGTAGTCTGGGCCTACCCGAGGGAATACAGCGACCCGGCCACTGCCGGGCAGGTCCGCGGCTCTCCCCACAGGTTTACCTTTTACCGCGGGGCCAGCCAGCTCTTCTTCCTGACTCAGGGGTATGCCGTTCTCGATAATGCCCAGATGCCGGTAGTCGGAGACCCCAAGACCATGAACGATACTTTTATCCCGCAGATCGTGGCCAACGCCAAAGCCGCTATAGACATTCTGGACCAGATGGGAATCGCCGACCGCAAGAGAGTGGGGGTTGGCGGACATAGCTACGGGGCCTTCATGACCGCCAACCTTCTGGCTCATTCCGACCTATTCGCCGCCGGAATCGCCAGGAGCGGAGCCTACAATCGGACCCTGACTCCTTTCGGTTTTCAGAATGAAAGGAGAACTCTGTGGGAGGCACCCGACCTCTATCTCAGGGTTTCACCCTTCATGTACGCCAACCGGATTAACGAACCGATTCTCCTGATTCACGGTGAAGCTGATAACAATTCCGGAACCTTTCCGATACAATCGGAAAGATTGTTTGCCGCTTTGAAGGGATTCGGAGCCACAGCCAGGCTGGTGATGCTGCCATATGAAAGCCACGGCTACTCGGCCCGGGAATCTGTGCTTCATGTTCTGGCTGAAATGATCGAATGGTTCGACAGATATGTTAAGAGAAAATAATCTGAAATCATTGTTGCCCGGCGTGGAAAACTAAATTTCTCATAATGCCATATAAAATTTATTATTAAATTCTCAACTTAAAATTGTGACAGCTTTTGATTTTTATTTATCAAATTCTGTCTTTGTTTTTGCAAATTTAAAATTCTTCAATCAACAAAAAAGAGGTCGAAAAAAATTTCCACAATTGCTGTGCAAAAGCTTGTGGAAATCGCAGATGAAAACTGATCTATGATGTTGAATTTTAATAAGATGTGGTAAATTGCACATTTTTTGTGCATCAAAAATTTTGCCATTATTTTTAACTGTTGTATTATCATGCGGTTATGACCTCTTTGGAAGCATCAAACCGGTCAGGAAAGCCCTGTTTTAACATAAAAACTTTATCCTCAACGACTAAAATGTTAAGATACCTGTGAATAGGGCAGAGGAGAAAAATGAAAAATAGCAATACGAAAAATCTTATCTTCATCCTGTGCTTGATTTTAGGGTTTAACCTGGCTTTCTTCCGCTCTTCATCAGCCTCAGGGCAACAGCAATTGCCCGCGCCGGGAAAAGTTGAAGTCCGTTCTGTCGAACCTTTCGTTTATTGCGCCTTGAGCCGGGAAGGGTCATTCTCAGAAATTGAATCGCTGATCGGAGAATTGATGCAACACATGCAGAATCAGATGGTTTTCCCAACCGGAGCCATGATCGGTATCTATTATGGCGATCCAGGGCTGACCGAGGCTGATAAAATGCGCTGGGAAATTGGCTTTCCGATAAACGAGCAGGCTCAAGTGCTGGCCCCGCTTGAAAAGAAACAATGGACATTCAGCCAGGTAGCAGTCAGCGTCCATCAGGGACCGTATGACACCATCGGTCAGACCATCCTCCAGATCCAGGAGTGGCTGGAAGAAAACGGTTATTCCCAGGCAGGACCGATCCTGGAAAGATATCTCGACCCCGACCCGTCACAGATGAGTTCAGGTAGCCTGAAGACTGAAATCTGGATTCCCTGCGTGAAAAGGTAAAACGGCAGAAAAAGACCGGGTTTCAAAAAAGGAAAGCATCCGAATAAATCAGAATAATCAGTCTAAGCCCCTGAAGGGAAATCCTCCCGTTCATCAAAATAAAAGCTACCGCGGTTCCAGGTCTTCGATCCGTTTCTGCCCGAAGCAGGCCTTGACGCAGAGACCGCAGATGTACTGGCCCACCAATCCCCTGTCCCGAAATTCTTTCAATTTTGAAAAACAGGCCAGATGGTCGAAGTCGGCCGGGCTATCCTTGATGGCTGCCGCCGGACAGACCGGCTGACAGCGGCGGCAATCTCCACAACCGAAAGAAAGGGGGAGATCGGTTTTCAGGGGCATATTGGTGAGGATGGTAACCAGCCGGAAGCGAGCGCCCAGCACAGGGTTGACCAGGAGGTTGTTTCTTCCCAGCCAGCCGAGCCCGGCTAACTGACCGATCTTTTTATGCGACAGGTGCGCTCTTTGATTTTTCCAGTCAGTTACCTGGGAAGCAGCTATGGGTAGCGCCAGATAACCGCGGGAGTTTATCAGAGACGAGAGTTCAAGCGCTGCCCGGTCAAGAAAGGCGTTAAGCTGCCGGTAATGATGGAAATACAGAGCAGTGGGGGCGTCTTTAATATCATCCAGGACTGACAGCAAAACTTCCTTGCCCAGGGAAACAGCGTAATCGTAGCGGTCGGTCAGACCGGGAGACAGGGAAAAATTGGTGCGAATTTCTCTGATATCAGCCACGCCGAACAGGTCAAGTCCGAGAACCTCAAGGCAGTATTTTCTCAAGTCTTTATAATTGAGCTCGGCTGCTGTGCTATTCATGATTTATCCATTTTAAGTTTCCTGGGCTTTGAAGTCAAAGCAACGCCCGGTTGACCGGTGGCCTCTTTTGAAGTATATGTAATTTTCCGGACCCGAGGTCCCTAATGTTCTGGAGATAAGGAGAGGAAAGCAATGGCAGAAAAAACCCTGGCCATAATCAAGCCCGACGCGGTGAGAAAAAAAGTCGTCGGCAGGATAATCCAGAGAATAGAAGATGAAGGATTTGAGATACTCGGACTCAAGATGCTGCATCTGACCAAAGAGGATGCCAAAAAGTTTTATTATGTGCATAAAGACAAGCCTTTCTATGAGAGCCTGACCGATTTTATGTCTTCTGGACCGGTGGTGGTGCTGCTTCTGGAGAAGGAAAAGGCTATAAAGCAATGGAGAGAGGTCATGGGGGCAACTGACCCTGCCCAGGCTAAGCCGGGTACCCTGCGTCGATTGTATGGTTTCTCGGTGGAAAGAAATGCAGTCCATGGCTCGGATGGCCCTGAAACCGCAGAATATGAAATTGGCTTCTTTTTCGGCAAATAACAGAGTAAAAATTATTTTTCCGCCAGGAATAAAAAAATACTTGACAAAAAATAAATAAAGTTTTACATTTTTTGTGCGCCTTGGATGAGAATGAGAGTCAGGGGGTATTGTCTTTTCCTTTTCCCATCCCTCTTGCTCTGTCATTCCTCCGGGCTGAAAAGCTTATAGGAGGTACCCACAATGCGTAAATCTTTAATTAAAGTCGTTGCCATTCTGGCCTGCCTGATTTTCACCATTAGCCTGGTGCCGGCAATGTATGCCGCCGAGAAAAAGATCTCCAAGGATGACCGCCTGGTTTTTCAGAAGCCTCTGAGCCTGCTGGTCTCCATTTTCCCGTTCCTCGGCTCAGTCGTTGACACCGGCAGCAAAGCCACTACCAGCACCACTGTCAAGAAAAGCCTGAAGCCGACTGCTGAGATCCAGATCGGAACAAAGCCAGGCAACGAAAGAGACTGACAGGCAAATAATTCCTGTAATTCAGATTTATCTCACCATATGGGGTGAGAAAAAAATAACTTTCTCACCCCCTCATTCCCCTCTTTAAGCCATTGACAAGCATCCCCTTAACTGATTTATTTAAGGGGAGGATTTCCTTTATGGAAAAGTCTATCAGGT
>Ga0172363_10004569_pt1 | contig 11201 bp, 6 predicted proteins | sample LakKivs2_kivu2a2_FD_114541 | JGI IMG/M metagenome (GOLD analysis project Ga0172363, IMG submission 114541) | Sediment microbial communities from Lake Kivu, Rwanda - Sediment s2_kivu2a2 | ecosystem: Environmental > Aquatic > Freshwater > Lake > Sediment | place: Rwanda: Western Province, Lake... | reverse complement strand
CCAAACTTTATTAGATTCAAGTAATGTTTGTGTGCAAGGTTTTTACAATTTAGAGGAATGTGGTCCTAATGATGGTTGTTTATCTGTATTAGAGAATTCTAACAAATATCATGGAGATTTATTAGGAAGATTTCATGCAACTCAAGATAAAAAAGAATTAAACGATAATTGGTATCTTATATCTGAGCAAGAGCAAGCCTATTATTTAGAAAAAGGCTGCAGATGGCGTTTTGTTTGCCCACCTCGAGGATGTTTTGTTGTATGGGATAGTAAGACCATTCATATGGGAACTGAGCCGAGATTACCAAGAAAATCTGTTAGAGATAGATTAGTGTATTATATCTGTATGATGCCAAGAATGGCGAAGACATATAAAGGATATACATTCAAGGGAATCAAGCAGAAAGATGTTGATAAGAAGGTGGAGGCGATTACATCGCAAAGGACGACGACACATTGGCCTTATCCGGTGAAATTATTTCCGAAGAAGCCGAGATTTTTTTCGCAGGAGATTGTGATTGATTCGGCAAGAATACCCAGGATGACTATGGAGAGTATGACACCTTTGATGAAGAATTTGATTGGAATATAAAAATAAATTGTTAGGTAATGTAATGAATACATTACCGATGTTAATGCCGATAAGGAGGCGGAATTATAAGAGTGGATTTGATAGAGTATGTTCTTCAATAAAGAATTATTGTCATAATGGTTGTAATATTAAAGTAGAAGGTGGAAAGATATGGTTTGTTATGCATCAGATTGTTGAGACATTGTCATTAAATTTAAGTATGGAAGAAAGTTTGCATACGTGGTTAACAATATATCAAATAATAAATTCAATGCAGTGTTGTGATTGTAGGTTATATTCATTGGATTGGTTGAATAGGATATCACCGCCGCATAATTTACCTAAAACAAAGGATGATTGGGTGAGAGAAGTTTTTAATCATCATAATAATGTTACGAGGAAAATTATAGATGGAGCTGGGGGGATGAGTAGTAAAAAGTTGATGAAATGGGAGGAATATGTGGAGGAGATGAGTAGGAGGAGGGCGAGTTGTTTTAGTATGGAGAAGCAGATTAATCCGGTGACAAAGCATAATTTATTGGCGACGTTAAATGCGACGATAAAGATGTTGGAGAAGTTATAAAAAATTGATTTATAGATGAATTGGATGGTTTTAGGTAAAAATGAGTTTAGTAGGATTGGTGAAGAATTTGGTTACAGATTGGGGTGAGATATTGTTGTTGGATGTGGGTGAATTGGAGAGGATATCGAAGGTTCATGATTCACAGAAGGCGACATATGAGCCTCATTTGCAGATATTTCCGCCGGATAATTTAATTTTTAATTGTTTTAATTTTTTCAATATTATGGATACAAAGGTTGTAATATTGGGTCAGGATCCATATATAAACAAGGGCGAAGCGCAGGGTTTATGTTTTTCAGTTCCGGAGGGAGTGAAGACGCCGCCTTCGTTGTTGAATATATTTAAGGAATTGGAGGCGTTTTATGGGAGGAGGAGGACTAAGACTGATTTGAGGGATTGGGCTGAACAGGGGGTATTATTGTTAAATACGGCTTTGACGGTATTGGAGGGAAAATCTAATATAAATGCGAAGTTGTGGGTTAAGTACACTGATATGATAATATCGGAGATATCGAGAAGATGTTCTGGTGTGGTATTTATATTGTGGGGAAATAATGCGATTGGGAAGTTGCAGTTGATAGATGGTAATCGTCATTTGATTTTGAGGTCAGTTCATCCGAGTCCTTTGAGTGCTTCGCGAGGTTTTTTTGGGGATAATCATTTTGGGGTAGCGAATGATTATTTGGGGAGGATTGGGAGGGGTGTTATAGAATGGATTTAATTTTATAGAAATTGGAGGAATAATTATAATAGAAGGTATGAAAAGGGGAGAAAGTCAGGATGACTTTTTGGCAGGAAGTTTTTCTTCTGTAGATTCTGATGGGAAGGATATGGAGGAGGTTATAGTGGAGTCGTTGGATTCGGCGAGGAGGAGGAGATGTTGTAGTGTGGTTGAGATATTGGGTTGTTATTTGTGAGTTTAGGTTGAATTGGGATATTTTTATTAAAAAAAAATTGTTATAGATATTAATATGATTAGCATATTAAATAAAATATTTTACTTTATAATTTCAGTATTTATATCAGGATATTTTGTATATAAATTGGATGGTTTAAGAAAGAATAATTATATATTGGTAGCAGTTTTTGCGGTAATAATATATTTGATGATTGATTTGTCGTTAAATAATTTAAGTATTGAGAAATTTGCGGATTTTAATGATGGTGAGGTTGGAGAATGGACAGATTGGAGTAGGTGTGATAAGTATTGTGGTCCGGGTGTGAGTAAGAGGACGAGGAAGTTGATAAGGCCTGCGAGGGGTAAGGAAAATCCGGTATTGGTGGAGAGGAGGGAGTGTAATTTGGGGGATTGTGAGAATTTTGAGATGGTGGGTGAGGGAGATTGTTCGAAGAGGTGTGGGGGAGGGGTGAAGAAGAATGTTTATAAGGCTTTTAGGATGGAAATTCCAGATTTATATTTAAGATTGGTTGTAAAAGATGAGGATTGGAAGGCTGCTTTAAAGAGGGATGATAGGACAGCTATGGGGGAGGTTGAGATACCTCCTCCTCCAAAGCCAGATAACTTAAGTGGGCTTGGGCTTTATGGTAATGTTTTTGCACCTTGGAATTATTGGCCGGACGTAAATCCGCGTGGTTTTACGGGTGCGGTTTTTGTTAATGGTGATTTAAAAACCAAGACGAGTGCATATATAGAGTTTGTTAATAAAGTGAAGAGATTTGGGACGGTAGCGCCGTTAGATTCTCCTATGGAGGTTATGAAGTTTCGTTTTAAAAATGTGTGGTATTTTGTGGAGTATTGGTTAACTTTTTTAAATTTAAATAAGGGGCAGAGTGATGTGTATGGGTTTGATGAGAATAGTTTTTCAACTGACAATTTGAAAAAAATTGCTTTGATGAAATTTTTTAAGACGAAAATTGGGGACAAAATTAATTATAATGTAGAAATTTGGCACGATGGAAGAAGGGTAGATGGAATGCAGTGGGAGACTGATGGAAAATCAGAGGCTGAAGTTGATGCGAGAGAAAATAGTAAGAAAGATTTTCAGCTTGTTACCGTAGAGACTCCATGTAATGAGGGTCCTTGTAGTAAGGATTGTGTTCTTGAGTGGACTGATTGGTCAGAGTGTAGTAAGGATTGTGGGGGAGGGGTGACGCAGAGATTTCAGAATATTGTGAATGAGGCGCAGCCTGGTGGTAAGAAGTGTGAAGATAAATATTATGTGAAGGATTATCGAAAGGAGGAGAAGCCTTGTAATACGGCGGAGTGTAAGGTTTCTGCTGCGAGTAGTGAAAAGCCGTGTAGTAAGTCATGTGGGGGTGGTGTTAAGGAGAAGACTGTTGAGATTTGTACTAATAAGATACCAAATTTTTATCCGAGGTATTTATTTACGGATAATGATTGGAAGAAGGCGATAAAGGAGAGGAGTAGTTTAAATAAGGTGGAGGGTAGTAATCCTTATGGATGGGAGACGAGAGTAGAGGGTTTTAAGAGGGATGATGAGAAGGGTGTTGGTGATTATATAGGTAGGGTGGTGGATGATATTTATATATTGGATGGAAAATTTAAGGAATTAATAAAGTTAGAAGGTAGGCCAGGATTGGAGATGAATTATAGAATTCAGAATTTTTTTAATACACCGCTTGCTATTGGAAAGCAATTTGCTTATTTTGTGGAGTATTGGTTGACAATTTTGAATTTAAAAAGTGGAAAGACAACAGTTTATGCGAATAAGACTTCAGGGCCAGGAGGTATAGGTGGGTCAGCAGTTTATCCAGTGGGTGATTTGGAATTTTCGACAGATGGTAATGGAAATTATACTATGAAATTTGTGGAGAGGGGGGCGTCAGGAGGAAAGAATAATGTTGAGGTAAAATGGAATAGTAATCAGGCTGCGGTATATAATCAGCAGATTGGGAATGGAGGAGAAAGAGAAGCAAAAATTGAGCGTGAAAAAAATGGTAAGAATGAATCCTGTGTAAAAATAACATCAATGTCTACTTGTAATCTTCAAGCTTGTGAGAAGGGAGTGCAGCCAGTTGCACCCGTATTTTCGAAAGATGTTGATTGTAGTTATTCAGAATGGAAGGAAAGTGAGCCTTGTAATAAACCTTGTGGTCCTGGTTTAAAGGTAATGAAGAGAGATTATACTTTTCCTCAAGGTAATGGTAAAAAAGATTGTGAACCACCTGATAAATATGAAAGTTTGATGAAAATTGTAGAATGTAATTTGGGACCTTGTCCTGGAACACAAAGTAAGACAACATCTATTGCTGTTTCTTCAGCAGCACCAGCAAAGGCGGTAGATAATCGTCCGGTTGATTGTTCTTATACGTCGTGGAGGGATAAGGAGATGAGGTGTTCGAAGGAGTGTGGAGGTGGGGAGTGGGTGAAGATAAGGGATGTGATACCGGGGCGTAATGGGGGTAAAAATGATTGTAAAGAGTCGTTAATAAATATTTTACCATGTAATACTTTTCCTTGTCAGGATAAGGATTGTTCATATACTGATTGGGTGGATATGGAGTGTTCAAAGAGTTGTGGAGGAGGAATGAAAAATCAGTTACGAATGTTAATTCCTGGAATGGGTAGAGGTAAAAAAGATTGTAATGAGCCATTATCAAGATCTGTTCCATGTAATACTCAGTCGTGTGGAACTGATTGTTTTTATAGTCCGTGGGTAGAAAGTGGTCAGTGTTCGAAGGGTTGTGGTGGTGGAGTTATCACACAAAAGAGAATAATGATACCAGGTTCTGGTAATGGTAAGAATGATTGTAATGAAGCGTTGATAAGAGATGTTCCTTGTAATACTGATCCTTGTAATGAAGATTGTCAGTATTCTTCAACATTTCAAGAAATGATGGAGAAGCCGTGGAGTAGTTGTAGTAAGGAGTGTGGAGGAGGAATTAGAAAAAAGACGAGAACTATTGTAAAGCAGGCATCTGGTAAGGGTAAGAAGTGTGATGAGATATTGGAGTTTACAGAGCCTTGTAATACGCAGCCTTGTAAGGTGGATTGTCAGTATTCTAATGAATTTGATAAGATACCGTGGAGTGATTGTAGTAAGATCTGTGGTGGTGGTACAAGGACAAAGAAGAGGACAATAGTTAGGGAGGGTGCGAATGGGGGTAAGTTATGTAAGGAGCCATTGGAGATTAAGGAGGATTGTAATACACAGCTTTGTGTGGGAGGAGATTGTCAATTATCTGATTGGGGAGAGTGGAGTAAGTGTCCTCCTTGTGGGCCAGGAACGCAGACAAGAACAAGAACTGTTAAAAAAGAAGCGGACAAGGGTAGAAAATCTTGTTCAGAATTTAATTTAACTGAGAGTAGGCCTTGTGCAAATAAGCCTTGTCCGGTAAAATGTCAGATGAGTGATTGGACAGTTTGGTCAGATTGTGATAAGCCTTGTGGGGAGGGAAAGCAGAGGAGGACGAGAAAGATTGAGGTAATACCGACAGATGGGGAGAAATGTCCTGAGATTGAGGAGGTGAGGAAATGTATTACAAAGCCTTGTGAGACTGATTGTAAGGTATCTGATTGGGGTAAGTGGACAGAGTGTTCTGAGCCTTGTGGTAAGGGTAAGCAGACGAGGACGAGAAAAATTTTAGTGGAGAGTAAGAATGGGAAGGCATGTCCGGCATTGACTGAGTCAAAGGATTGTCAGGTTAAGCCGTGTTCGAAGGATTGTGAGGTGTACCCGTGGGGTGATTGGACAGGATGTTCAAAGGGTTGTAAGGGGGGTATAAGGAAGAGGGCGAGATTGGTGAAGCAGAAGGCGAGTGATGGTGGTAAGGTTTGTCCGATATTGGAGGAGATAGAGAATTGTAGTGATAAGCCTTGTCCGGTAAATTGTAAGGTTTCTCAGTGGGGGGAGTGGAGTGGTTGTTCGAAGGCATGTAATGGGGGTATAAGAACGAGGTCAAGAAAGGTGTTGCAGGTTAATAGATTTGATGGGGAGGAATGTCCAGTTTTAACGCAGACTGAGACTTGTAACTTGGATCCATGTCCTGTAAATTGTGAGGTATCAGAATGGACTGCTTGGGGAAAATGTTCAAAGGAGTGTGGAGTGGGTAAGCAGAAGAGGACGAGGGATATTGTTACGCAGCCATTATTTGGTGGATTAAAATGTCCGAGATTAGTGGATGAGAGAAAATGTAATGATAGGCCTTGTATACAGAATTGTGAGGTAAGTGAGTGGACTCCTTATTCAGAGTGTTCAAAGAGATGTGGAGGGGGTAATCAAACGAGGACGAGATATGTGGTAAGAAAGCCAGGTCCAAATGGGGAGGAGTGTCCAAGTTTAAGTGAAACTATTAATTGTAATGCTATGCCTTGTCCGATTGATTGTAAGGTATCGGAGTGGTCTGATTTTGGGGAGTGTTCGAAGAAGTGTGGAGGGGGGGAGAAGGTAAGGACGAGGACGGTAACTGCTTTTCCAGAATTTGAGGGTAAGGAATGTCCTCCTTTGAAGGATATTGTAAGTTGTAATGAGAAGCGTTGTCCGAAGAATTGTAAGGTTTCGAGGTGGGGGGTGTATAGTGAGTGTTCAAAGGAATGTGGAAGTGGAGTGAAGGTGAGAACAAGGCAGATATTGGAGCCGCATGAGATTGGTGGGGAGGATTGTCCGCCATTGGTAGAGGCAGAGTCTTGTAATAATCAAACTTGTGATGAGGATTGTGAGGTATCAAAGTGGAGTGATTGGAGTAAATGCACTAAGAGTTGTGGAAGTGGTGTGCAGATAAAGACGAGGAAGGTTGTAAAGAAAGAGAAAAAAAATGGAATAGGTTGTCCACCTTTGATACAGATGCAGAGGTGTAATACTAAGAAGTGTGTTGGTGATGAGGAGGATGATGATGAGTTGTCGAGATTTAAGGCAATTGTTGCAGACACTGTTGAAGATGTTACGAGGATATCGGATAAAGATTTGGAGAAGTTACAGCAGGTGGTAAATGATGCTGATTTATATCCTGCGAGGATTTTAAATAAGGAGCAGTTGGTATTATTATTGAATGGGCAGAAGCAGAGTAATTTGCAGCCTAATTTTATTGGGAAGGGTTTATTGGAGAATTTTATTGGTAGGACAAATTGTGAGGTGAATGATTATAAAAATATTTTAGGAAGAAGTCAAGGAAAATTTTAGATTATTAAATTTGTTCTTGTTCAATATGTAGAATTAGGATATTTTATTAAAAAATAAATTGTAATAAATATTAATATGGATTATAAAAACATATTAATAAAAATATTTTATTTATCATTTACAGTATTTATATCAACCTATTTTGTCTATAAAATAGATGGATTAAGAAGAGAAAATTATATTATTATTTTAGCTATATCGTTATTATTATATTCATCAATATTTAGTATTTCAATAACAAATAAAAAAAAAGAAAACTTTGTAGGATTGATAAATCGATCGAAAAATGCGTATAAGCCACATCCTTTTCCATTTCAGCAGCCTTCACAACCAAAGGAATCTGAGAAACCTTTACAGCAAAAAGTATCAGAACAACCAAAGGAATCAGAAAAAGCTTCCCAGCAAAAAGTATCTGAGAAAGCTAAGACATCTAAGCAACCTTCAGAAGTGAATGAATTTGTATTTTCTGCACAGCCAAAGAAAAAAAAACCATCACTAAAACCTTTTAAAGCTGTTCAACCATCAACTCAATCATCAACTCAGCCATCAACGCAGGCATCAACACAACAATCAACTCAGCAATCAACGAAACAATTTAAATCCACCCAATCTTCACAAAGTTCATTTGAAAAACGGGGAAGTGTAGATGTTGGTAGGGTAGATTGTAAAGTAACAGATTGGAGGGATGTAAGTGAATGTTCAAAGCCTTGTGGTGGTGGAACAAAAATGCAGAGGAGGGATAGAACTGATGGGGTGAATGGGGGGAGAGATGATTGTCCGAGGGATTTTGAGAGGAAAGTAGCTTGTAATGAGAATCCTTGTCCGATTGATTGTGTATTATCAGATTGGGGAGGAAATTTTGTGTCAAAGGAGTTGATGACTCCAGATTTTTATAAAAAATTTACTGCATTTCCGACTGATAAAGTATTAAAATTGGATGGTTGGACATTGCGTTCAAATGTTGATATAGAAATGGGTGAATCATTAGCTGGAATTTTTACGGATCCTACAAAAGATCCTCCTTCTTTTGGAGTAAATAAGTTATATCCATTGATGACTGGATTTAAGTCAAAGAGGGCGATATTGTTGATAGAGGCTCCAAATCCGATAGAGGTGAGTGAGATAAAAGTTCATCTTGGGGAGATAATTGCATTTAATGAGACAAAAAGGAAAAAAATAGTGGTTAGGGCCTGGAATGGTAATATTGCTGGTTGGGACCAATATGGAAATTCACCATCAAATGCAGTATTAATCGGAGAATATATTCATTTAATAAAGAATATAGTTACGCTTGCTACTGATACGAAAGTTCCTTATCAAAACTGGAAGTTTGAATTTGAGGCGTATTTACCTTTTGAAGATTCTGTAAAAATTAAGACAATCAGATTAATTGGAAAAACTACTTTACCAGATGTTGATGAAGAAGGATTTTCTAAATGCACAAAAGCGTGTGGAGGAGGAACAAAAAGAAGAATAAGAACTGTAAAAGTGCAACCTCAATACGGTGGAAAAAAATGTGATGAACCACTTGTAGAGACAAGAAATTGTAATACTCATTCATGCACGAGTGATTGTATATTAGGAGATTGGGTAAATGAGGGAGATTGTTCAAAGCCTTGTGGTGGAGGAACAATTATGCAGATTCAGCAGATAAAACAAGAAGCAGTTAATAAAAATTCTTGTCCTTCGTTAAGAGACAGAACAAGAAAAATTCCTTGTAATACTCAGCCTTGTCCAGTTGATTGTGTTTTAGGTAATTGGGAGAATGTTGGAGAATGTTCAAAACGTTGTGGAGGAGGTAAGATGAAACAAACAAGAAAGATAATATCCTATCCAACTAATGGTGGTAAGCAATGTCAATCAGACTTGAATAGGGAGATTCCTTGTAATGAGGATAAATGTCCAGAATGTGTTGTATCAGAATGGACTCCATTTGGAGATTGTTCAAAATTTTGTGGTGGTGGTGTTAAAAAAAGGACAAGAGAGTATATTAGAGGAGATAAGAATACTTGTCCACCCTTGATGGAATTAGTTCCTTGTAATACTAAGCCTTGTAATCAGGAGGAGGGGTGTATTACTGAGGAGTGTATGTATGGTTGTAAGGTATCAAGTTGGGGGGATTTTACGGAATGTTCAAAGAAGTGTGAGGGTGGAGTGAAGAAGAGGACAAGAAGAATATTGCGAAATCCTTTAAGAAGTAAATTTAAGTGTCCTCCATTAGAAGAAACTATAGAATGTAATAAAAAACCGTGTGTGACTGATTGTGTAGTAACTGATTGGTCAGATTATAGTAAATGCACAAAGACCTGTGGTGGAGGAACTATGACAAGAACGCGAAAGATAAAAGTTCATCCTAAGAATGTGAATAATTGTCCTCCATTGGAGAAAACAATTTCTTGTAATAGACAGCCTTGTCCAAGTGATTGTGTAGTATCAAGATGGAGTGATTGGGATAAGTGTAGTGTAACATGTGGTGGTGGAACAAGAAAGAGAACAAGACAGGTAATATCTAATCAATCTAATGGAGGAAAGGATTGTCCGCCTTTAAGTGAAGTTGAGCCATGTAATACAAAAGCTTGTGATAATAATTGTTATGTATCTGATTGGAGTAAATGGAGTCCATGTTCTGAAGAATGTGAGGGAGGAATAACGATAAGAACAAGAAGAATAGAAAAAGATGCTATAAAAGATGGTAAGCTTTGTCCTCCGTTGGTTGATATAAAGAAATGTAATGATAGGTCATGTAAGCCAAGAGAAAGAAAGCCGGTTAGTAATAAGAATATTGTGATAAGTAGGAGAGGTGTATTACCAACTAATAAGGAGGTAATGTATTTCAAGAGGTCATTAATAAAATCAGCGAATGCTTTAAATAAGAAATTTAATGATGATGGAAAGCCAGTATTTTTGTTGATGAAGGGTGTTAATGCTCCTGAGCCATTATTTAATTTGATAGACAAGAAGATAATTTATAATAATCAGCTGGATTTTAGAAAGATATATGAAAATACCGAGATAAAACTTCCTAAAAAAGATAAACCGAAAGAAGAGGCATTAGTTGGAAAAGTTAGTAGTTATGTTCCAGATGAATATAAAGTTCCTGCTAACATTCCATCAATGATTCCAAAAGTTGTAAAAAAAGTAAAGCAAGAAGAGCAGAAACTAAGAATAATAAAGCCAAGAGTAATAAGTGAAGAAGTAAAACTAAGAAGAAAAGTAAAAATTCCACAAGAAGAAATTTTCAAAATTAATAATGCAAAAATTACACCGACCGAAAAGAAAAATGAGAAATAAATTGGTCATAGACCGATTGATTATTCTCTGAAAAGCGAAGCTTTTCAAGAACAAAATATATATTTAAAAATATGTTTTAAATATAAATTAGAAAATAATGAGTGAAATAGAAATATTAAAAAAAGAAATTGAAGAATTAAAGCAAAAAAATAAAGAATTAGAAGAAAAACTTAAAAAATATACAAATGGAGATAATCATAAAAGATATTATGATAAAAATAAAGATATTGTTAAAGAAAATGGTAAAAAATATTTAGAAAAATTAAAAAATGAAAATCCTGAAAAATTAAAAGAGTATCGGAGAAATGCATATTTAAAACATAAAATTAAATTACAAGAAAAATTAAAAAATGAAAATTTAGAATAAAATATTTTTGCGTAAATCTATTTAAAAACATTTTATTTATTATATTTATAGAAATGGATAAAGAACCTCCAGATAAATATTCTTGTATTAAACTTCCCCTGCATAAAATTATTAGAAATGAAAATTATGATAGTACATTATCAATAATTAATGATGCTGTTATGAGAACTAATTATATTATTCATAAAACTTATTTATTACTGCGATTATGGATATTACAAAAATATCATAAAAATGAAAATATTCCATTTATTACTGAATCTACTATTAAAATGTGTATGAAATCTT
>Ga0172363_10004568_pt1 | contig 11202 bp, 9 predicted proteins | sample LakKivs2_kivu2a2_FD_114541 | JGI IMG/M metagenome (GOLD analysis project Ga0172363, IMG submission 114541) | Sediment microbial communities from Lake Kivu, Rwanda - Sediment s2_kivu2a2 | ecosystem: Environmental > Aquatic > Freshwater > Lake > Sediment | place: Rwanda: Western Province, Lake... | reverse complement strand
GCGATTAGGAAGGAGGGGCACAGGGAAGTGCACTCCTTCCTGCGCCCTGCGGGCCGACTGGGTCCATGTGCCTGAAGCCCCGGTTTTGCCGGCGACTCCGGGCGAGTCACGGACCATCGCGCGGGCTGCCCGCTAAGGGAAGGAAGGTCTGCGCCAGTCTCCGATGCCATCCCACCATGTGGCGATGTAGTCGGCCGCCTGCTCGCTGTCGTCTCCGGTGTTGCGGCGGATCGCGACGGCCATATCGCGAAGCTGGCGCATGCAAGTCAGGCCGCCGAGCCGCCAGGCGCCGGCACCGATGTCGACGGCCTCGCGTTGAACCCGCGGGAAATCCTTGGCGTCACACGCCAGTAGTCCGGCGAGCCTCTCGGCGTGCGGGTGCAGATCCTGTTGCCATTGCTGTCGCTCGTGCTCCTCGCGGGCGAACGCCTCCGCCAGCAATTGCTCGCGTTTTTCGTGGCGGGCCCGGCGCTGTGCTTCCGCCTGGGCCAGTCGTTCGAGCCGGTGTTTGCGGCTGGCCGGCAGCGCCATTTCGATCAGTCCCGCGAGGGGATCGACGATCACCCACACCCCGAACGTGGTCCTCAAGGTCCCCATCGCCACGCCGAGAAGGAAGCGGAGCGGCTCGTGGGTCCCCATCATGCCGAGCACACCGGCCAGACCGCCCAACAGGGGCGCCGCCACGTACAGGCCCATGTAGTAGCCAGCGGTCGTCAAGGGATGCTCGATCTCGATCCGCTGGGCTTCCCCCATCCCGCGGAAGAGCGCGAACAGGTACACGCTGACGAGCAGGAAAACCACGAGGGCGGAGTGGCCGGACAGGGAGAAGATGACCCACCAGCGAAACCCCCATTGGTGCAGCGCCAACACGAGGATATAGCCGATGCACGCCATGAACCAGATCGTGCTCACCATGTGGATGAGACGCAGGGCTTGTCGTGCCGTCATAGGCCTGCCTTTGCTCCGCCGAGGGCTGCCATGCGCGGCCGTCAGTACCGGCCGCCATAACCGCCGCCGTAGGGGCTGTAGCCCTCGCTGCTGGTCGGCGGGTTCGAGACCAGGTAGTACCCGTAGAAGGCCCGTGCGATCGGGCTGATGAACTCCTCGATGATCAAGCCGGCGGCGGCCAGGATGGTCGGCGGGACATACACGATGTCGCCTTCCTCGAGCAACACGTCCTTGGTGGCGTCCCCCCGACTGATCATCTTGTCGTAGTTGACTTCAAAGATCCGGGGCTCCTCCCCCTCGCGGGTGGCGGGCCGGATCACCTGCACGCGTGACTCCCACGCCATCGCATTCGGCTGCGCCATTGCCAGGGAGGTCAGCAGGCTGTCACGTCCGGTGTAGGTCCGGGGACCCGCGCGGACCACCTGTCCCACCACATAGTAGACCTGGCTGACGTAGGCCGCGACCCGGACGTCCACCGGGTGATCCCCGCCCAACTTGTACAGGTCCTCGATCCGCTGGTTGATGGCGTCGGCGATCTCCTTGGGGGTCTTGCCGGCGACGTCCACTTCGCCGATCCCTTCGAAGCTGACCTTGCCGTCGGGACGGACCCGCTGGCGCTGCATGTGGACCTCCGCGACCTGCGAGCAGTGGACCTCGATCTCGTCGGGCGGCTGCACCCGGTAGTCCTCGGCCGTCACATTCACCTCGTACGGCTTGACCCAGGCCTGGATGTCCTCGGGGTTCGAGGCAAAGCAGCCCGCGATCAGACTGACAAAGACCAGCGATGTCGCCCTGCCCAGTTTCTTGAACGTATCCACCGCAATTCTCCTTTATCGTAGGGACATTATGGGACTCTTCGGCCCTGTACCTCACGCTACAGACCGTCGGCGCGACCTTGCACCGACCTTATAGTGTACATCGTACGTCCGGTCAAGTCCCTTAACCACGGTTGTGTGAAAATGCGCGCCAAAACCGGTCACCGGCGGTCAGATTCGGCCGCCGGAACGCTCGGCAAGGCATTATTCCTATCGAAATTGGCGAAATCCCTTGACGCATGGCGCGACGACCTCGTATCGTAAAGATTTACGGGATCGCTGATATGATGGAGGCAGCGGCATGGAAAGTCTCCGCTTCGCGCGGCAGTTTCTCCGACATCCGAGACAACTCGGCACGGTGGTCCAGAGCGGCCGGTCCCTGGCCCAACAGATGGCCCGCGAGGTCGGCAACTGCATGCACGTGATCGAGTTCGGGGCGGGCACCGGGCCGGTGACTCGGGAGATCCTCAGGCGACTGCCGGAGAAGGGGCATCTTGTTTGTTTCGAGATCAATCGGGAGTTCTGCCGACGGCTCGAGCGGATCGGCGATCCGAGACTGCGGGTGGTCAACGACGATGCTGCGAACTGCGAGCGCTACGTGGATCGCGCCGACTGCATTGTCTCGGGACTGCCGTTGACACTGTTCAACAGTGTGGCGCGCGAGAGAATCCTGGCCATTGCCAATCGGTCCGGCCGGTACGTCCAGTTGCAGTATACGCCCGCCCTGAGCCGGGACATCAGGCGGTACTTCGCGGACGTGAGGCTCCGATTCGTGCCGCTGAACCTGCCGCCGGCGTTTGTCTTTGTCTGCACGTGTCCGAGTGAGGTCTACGCCCAATAAGCGGTGGAGAGGGGGTTGGGTCATGGCGAGAAGCACGTCGGCAGCGCTGGGCACCGTCCGGAAGCGCGACGGAACCATCGTTGATTTCGATGCCTCCAAGATCGAGCGGGCCGTCCAGCGAGCGGCCGCGGAGGTGCTGCAGGACCGCCGGCGCGCGGAGGACATCGCCGCACGAGTGACGCGGGTGGTCGTCGAAGGTCTCTCCTCCCAGTACAAAGGCAGGACCCCCGGCGTCGAGGAGATCCAGGACACGATCGAAGCCACCCTGATGAACGAGGGCTACAGCCGGATCGCCAAGAGCTACATTCTCTATCGCGAGGACCGCTCCCAAATCCGCCTGGCCAAATCCGCCCTCGGCCTGAAGGACGACTTGAAGCTGCCGGTCAACGCGGTGGAGGTGCTCAAGAGGCGGTACCTGCTCAAGGACGAGTCCCGTCGGATCGTCGAGACGCCCAGCGAGCTGTTCCGGCGCGTGGCCCATCACGTGGCCCGGGCCGAGGCCAACTACGTCTCGGACGCCGAGGTGCACGAGATCGAAGATACTTTCTATCGCATGATGCGCCAGCGGGAGTTCCTGCCGAATTCGCCGACCCTGATGAACGCCGGCACGGCGCTGGGGCAACTGTCCGCCTGCTTCGTCCTTCCCGTCGCGGATTCGGTGGAAGGCATCTTCAAGGCCCTGGCCGACATGGCGCGCATCCACCAGACGGGCGGCGGGACCGGCTTCGGCTTCTCCCGCCTGCGCCCGCGCGGCGACCTGGTCGGTTCGACGCGCGGACGGGCCTCCGGCCCGATCTCCTTCCTGGGCATCTTCGACAAGGCCACCGAGGTCATCGTCCAGGGGGGCCGCCGTCGCGGGGCCAATATGGGCGTGCTGCGCTGCGACCATCCGGATATTGTCGACTTCATCGAGGCGAAAGTCGGCTCGGATGCCCTGCGGAATTTCAACCTGTCGGTCGGCGCCACGGACCGGTTCATGCGTGCGGTGGCGGAGAATCGGCCGTTCGACCTGGTGAATCCGCGGACGGACAAGAGTGTGAAGCGCCTGGGCGCCCATTTCCTGTTCGATCTGATCGTCAACGCCGCCTGGCGGACGGGCGACCCGGGCCTGATTTTCCTCGATACCATCAACCGGCAGAACCCGACGCCCCAGATCGGGGAGATGGAGGCGACCAACCCGTGCGGCGAGGTGCCGCTGTTGCCCTATGAAAGCTGTATCCTGGCATCGATCAATCTCGACCGGATGACTGCCGACGATGGCTCCAATGGGCGCCTCGGCAAGGCGGCCGTAGACTGGCGCCGACTTCGGGACCGGATTCACTGGGGCGTCCGGTTCCTCGACGACGTGATCGACATCAACCGTTATCCGCTCGAAGCGATCCAGGTGGCCACGACCGGCAACCGCAAGATCGGCCTGGGGGTCATGGGTTTCGCCGACATGCTCATCCGCCTGGGGATTCCCTACGATTCGAAGGAGGCGGTGGCGTTCGCCGGCCGATTGATGCGATTCGTTCACCGGGAGTCCCTCGCGGCGTCGTCGCAGCTCGCCGAGCAGAGAGGCGCCTTCCCCAACTTCGACCAATCGCTCCACGCTCGGACCGGGCGAAAGCTCCGCAACGCAACGGTGAACACGATCGCGCCAACGGGCACGATCAGCATCATCGGCGGCTGCTCCAGTGGGATCGAGCCGCTGTTTGCGGTCAGCTTCGTCCGTAACGTGCTTTCGGGCACCCGGCTCTTCGAGAGTCATCCCCTCTTCGAGAGGGTCGCGCGCGAACGGGGGTTCCACAGCCGCGAACTGCTGGCGGAGGTGGCCCGATCCCCCTCGCTCGCGGAGGTCAAGGGCGTTCCGGCCGACGTGAAGAAGCTCTTCGTGACGGCGTTCGATGTCCCCGGTCGCCAGCACCTGGAGATCCAGGCGGCCTTCCAGCGCTCCACGGACAACGCCGTCTCCAAGACGATCAATCTGCCTGTCGACGCGACGGTCGAGGACGTCCGCGAGATCTACCTGCTGGCGCACCGCCTCAGGTGCAAGGGGATCACCATCTATCGCTACGGGTCCAAGGCCGGCCAGGTCCTCTCGCTTACCGAGGGAAACGAAGCCCAGCACGACGAGTCGTTCGACTTCATCTCGGCCGATACGGACTACTCCGGCGGCTGCGCCAGCGGTATCTGCGACTTCTGAACGGTACAGATCTCCATGAGGAATGCGCTCGCGCCGGGCGCCGGCGCAGCTTTGCGAATGCACGCGTGGATGGGGCCGTGATCCCCGCGTGAGACGAGCAGCTCGACCTCCTCGCCCTCGAAGACCTCCGCCAGGTAGGTGACCTGGGCGGAGCGGATCTCGGACAGGTCCGGGAATCTCCGCTGTGCCGCGTCGAGGGCCCAGCGGACGTACTCCGTATTGTTGACATGCCCGTTGAAATCCAGGGCGCTGAACGGTACGCGGAGCGTGCCGACCCTGTCGTATGCTTCGACCGGCTGCAAGCGAGCCAGGGGGGTCGTCAGGACCTTCGGGCCCGCCGCTGGCAGATCGAGGTCGAGCCGGCGGAGGTTCTTCGGCCGCCCGCTGTTCCGGTCGAGGATCATCCAATCGCTCGTGGCCCGAAAGAACTCCCGTCCGTCGGGGTCCCGGCCGATGAACTCCCTTGATGCGAGGAGACGTTCGTGGTCGCTCGGCCAGGTGGTGACGATGAGGTGGTCGCCCCATTGGGGCGTGCCGCCGACCTCGAGTCGCAGATTGACCAGGACCCAGAGGCAGCCGCGCCGCTCCAGCGCGCGAAAGCCCACGCCCAGTTGCTCGGCATGACGGGCGGCGGCCTCCTGCAGGCACTGCATCAGCGCGTTGATCTTGATCCGGCCGTCCGGCCGACAATCGTACATTCGGACGATAAACGAGTCTTCCCTGGCACACCCCATCCTGCATCCTTCCGAGACGGTACCGATAATACGGTTGCACGCGCCTCATTGTGATGCTCTTCGCACGGGAGGGCAAGCCCCGGATGGCGGACCAGCGTCTCGGCCGCGATTGCGGAGGATGTTTTTCCCCTTTTTCCGGGCGGCGGCTCTTGACACAGCGGACAAAAAAGTGTAGAATAAGCGTAAATACCGGGACCGGGGGCCCCGGGAATCGCTGGACGGGGGGATGGAGGAGAGCCATCCGCCGGGAGCGCCGCAGGGGAGGGACATCCGCAGTTGGCGCCGTGGCCCCCGGGACGGTCCAGGACCGGACCGGACGCCGGACGGTGTGGGGAGTCGCGCATCATTCAGGATGGGGGCAAGCAGATAGACAACGATGCCCGCAGTCGTTGCGGGTGATTGACCCTACAGCAATAGCAGTGGAGAGAAAGACGAGGGGATAATGATGAGAAAGATGTGGTGGGTCTTTGCATTGACGGGGGCGGTCTGTCCCGGTGTGCTCCGGGCGGAACCCCTGAGTTTCGTGGGCTCTTTGACTGGCGGCGGTCAAGGTCTGTTTGTCAACTCCACCGGGCCGGTGGACGCGAGTTGGGACCCGTCGTTGACCACGCTGCAATGGCGGGTCGACAACACGACCACGCCGGGGTGGTGGCACTACGAGTATACGATCACGGTCACGGACACCCAAACCCAGTGGTCGGACCCCCAGTGCGTGATCGTCGAGACCTCGCCCACCTTCGAATGGGAGGACCTCCGCGCGGGCTCGGTCAGCAGTGATCCCGGCCCGTGGCTGATGAACACCGAACTGGGCTTGCACACTCCCGGCCAGAACCAGGCTCTCTGGAACAACGTCTACGGCCTCAAGTTCACCACGACGAACTACGATCCGACGGCCCTGACCATCAGCTTCGATTCCACCCGCGCGCCGGTGTGGGGTGATTTCTACGTCCGAAGCTACGTTGTCGACGGCGTCTATAACGCGTTCGTCAACGACGGACTGGGCTGTCCCACGGATACGGATCCGTCCGATCCACCGTCCAATGGGAGCGTCGACTACCACGTTCTGGTCCCGGATTCCACGGAGATTCCGCCCGTGGTCCCGGTCCCCGGGGCCGTGTTGCTGGGCCTGCTCGGCACGTCCCTGACCGGATGGCTCCGGCGCAGACACTCGCTGTAAGTCCAACGGAGGCAGAGCAATGAAAGGGCCGCAACGTGCGATTGCGGCCCTTGTTCTTTGGGAGAATTGGGTTGTCTGTCCTCGCGGCGCCCTGCTCCGGCCTCTCGGCAAATCGCAGGCTCAGCGCAAACACCCCTTTACTTTTTCGGTCGCCGATTGCCTAATAGGACGCCGTGTATGGAGACGCTTGGGATTTCACAGGTTGCCTGTGAATGGATCGTGAATGGATCGAAAGGCCGACGATGAAGCAAATGAGGTTGCCGGGGTTGGTGTTGGTATCGGTGGTCTTTCTGGCTGGTTGCCAGACGAAACGAGCGGCCAAGCAGTATGACCGGCCGCTGCCGCCGGGGCAGTTGGCGCTCCGCAAGATCGAAGACCCGAGCCTCTATCCGGACTTCACCGGCGGCTGGCGGGACTTGGACAGCCTCAAGGCCGCGATTCGCAATAGCCTGAACTACTTCTCCAAGCCCTCCAGCAAGCAGTATTACCCGTACGGCCAGATCAGTCACGAGCAGGCGGTCGCCAGCCTGACGGAGTTCCTGACGCTGCTGGATTCGGGGGCCCGGCCCGACGAGGTCAACGGGCTGATCCGCGCCGCGTTCGACGTCTACGAGTCCGTGGGCTGTGACGACCAGGGCACGGTTCTGTTCACCGGCTACTACACGCCCATCTTCGACGGCTCCCGTGCGCAGACCGCGCGGTTTCGTTTCCCGCTGTACCGGGTGCCGCCGGACCTGGTGAAGGGCCCGGACGGTCAGACACAGGGGCGACGTGCGGCCAATGGCCAGATCACGCCGTACCCCCCGCGCGCGGAGATCGAGGACTCCGGCATGCTCCGCGGACAGGAGTTGATCTGGCTGGGCGATCCATTCGAGGTGTACATCGCCCACGTGCAGGGCTCGGCCAAAGTCCGTCTCGCCGACGGGCAGATCCTGACGGTTGGCTACGCCGCCACGAACGGGCACGAGTATGCCAGCGTGGGCGAGCGTCTGATCGCGGACGGCAAGATCGCGTCGGACCGCATCAGCCTGGCTGCCATGATCGACTACTTCAAGGCCCATCCGGAGGAGGTGAACCGGTACGTCCGGGCGAATCCGCGCTTTGTGTTCTTCCAGGTCAGCGACGGCACGCCGCGCGGCAGCCTGAACGAACCGGTGATCCCCTGGCGGACCATCGCCACGGACAAGTCGATCTTCCCGCGCGGCTGCCTGGCGTTCCTGCTGACGGCATTGCCGCAGCGGGATGACAGCGGGATCTCGATCCGAGCCTTTGACGGCTTCGTCCTGGACCAGGACACCGGCGGAGCCATCCGCGCCCCGGGCCGATGCGACGTCTACATGGGCGAAGGCGACGAGGCCGGGCAGTTGGCGGGTCAGACCTACCAGGAAGGCCGGCTCTATTATCTCTTTTTCCGGCCGGAACCTCCTGCCGTCGATCCGCTCACGACCGCCGATCCCAATCACAGCGACGACCTGAAGTCCGTCCCGCCCTCGACTCTGCCGGTGCGCTGAGACTCGCTGATGCGAGGCTTTCACATCGGCGTCCGGAAGAACCGTGACTCTCGTCCTCGCCTCATTGTGCCCCGATGTTCGGGACCTTGGGGAAGGACCGCAAGACATGGGTTGTTCTCGGCAGGCGGTCCGAGTCGAAGAATCCGCGCGGGAACTCAGGCACCGGCTGGACATAGAGCCTGTCCGTGTGCGTCACCTCGCGGGAGATCTCCTGCCCCTCCGCGTCTTTCTTCACGATGGTCAGTTGGACTGTTCTGGGATACCAGATTCCCGTTTCGAGGCGGGCGAAATCCAGCGTCTCTCGGATCCAGGTCCCGTTGGACTGTGCGAGTCTCACGCAGCAATAGTCGTGTGCGGGATCGAAGTGGAACGTCCGCCCCTGCGTTTCCCAACAGAGATACCCGTTCTGTCTGGAAAGGTCGTCCTCCGCGATTCGCCCGCTGGGCACGTAGCAGGGCCATGCGAATTCGTGCAGATCCCGCCTGCCGCCCAGGCTTCTGCTCTTGCGATAGACGGGGTCATGGTCCTCACGTACCTGGACGGAATGCTCGTGTCGTCCATCCCACAGTCTGACCCATAATAGCCTGACGCGATCCTCGTTTCCGATCCATGTGAGGATGCCGTCAACATCATTGAGACCGTCCATCTCGAATGGTGCGTTGGACGGTGGCCAGGTCACATAGCCATAGGTGATCGCCTTCCATTCCCGTCCGGCCAGAGCGGTGTCGCCCCGGACGTAGCTGACCTCGATCTGATCGATCACCCCTTGCCCGTGACTGCCGATCACGACGAAGATGTAACATTGGAAGAGCGATCGATACTGCTTGCAGATCCGCGCCAACTCCTCGACTTCCGGCGTCGGCCGGTCGTCGACCACCTCGGCCGTACGCGGCACACCCACGGCGTAGATGTCCTCCGGACCCGTCGCGGGATAGTCGAAGTGCGCTTCCATCGAGACCTGCTGCCGGCTCTCGGCGTCGATCGCTTCCATCGTCATGAGGACAGGCAGTTGGCTCGCCAGATCGGCGACGAGTCTGAAATGTGCGGCGTCCCCATCCTCCTGCATTGTGATGTCATAGACTCTCGCCTGCTGCTGTCCGAACACTTCCACACGTTCGGTGACACGCATCCTGGGGAACTCGTCCGGCCCGAGGAGATAGCTCAGGTGATTCCACGGCGGCTCCTGCGATTGCGGCGCCGCATGGTGCTCATAGGACAGGGTCAACCGACCGGACGCAGGCTCATAGAGATGGCGCTCGCGGCTGAGGTAGTCGGACCAGAGGATCGGCGCGTTGGGATCAGTAGCCTTGATGACGCGGATCTTCCGCTGCGGCGAGAACCACACCTCGCAGCCATGGCCTTCCGTCCCGTCTGAAGTCTGCTCCGTCATGGCGACGTGAATCCAGGCCGCCTGATTCAGAGCCTCTCGCACTTGCGCCAGAGCAGTGTGCGAGCCGTCGAAAGGCAGACCGAAGTAGCTCAGGACGCCGCCGACGATGGCCAGCAGCAGGATTCCCGCGGCCATTCGGGCGAACCGGAACCCTGCACGCGCAATGCGGATGGGCCGGGCCGGCGCGTCATCGAAAGCGGCCAGGACCTTGTTCGCCATCCGCTCGTCCCGGTCCGCCGGCAGAGTCATGCGGGACCCGCGGAACATCGTTCGGATTCTCTTCCGGGTATTCATCTGAAGCTCTCGCCATCCAAAATCGTTCGTAGCCGCTGCATTCCATACCGGTACCGGCCTTTGACTGTGTTGACCGATGCGCCTTGCATCTCGGCGATCGTACGGAATCGCATCTGGCTGTGGGTGCGTAGGACAATCACCTCCCGCTGTTCGAGCGGCAGCTTCGCCAGGGCCTTGCTCAACCGCTCCAGCTCCTCGTTGATCACGATGCCTCGCACGGGCTCGTCGCATGCCTCCGGCACATCAATCGGCGACGATTCCCGCCGACGCTGGGCACGCAGCAGGTCGCGCACGCGATTGGCGGCGCAGGTCGCCAGGTACGCTCGCAGACGGCTTCCCAGACGTACAGACGCCGCGTTTCGGGCGAAGGTCACGAAGGTGTCCTGCACGGCATCCTCCGCCAGATCCGTGTCATGACAGAGAGCCATCGCCACGATGAGCAGGTGGTCCCGGTACTTCTCGTAGACTTGGCGCAGGGCCTCGCGATTGCCCCGTCTGCACTGTATCACCAAGTAACTGTCTTCGATCATCACGGCCGCGGCTCACGGAATCTCGAATTATGATCACCCATTAGACGATTGCGGACGAGATTTGGGTATGTGCTATCGGAGATTTCTATGGCCGAACATACCGGCGTTCGTGAAGGGCTCATGGCGGCCCGTTCACAGCGTGCCCGTCAGGGCATGTCTTCAGTTCATACGGGTCCGCGAGAAGACAGAAGATAACGCCTTACGGCGTCACTACGAGCGAGTCAATCCAGGAACACGCGGTGCGAATGATCGTGCTGTGCTATGAACGGTCCCAGCCGGGGCGGAGGCGGTCCTGCACTTCCCAGGCGTCGAGCAGGGCCAGGGCTGCCATGCTCTCGATGACCGGGATCACGCGCGGGACGATGCAGGGATCATGCCGGCCGTGGGTTTCGATGGGCTGGTTCTGCATCTTTGTGTCCAGCGTCTGCTGCGGCTGGGCGATGGAGGACGTGGGCTTGACTGCTATCCGCAGGATGATGGGCTGGCCGGTGGAGATGCCGCCGGTGATGCCGCCGGCGTTGTTGGAGGTAAAGCCGCCGTCGGCCATGTTGTCGTTGGACTGGCTGCCGCGCATCCGGGCCAACGCGAAACCCCTGCCCACCTCGATGCCCTTGATCGCGCCGATGGTCATGATGGCGGCGGTCAGACGGGCGTCGAGCTTCTGGAACACCGGATCGCCCAGTCCGGCGGGCAGGCCGTAGATTTCGAGCTGCACGACGCCCCCAACCGAGTCGTTGTCGTCCTTGGCCGCCAGGATCGCCTGGACCATTCGTTCGG
>Ga0172363_10004567_pt1 | contig 11203 bp, 12 predicted proteins | sample LakKivs2_kivu2a2_FD_114541 | JGI IMG/M metagenome (GOLD analysis project Ga0172363, IMG submission 114541) | Sediment microbial communities from Lake Kivu, Rwanda - Sediment s2_kivu2a2 | ecosystem: Environmental > Aquatic > Freshwater > Lake > Sediment | place: Rwanda: Western Province, Lake... | reverse complement strand
GCGGCCCCCGCGACCACGGCGGCGACGCCGGCCCGGGCGGCCAACGCGAAGCGGCGCAAGAAGGCCTCGCGCAAGCGCAACCCCGGCACCGCCAAGGCGGCGGCCCCCGCGACCACGGCGGCGGCGCCGGCCCGGGCGACCAACCCGAAGCGGCGCAAGAAGGCCTCGCGCAAGCGCAACGTCGCCACGACGTCGACCGCCAGCGGGCACCGCATGCCGATGGATCGCGCCGACAACGGCAAGCGCACCAAAGGCAAGACCGGCAAGCGTCGCCGCAACACCGAGGCCAAGGGGGCGGTCGTCCACACGTTCCGCGGCATCGACCAGATGCCCGCGGCCGAGCGCCTGGCGAACCGCATGGAGCACTCCATGCCGTACTCCAGCCCGACCCGTCGCCCGATGCGGGACATGAACACGTACGCGGCGAAGCCCGTGGCACGCCCGATGCGGGACATGAACCTGTACGCGGAGAAGCCCGCCGCGCGTCCGATGCGGGGCAAGAACACGCACTCGAAGCCCAGCCACAGCACGGACACCCGGGAGCTCATGCAGCGCCTGATGTCCGACGGCGGCTACGGCGAGGAGTGAGCCCGAAGCCACAGGGCCGCCTGCCCCACCACGGGCGGCCCTGTGGCGTTGCTCGACACCATCGGTGCGCAACCCTCGGAGATCGACACCATGCTCGTGACTGGGATCGTGATCGGCGCCATCGGAACCTCCTGGGTGCTGAGCCGAATCCAGCGCTCGTCTCCGGTCCTTGTCGGGCCTCGAGCGGCCAGCCGTGAGCAGGCCGAGGAGTGCCATGTGGTGCTGGTCGGCGGACCGATCTTCGGGTCGCGGACCTTCGCCCAGGCCCTCGACGTGACGTCGGGCTACCTCGGGTTCAGCCACTGCTACATCGACGCGTTTGAGCGCGACGCGAAGGGCGTACCGCTGGTCATCGACTGCCTACCGGCGCAAGGGGTGCACCGTCGGCCAGCTTCGACCTACGACGGGCGCGACCAGGTCCGCATCGTTCTCCCTGGTGCACTCGGCGCAGAGCTCTATGGCGCTGCGCGCTCGCTGCTGGGCGCCACCTACGACGTCGCCGGCGGCGGCGGATACGTCTGCTCGGAGTTCGTGACGAGCTGCTTGCCCGAGTCTCTCGCCAAGCACATCCGCACCCACAAGCTCTACCAGGCCCCCGGCGGCTACATCACCCCCAACCAGATCGCGGTCGCCTTCGGCATCCAGGGGCCCGAGGACGACGACGTCCTCGTGGAGCTCGAGCCGACGGCGGCCGCCCTCGACCCGGCGGAAGTGCCCCTGGCGCTTCCCGAAGGGAGCTGACCGTGCCGCGGAGCGTCCCTCCCAAGTACCTCCGGGGAGAAGTCGGCGCCAGCCGCCGAGCCCGAGAGCGGGAGATCACGCGGCGAGCCCGCGAGCCCGCGAACGACCCCTCGGCCTACCGCCCGTTCGTGACCGACGAGGGTCGGACCACCTCCCCGAGCCGTCACACGGTCGCGTTCCACCGCCAGTACGGGCTTGCGAGCTCGGTTGCGGACGCGGCGAAGCGAACGGGCATCCCGCTCTCGATCCTGCAGAAGGTGTACGACCGGGGGTTGGCGGCGTGGAGGACCGGGCATCGCCCCGGAGCCACCCAGCACCAGTGGGCCATGGCGCGGGTCTACAGCTTCGCGACGGCGGGGCCCACGTGGCAGACGGCCGACGCCGACCTTGCGAAGCGAGCGCGTGCGGCGGGGTTTCGTCCAGGCCGAAGCCGCACGCCGAACGCAGGGCGGGGAAGTGATCGCTGCCCTGCTGCCCTCGATTTCTTGTTCGACCGCTACCGCGAGTATGGCTGGGACATCGACGGGATGCGGCTTGCCCGGCATTCCGTGCTGGGCTGCGGAGCGTTCCTTCGCGACTCCACGCGATACGTCCGGGTGTCGTGCACGTTGGATCGCACGGGTCTGCTGGTGATGTGGGGCGACCGTCACGATCCGGAGTACATCGGGTTCGCCAAGATCTACCCCGTGGCGGTGTTGTTCCGCGGGACGTTCAAGGCTGCGCTTGATGCCGTGTTCCTGATGGTCCAGCACTTCCTTGCCGAAGCGCCACCGGAGTCCGAGGGTGTAACGTCGCTCGCGACCTTGCCGACGCAGCCGCCGGCGACTCCTGCACGGTCGGACGTTGAGATCGTGATCCGGCGCTGGCACCAGTGGGTCGCGAGCGCGATGGAGCCATGGTTTGAGCCGCGGATGATCGGCTCCGGAATGTGGGGCGTCACCGAGATCGAGGTCGAGGAGACGCCCGATCGACTACCTGTGCTTGTGATTATTCTGGAGTCGCCGGACGCGATGGACACTGTGTTTGTGCGAGTCGCCCCGGTATTTGGCAAGAGCATGGCGATGGGCGCAAGAATCGTTGGGACGAGCAGCCACGAGCACATCCCTCACTCCTTTCGAGAGGTGTGGATGAACACCACGACGTCGAGCGATCTGCATGAGATCATCCGGGAAGTGATGTTCGACATGACGTGGGACCCGGAGTGAGATCAAGTCGATGAAGCACAGCAAAGCACCACGAGAGCCGAACATGGACGACTACGACAAGTTACGTGAGCGCGTCGCGGAGCGCCTCGACGGCCTGTCGATACTCGTGATCACCAACCGTGAGGACGCGCAGCTCGGCCAGAAACTCATGCAAGAGTTCACGGTGGGCAACCACGCGCCCGAGCGGATCGAGATACGGCAGGCCGCAAACTTCCAGGGGGCGATGCCCAGGGTACTCGCGGCCATTAGCAAGCGCATCAGCGCGAACGCGTACGACGTCGTGATGGCGGTCAACTCCTTCTTGCCGCACACGGTGACGAACGTGCTCCGGGCGAAGGTCAGGAACACGGGAACCGACCTGATCATGATCTCGAAGGGAAGGCCGAAAGCCGCGGTACAGGAGGTCGCCAGGTTCTACAAGCTCGACGGACCGCGCACGAACCCCACGCCCAACGACCTAGTCAAGAGGCTGATGTCGTGAACTGCGCAGCCAAGCTCGAGGCCCTGTTCAAGGGCTACTGGGCGAACCGAGTGACCGTCGAGGGGATGTCGCTCGCCCACAACCCTAGCCGAGGACTCAACGGCGCGTTCTTGAGGGGGCAGAGCCGGTACGTCGACGTCAGGTGCGCGAGCGACGAGTCCGGCGTGCTCGTGAGCTGGCGGGATCAGACGAACCCCGACTACCGCTCGGACATAAAGAAGTACCCCATCCAGGTGCTGAGCGTTGGCGACGCGGCTCGCGTCGCCGAAGCGGTGCTCAAGATGGTCGAGCACTTCCTCGGCAGCTACCCCCTCGACTCCGTCCTCACCCAGATCGCCACGGTCACCCCCCAAGCCGCGCAAGCGGCGGCTGCCGCGTCCCGGCCCGCGCCACGAGCTCGTTCGATGTGGGACGCGCCCAACGACGTCTGGGCGAAGCTCGTCCGGCCGCTCTTCGGCTACGACCTAGGCGCCGGCTTCACCATGTACGCCCTCCCCACGACGAGCCACCGGGACTTCGAGAACACGGCAAAGCAGATCCGCGGGGCGGACAGCTCGATGCTGTTGGAGAGACTGCGCGCTGGTTTGGATGACAACGACGAGGACCTGGAAGAAGTGAGCCTGTACGTGTTCGTGACCAGTGAGTGCCCCGTCGACGTCGGTGTGCAATTCTCTCACAGAAGGATCGACACGTGGCGGGAGGTTGCGGCCGACTACGATTGGACCGAGGTCGGCAAGTTCATCTTCCGCGAGCAATGGACCGGAAGCGTGTACGACGAGAGCAACCTCGATCAGTACCTCAACATGGAGCATCCGTGTTTCGACTTCGACATGATGGAGGGCCCGGTGCATGAGATGGCGCTCGAGGTCGCGGAGATTGTCGCATTGGCGCTTGCAGCCGACCCCGTGCTCGAAGATCTCTGCGAGGCCCGCGTTCACGAACTTCGCTGGAAACTCTCCGAAGGTCGCTGAACGCCAAGAAAGGACACGCTCACCATGTCGAAGTGTTCCAAAGCACTCAAGGTCCTGTTCGACCAGTACCGCCAGCTTGGCTGGATGTACAACGGCATGGTCCTGGCCGATCACTCCCGCTTCGGAAACGGAGTGTTCGCACGAGACTCGAACAAGTACATCTCGGTGACGTGCACCGAGAACGAAACACGGCTTGTGGTGCGGTGGAGTGACCGTGCAGATCCGCGGTACCGGGGCCCCGAGGTTCTGTACCCGATCGCCGTGCTCTACCGTGGCTCGCTCGAAGCTGCGCGAGACGCGATCTACAAGATGATCGCCCACTTTGAACAGGAGTTCCCGCTCTCTTCGGTGGACCCGAGCACAAGGGGCAAACCGGCGCCGGAACAGGGCCTCGCCAGGCGATCCGGTGACCGGGCGCGCGACGCCGCGGAGCTGCTCGACCGCTTTCAGATCGGACAGTGGACGTTCACGTTCGAGCCGAGCGACGGCTTGCTGTGGCTGCTCCCACCCGTGGACTGCGGCATCGCTGGCGTGCTCTTCGACACGAACACGAGCGAGTTTGCCGTCGTGCTCACCGAACAGGGCAAAGATCGGGTCTGGGACGAAGCCAGAGAGGGAGCCCCACGAGTCGACTGGAACGCACACTACCAGCAGCTGCTCGACGTGCATGAGCGGTCCTATGTGGTGCAACCGGTCACGCGGTGGGGTCACTTCCGAAGCGTCGATGACGACGCGCGCACCTTGGCGGGCGCGATGATCTCGTTCACCATCTCGCATCCGTCATCAAACCTCTGTCCAGACGGCATTCAGGTCCTGCTGAACGAAACCAGGAGCCGACGATGAACTGCGCAGCCAAGCTCGAGGCCCTGTTCAAGGGCTACTGGGCCAACCGGGTGACCGTCGAGGGGATGTCGCTCGCCCACAACCCTAGCCGAGGACTCAACGGCGCGTTCTTGAAGGGGCAGAGCCGGTACGTCGACGTCAGGTGCGCGAGCGACGAGTCCGGCGTGCTCGTGAGCTGGCGGGATCAGACGAACCCCGACTACCGCTCGGACATGAAGAAGTACCCCATCCAGGTGCTGAGCGTTGGCGACGCGGCTCGCGTCGCCGAAGCGGTGCTCAAGATGGTCGAGCACTTCCTCGGCAGCTACCCACTCGACTCCGTCCTCACCCAGGTCGCCACTCAGGCCACCGCCACCACCGCCACCTCGCGAGGCACCTCCCCTCCCGCGAGGACCCCGTCGATGTCCGAGCTCGCGGAACTCGCCGAGCGTTTCGGCGTGCATCTTCGTGAACTGGAGCGTCTCAGGATGCAGATCGATGAGAGTCAGGATCTGATCCAGGCCGCAAGAGCCGTGATAGATCGCTTGCTGTCTAATGTGAGGGGCGTCGATATCAAGCTGCGGGAAGAACCCTACGCCGTTGAACTCGTCGATGCAGCCTGCAGCTTGATCGTCGGCGCAAGTCCGTCGATCTGGTCGGTCAGGCGCTACAACGAGAACCGCGATGAACACGCATACGCCAACAGCCGCAACTCTATCGACCCGTACAAGGTGTTGGCGTTGCACCAATGCGAGTGGGTTCTTTCAGCGGGAACCAAGCTAGGAAGCGACTTCAACTTCCATATGGTAGTTGAAGTCGAGCCGCTAGTCAGGCATAGAGACATGGAGGAGATGATCAAAGATCTCGCCGAAGAACACAAAAAAAATCACATGGAATATATTGTAGAGACAGGCGGTGATCTGGATGAGGAGCTGCTCGACGATGACACTTACCTGATGCAGGCCGAGCAAGAGCTGAACCGTGAGTATCCGTCCTGGCTCAACGAATTTCCGCTTTCGGGAGATCCTGCCCGTGACCTGGAGGCCGCGTGCGGCAACATCCTTGAGGGCCTTGGCGCTATGCCTGTGGAGGATAGCTTCTTCGCATGCGATGAACTCGACGGCGAGGTCGAACGGCTCGAAGACGAGCTCAGGGCTCGAGGCGTTCTCCGATGAACTGCGCAGCCAAGCTCGAGGCCCTGTTCAAGGGCTACTGGGCGAACCGAGTGACCGTCGAGGGGATGTCGCTCGCCCACAACCCTAGCCGAGGACTCAACGGCGCGTTCTTGAAGGGGCAGAGCCGGTACGTCGACGTCAGATGCGAGAGCGACGAGTCCGGCGTGCTCGTGAGCTGGCGGGATCAGACGAACCCCGACTACCGCTCGGACATGAAGAAGTACCCCATCCAGGTGCTAAGCGTTGGCGACGCGGCTCGCGTCGCTGAGGCGGTGTTCAAGATGGTCGAGCACTTCCTCGGCAGCTACCCCCTCGACTCCGTCATCACCCAGATCGCCACCCAGACCACCACCACCGCCGCAGCCGCGTCGCGCGCGAGCGGGTCCGGAGGCGACAGCCGACGGTCACTCGATGAGGCGGAGGAGCTCGGAACGCGGCTACAGAAGTCGATGAGCGTCGCGGGCCAGTTGCACCAGCAGACCATCGAGGTGAAGCGTGAGTTTAGCAGCTTCATCGTCGACTACCTGGACCTCCTCCTCGAAAAAGCGGTGCGCCCCTCGCTGGGACAGATGACGCGCGGCTTCATCACCGTGCTACCCGAAGACCATGACGATGGCGAATTTCACTACTACGCCGAAGCCTACAACCATATTTAGCATGACCTGCAGTTCGTTGCGCACGGCCACAAAGACACTAAGTTTGCCGTGGTATTCACTGTGCAGCGAAGTGTCTGCATCTTGGACTCTGGCGAATTCGCGGCATGTGTTTGGGTCGTTACCGTTCCTTACTTCAACGTGAATCAGTTGTATGAAGACCTGTATGAGAGTTGCTGGGACGAGATGCAGGAGGAAGGCGAGGACATGAGGGACACGAACGTGCTTGAAAGGCTATCGGAGGAAGCTACGGAGAGGGTGTGGGAAGAGATGGGCGAGCAATTTGCGTTGTCACCGAGTGACAGCGTGTTCATCACTGGGTCTCCGCGCGACGACGCTGCACGAGTTGCGGAGGTGCTGGCGAGTCTGACCCTGGACAAGAGCATGAGGATGCTCGAGGACCTCGGCGTGCAGCGGGTTCATGCGGAGGATTGGTTCGAGCTGATCTAGCTACGCGTGCGGCTCGGACGCACCGCCCGCAACCGGTGTGTCCGACGGTGTGGCAAGGCCCGCCGCGAACTGGCGGAGGCGGCGTCGGCTCAGTTCCTCCCGCACGTCGTCATAGGCCGCCCTCCGCGTCGCGAACCCGTGGCCGGCGCGCACATCCTCGGGGTCGCACGCGAGCCTCGAGCACGGGTCCTCCCGCCACGACCAGCTCCGGTCCCAGCGATCGAAGTAGACGCAGAACCCTCGGAGCTCGTGCATCGGGTGGGCGCGTCTGGCCTTCATCGGATCTGCATCAGCCGTCGCTGGAGGTGCTGGTCACGGGTTGGCAAGTTCTTCTCGCGGGAGCGGAGCTTCTGCAGCACGTCCGGGGCGAACAGGGAGACCGTCTCCCGCGTGTAGCGGCTGCTGGGGATCTGGGACGGGACTTGCGGGGAGGTCAGCGTGCCATCGTCGTGCTTCACGCCCATGTGGACGAAGGCCGTCTGGCGCACATCGCCGAGCACCTGCTTGCCGGCGATCTTGAGGCTGGGGACGATGTACCGCAGGCCAACGACCACGCCTTGTGGGTCGAACGGCCGGGCGTCGTTCTGGGTGCCGTCGATGACGTCGAACCCGTACCAGGTCTTCGGCAACGTCTGGCCCTTCGCAAGGTTGAACACGATGGCGCACCGCCAGCCTTGTCGCAGCATCTCGAGCGCGAGCTCGGTGTTCGTTCCGGAGTCGGAGAACGTCAGGTCGTAGTTCGGAAACTCCTGGCGGTTCACGAGCTTCGTGTAGTCGTAGAACATCAAGTTGGGGAAGCGGTCAAACAACTCCGGGAACACGAACTCCCACGGGATGTCCGAGAACACGTTGAGCCGGACCAGGGGCGTGTGGAACCGGCTCTTCGGGCACTTCATGTGGTCGTCGACCGCCGAGACGAGCAGCCGCCCGAACGCGACCGGCTCCTTCACGAGCAAGCGCGCCGCCGCCAGCTTCTTGAGGTAGTGGTACTCGGTCTTCGCGCGGCCGCTGGCGATCAGGCACCCGGCGGTGCAGAACGCGGACGCGCCCACACAGAAGTTCGTGCCCTTGGGAAGCACACCCGCGCCGACGTTCTTCCAGGTCTGCGCGTTGACCAGGTTCAGGCCGGCGACCGACACGCGCGTCACCCGGCCGTCCGTGGTGGAGATGTGCGTGTCCTTCGCGGTCTTGTAGTTCTCGCGCAGGAAGTCCCGCACAACCGCATCGACGTCGACCCCTGGGTCACCATCGACGTCGCGCAAGAACACGACCGGCAGCTTGCCGGTCTTGGGGTACGGGTACTGGAACTGCTTGAACGCGAGCGCCGCCTCTCGCTCGGTCATTCGCTCCACGTCATCCATGCGGATCGTGAGGTTGTTGAGGGCGGCGTGCGCACGCTCGGCAGTCGGCAGCTCCGCGCCCACGACCATCTCGTCGAACGGGTTCGCGGCGCGACCGACGGGGTCGCTGAACAGCAGCTCGTTCGCCTCGGGCTGCAGCGCGAGGGACGTGAGCGGCGTCCGCTGCAGCGACCGCACCAGGTCCTCGAGCTCCGGCGCGCTGGCGAGCAGGTGGCCCTCGTGGTCGACCGCGACGAAGACACGTTGCATGGCGCTACCGTACCACGAGAATCGGGTATCCTCGTCCCATGGCTCGCCGGCGCCGCAACGACGTCCTGCTCTTCCCGAGCGATGAGGAACTGCCGCAGCGGATGATCCGGCTGCTACGGGAAGTGACGGGCGCGCGGCTGTCCGCCGCCGAGGCGGTAATGGAGGCGTTCCCGATGCTCCGGGCGCTCGAGACCGCTACGCCGACGATGCTGGTCGAGCTCGGCTTGACGCGGAAGCAAGCCGAGTCGCTCAAAGCCGCGTTCGAGCTGGTGCGCGTCGTCGACTCGGTCCGCACTCCCGGTGACGTCGATGGTATCAACAACGACCACGCCGTCGTGTACTGGGTGGGGCGGCACATGACCGGCCTCGACCGGGAGCACGCCGTCGTGATCCTGCTCAACGCAAGGAACAAGGTCATCGAGGGCATCGTGGTCGGGTCGGGTGGCATCTCAGAGGTCAACGTCGACATGGGAGTCTTGATGCGCGCCGCCATCCGCTACGGCGCGAGCAGCATGATCTTCGTTCACAACCACCCTTCGGGCGACCCCTTCCCCTCGACCGCCGACGACGAGCTCACCAAGCGTCTCAAGGAGGCGGGGCGGATCATCGGCATCCCGCTTGTCGACCACCTGATCATCGCGGGGTGGAAGGACAATGGCCCGCGGCACTACAGCTACGCGGCAGGAGGGAGGCTGTGACGATGCTCCGGTTCCGAAGCCTCGAGGAGCTCGGGCTCACGCCAAGCGCGCTGGAGCCGTTCATCAGCCGCAAGACGATGCTCGTGCACCACGGCGTGAACTACCGCAACTACGTGACGAAGGCGAACGAACTCCAGCGCGAGCGCGGGCTGTCGTACGACGACCCGTGGGAACTCGCGATGTGGTGCGAACAGCAGCCATTCCGTCTCCAGCGCACCGACGTGCTGTTCAACATGGCGGCGCAGGTCTTCAACCACGAGTTCTACTGGGCCGGCTTGTCGGCGACGCCGACCGAGTTCCACTCCCGGCGTTTCACCGCGTTGCTCAAGGCCGCGGGGGGCGTTCGCGGGCTGCTCGATGACGTGCGCGAGGCCGCGAAGCAGGTGTTCGGCTCGGGCTGGGTCTGGATCGTGTACGACGCCGGCGCGCTGAGCGTGGTCACGACCGCCAACGGCGACTTCCCTTTGAACCCCGTGTGGACGTGCGACCTCTGGGAGCACGCGTACCACTGCGACTATGACGGAGACCGCGCCAGCTACGTGACCAACTCCGTGACCAACCTGATCAACTGGAAGATCGTGAAGGCCCGCTTGGAGGTGATGCTGTGACGTCAGGCCGACTTGTCGCGGGGATGCCCTACGCGTCCCTTACCCCGATGCCCTTCGACCGGTTCGCCCGCGAGCTAGCAGAGTACGCGGGTCGGGCAGGAATCGAGACGTTCGAGCTGGAGCTGTACCCGGAGCTCGAGGAGGAGCACGTGCGCAACCCGAGGCGGTTCGCCCAAGTGACTCCCCGGAGGCAGCCTCCGCGGTTCGAGTTCGCACCGCAGGTGCTGCACCTGGGCTGGCCGAACCGGCTTGGACTCATCGTGCATGAGATCGGGCACGTGCTGGCGCCCGACGCCGACGAAGACGGCGCCGATCGGGCGGGCTCGACGGCACTCCAGATCCCGATCACGTACGACATGCGATGGCCGGGCAAGGGGCTGCAGATCGCGTTTGCGCCCTACCCGGTGCTTCGACCCTCGACCATTGAGCCGCGCAACCTGCCCCGGATCTAGGCGAACGGATAGCCCCGGCGCTGCTTACCGCAGCAGCCTCGAGGCAAGGCCGGCCGAGCTCGAACGAGCTCGGCGGGTGTTGCCGGCTCGAGGCGGCCCTTGCATGCCGAGCTGGCGGCGCTGCTTGTCGCTGAGGCTGACGGCCCCGCGCGCAGTCATGCGGGTGATGAAGTTCGTTCGGACACCGCGGAGGTCAGCAGCTAACAGGTTCGCGCGGCGCAGGTTCGCGCCGGACAGGTTCGCGCCGGACAGGTTCGCGCCGGACAGGTACGCGTCGGTCAGGTTCGCGTCGGACACGTCCGCGCCGCGCAGGTTCACGCTGGCCAGGTGCGCGTAGCGCAGGTTCGCGCCGGTCAGGTCCGCGCCGTGCAGGTCCGCGCCGCGCAGGCTCGCGGTGGTCAGGTCCGCGGTGGTCAGGTCCGCGCGAGACAGGTTCGCGCCAGACAGGTTCGCGCCAGGCAGGTACGCGCCGCGCAGGTACGCGCCGGACACGTCCGCGCCGGACAGGTTCGCGCCGGACAGGAACGCGCCGCGCAGGTACGCGCCGGACACGTCCGCGCCAGACAGGTTCGCGCCAGACAGGTTCGCGCCAGGCAGGTTCGCGCCAGACAGGTTCGCGCCAGACAGGTTCGCGCCGGACAGGAACGCGCTGCGCAGGTTCGCGTCGCGCAGGTTCGCGCCGCGCAGGTCCGCGCCGCGCAGGTCCGCGCCGCGCAGGTCCGCGCCGCGCAGGTCCGCGCCGCGCAGGT
>Ga0172363_10004565_pt1 | contig 11204 bp, 15 predicted proteins | sample LakKivs2_kivu2a2_FD_114541 | JGI IMG/M metagenome (GOLD analysis project Ga0172363, IMG submission 114541) | Sediment microbial communities from Lake Kivu, Rwanda - Sediment s2_kivu2a2 | ecosystem: Environmental > Aquatic > Freshwater > Lake > Sediment | place: Rwanda: Western Province, Lake... | reverse complement strand
TAGTTTAAGGGTTTCGATTTCGCGTTCGTTAAGGATATCGGAAAGCTTGAAGATTTCAGGGGTGATTTTCTTGTTCATTTTTCCCCTACTTTGGTTCTTTTCAACTCGGCTCCACGAAGGCGGAGACTATTTTTTCGAGTTCTTTGATTTTCTGACGGTCCCTGCGTACGATTTGGTGGAGGTGGACGAGGGAGGTCCGATAGCGGAAGAGTTCGAGGAGCATAGCTTGGAAGGCTCTTTTATTTTTCTGGTCGTTGTTATTTTCCATTCCAATTTTATCATAACCCTGAAATCGGCATTGTCAATGGGGTTCCACATCTTTTATTGACAAGTCCGTAATGTTAAGCTTAAACTTGACACATGGGAATAAGGCGGGCGTGGCGAGTTTGGCGTTACAAGCGCAAGGTCAGGGCATTTGTCGACTTTTTTGGTATTCTCGACACGGCCATTTCCCACAACGTGCCGCGCTGGAAGCGCCGGCAGTTCTGGCGTGATTTTTGGAAGTCGGACGAATTCAGGCGGGCCATGAAGAAGAAATTGCCGTCGCTTTTGCTCAGGGGTCTCAAATGAATGAAGCCGGACGCAAGAAAAAGCCGGTGTATCGGATTGTCGAGATTGACGATATTCCGATGCTGGCCGGTCCGGAGAAGTCGGGAAGATTTCCTCGTCGGAAGCGTCGGAAGCCGCCGATGGCCGAGCTTGGTTTCGAAAAGCTCAGGCCTCAGCAAAAGCTGGCCTTGGTCAATAAATTCAAATTCGGGATGAGCAATCGTCAGGCCGGGATATGTGCCGGTTATTCTCCGAACAGTGCTTCTGCGATTGTCGGAAAGTTATCGGCGAGGAAGGCGATTGTCGACAAGCTTGAAGAGGCGGGGATGACGGACGGGAAGATTGCTCAGATCATAGTCGAGGCAGGAGACGCCATGCATCCTTTCAAGCCGTCCCAGCCCGATCACAGCGTTCGTCTCAGGGCGGCCCAGGAAGCGAACAAGGTCAAGGACAATTATCCTGCCAAAAAAATCGAGGTCGAGGAAAAGGCGGTTCATCTTCACTTTACCGAGAAGGACTATGCCAATTACCGGAAATATAAGCAGTTGACGGGTGGCGGGGATGAAGAAAATTGAAATTCACTCGGAGATTCCCGATGTCCCCCAGGATTTTACCGAGAGTTCTCCCGAATACTGGATTGAGCATATGCTTTTTGATCTTTTTTTCCTGTGCAGTCGTGTTCTGAGCTATGGAAAGATTGTGGAATACCGCGATTTGAACTGGGTTCACAAGGAGCTTTGCGACTTTCTCGACCCGAGGAAAACGACTGTTCCGCAGCTTCTTGTTCTCATGGCTCGGGACATGCTCAAAAGCTCGATAGGCCGGGGTATGATGATTCAATGGTTCCTGCAGCAAGCCTATTTTCGGGGCCAGGACAATGCCTTCATTTACTCCGGCATTTTCGAGTTGGCTCAGGACCACCTGGAAAAGATTGTGAAGGAGATCCTTCAGAACGAGATTATCCAGGCTTATTTTTACCGGCGTATTCCGAGGAAGAAAGAGGACTTCGATGTTTGCCGCATGGACGAAGGCCGGATTCGCTACAAGGGGATCGAGCTCGACATCGGTTCGCCGGAAAAGTCGCTGACCGGGCATCACTACCGGATTGGAATGATCGACAACCTTTGTAACGAGATCAACACGCAGACCGTTGAGATGAGGAAAAAGACGAACAAGCGTTGGCAGCAGCTTGAGAGTGTTTTTGCCGAGGGAGCGCGGGAGATAATCTTCGAGACGCCTTGGGCGAACGATGACGTTTCCGGCTTCATTCTCGATCCCAAGGGCCGGTTCGACTACAAGGAGCTTTGGCGGAGGCCTTGTCGTCGGTTCGTTTCCGATACGGGTTATGCCGTTTTTTCCTGTCCTGCTGCCAGGGGACCGGGCGAGATCGGGGAGCCCGTGTTTCCGGAAAAGAACGACCGCGAGTATCTCGAACGCAAACGCCGCAAGCAGGGCCACTACATCTACAGTTGTCTTTACGAGCTGGTCCCCATTCCCGACGAGGAGATAATCATCCGTCCCGAATGGAACGTCCGTTACGAAACTCTGCCGGAGAATTTTGTCCGGAACATCTGTGTCGATGCTGCCGGGACGACCAAGAAGGGAAGCTCCTATTCCGGGCTTTCTGTCGGCGAATGGGACGAGGCCGGGACTCTTTACCTGCGCTTTGCCGGGAAGAAAAAACTCACGCCGAAAGAGCTTGAAGATTGGATTCTCGAATGGGTCGAAATCAGCCGTGAAGAGAACCGGCCCGTCACTTGGGTCGGTATCGAGAGGGAAAAATTCGGTATCTACCTCAAAGACTCGCTTGAGGCGCGGCGCAAAGACCTTATCGTTACTCTTTGGGACAACCGGGGGATGTCTCGGGCAAAAAGACATGAAGAGATCATTCCCTACTACGAGGCTCGGAAAATTCTGTCGAATTCGGCCAGCGGGGATTATGACGACGAGATAAAAAGTTACTACAAAGGCAAAGAAACGAACGTCGACATCATCGACACGATTTGGGGACAATTCCAGCTTAGGCTCCTTCCGCAAAAGGGAAAATTCCGGGGGCCGCAGCAGCAGAAAAGGGACCAGATAGAGGAGGAGGTCATGGCTTTCGAGCGGCAAAGCCGACGCGACATGCTGAGCCGGACAAAGGAGCAGAGGTTGGTTGCTTCGAGGTTTTGAAAATGGCAGATGTAGCCGTCAAACAGAGGCTTCGATACGAGAAGGCGAAGGCCAAGCAATATCTTCTCGAAGACGGCTACGCCATCACCGAGGGCGATAACAATCCCGTCTGCTTTTCCGCCGTCAAAGAACCGTTTTACGAGAGAAAGATCAAGATCGTCATAGATAGAATCGAGAAGGAAGATATCAAGGCGATGGACATCTTTCCCTGCCTCAATAACCAAACCAAGGAAATCTGGCTCGTTGAGAAAGGCGGCCAGAAGTTCAGGAAGTTCAGGGTCGTTGAAGGCGGCCTTTCGGAGCTCTGGCCGACAGGCTGTCAATCAAGGATTCCCTGAAGTTTTTCATAAAAAACCCCCTTTTCCTTGATAAACTTCAAGGAAACCTTGAAGTTCTTCAAGGTCTGCAAAAACCCGGTCTTATATTGTTTGTGCAGTGAAGAACTATATTTCTGGGCTGAGGACCGCATTGTTTCCGATCCTTGTAATGGCGGTAGCCATCATCATGTTTCTTGTCGTGATGCTCATGGAGGGATGATGATTCTTTTGTTTTCGGCACTTATAGCGACGCTTTTTGTCAACGGCCTGGTCGTCTTTCTTTTTGTCCGGGCAATCTCGAACCTGAACAAGCTTCACTATGAGGAGAAGTCTGAAATTTTCAACCGTTTCATGGCCGGGGATTACTCCGCTTACCGTTATTTCAAGGACGAGCAGCCCGTCGTTGTCGACGACATGAAAAAGAGAATGGAAAAGGAAAGGTCGAAGACAAAGACGGGGGCCGAGGTTGAGAAAGAACAAATGGCACGGGGGTTTTAATTGGCTGATAAATTCAAACCGCTTTCTCCGCGAGACATGGATTCCGGCCAGAAGGCTCTTGTCGAGGAGACGGAACACTACTGGCTCAAGCATCCTGTCGTCGAGAACTATCACGGGCCTTGGACCGAGTACATCGCTTTCCTCGAAGGAAACCAGTACACCTACTACAGCAAGACTCTCCACGAGCTTGTCGATGTAACGCCGCTTGTCGAACGGGAAGTGAAGAATGTTTACAACCGCATTTTGCCTCTTGTCCGTCAGCAGTGGGGAGAGATGCGCTACCCCCATTCGTTTTATGTCGTTCCGAATACAACCGAGCCCGAGGACAAAAAGGCGGCAATCGTCTCTTCCATCCTCATCGAATATACGAACGCCTTGCGCCATTTCAATCACAAGGTCAACTTTGCCAAGCTTTGGGCTCTCGTCGCGGGCAACGTCTTTTGGAAGGAATGGTGGAACAAGGGCCTCTACGGTTACGTTGAAGGCAAAGGCGGGAAGCCCACAAAGGAAAGCGGGGACGTTGATTACAACTGGGTCAATCCCTTCAATGTCCGGCCCGATCCTCACGGCAAGGCAAGGGAAGAATGGCGTTGGTTTATCGAAGGGAAACTTGTCCCGAAGGCCACACTTGAAGATGAGTTCGGGCTTTCCAGGGGAAAGCTCCCCGAGGAAAAATTTCCGTCGGCTGAGAAGGGGCTTTTCCAGAGGGATAATGCCGTCGCGCCGAAGGAGCCGATGGTCATCCGCATGGAAAGGTGGGAACGGCCTTCCAAGGATTATCCGAACGGGCGTTTTTCGGTCATGGCCGGTAATTTTCTCCTTTGGGACGGCGACAGCCCTGCGCCGGAGGGCGATATTCCCTACTTTCATCTGATGGGCCTTATGCCGATTCTCGATGAACAATGGGGGGAATCATCGGTGAAAATGGCCCAGGAAGCACAACGCCAGTTCAATCGTTTCGGCTCCATAGTCGACGAGCATGTTCGGTATTTCAGGCCGAAAGCCATGATTCCCCGGAATGCACTGCCGGACCGCGAGAAGGCAGCTTTTTGCCGAGCGGGAATCGACTTCGTGGAGTTCAACCCTACGGGCTATGGAAATCCCTACTGGGCCTCACCGCCGCCGTTGCCGGAAATCATCATCCGCTGGCTCAACTTTCTTGAGACTGAAATTGAAGCCGAAACATCGGTCAGAAAAACACTCCAAGGCCAGCTTCCCAAATATGCCACTCGCGCTTCGGAGGCACTTTTCCAAGGGCTTATGGCGCAGGATCAGAAAGTCATCTACCCGGCCATCGAGGACCAGGAAATGCAGCTTCAGGCCGCCATGAAATACCGCCTTCAGCTTATCCAAAAACACTACAGCCAGCCACGCATGGTCAAGATAACAGGCAAACAGAAAGAGCCTTCGGTCGAATACGTCAAGGGGGCCGATATTCGGAATAACACCGATGTCAGGATTCATTCGGGCGTCGATCTCATGCGCTCGATTGAGGCCAAAAGAGAAATTGTCGAAGCCATGATTCAGAAAGGCATCATAGACGACCCCAAGAAAGCTTTCGAACTTCTCGATATCAAAGGCATCGAGGAATACATGGAAGACGAGTTCATAGATGAACGCCAGGCATACAGGATCATCGTCCTTTTCAAGAGCGGAAAGCCCTACATTGTTCCCGACCCCCACGATAACCACGAAGTCCATTACAGGGTTTTCAACAACTTCCGGAAGACGGAGGAATTCGACACGCTGGAAGGTTCGATCAAGGAAAAGATTCTCAGAAGAATCGAAGCGCATGATGTCTACATAAAGCAAGCGGCTTCACAGGAGGCTGCGGTCCAAGCGGTCGGGCCTCAGGCCTTGCCGGAAACGCAAACGAAGATGCCCGACGACGTTCTCGATGCGGCGATTCAACAAGTCGCGCAGGGAATGGCGGGGCAAGGAGGAATAGCATGACAAGACTTTTGAACCTGAAGGAAACGGCGGGCCTTCTCAACTTTTCGGAAGATGAGGTTATGGAACTTGTCAGGCAAAAACGGATTCCGTTTATCTATTTTCCCGATGGGGAAAGATATGTCTTCCCGGAAGGAGAGGTTTTGAGGGCGATCACGCCCAGGCCGGAGCCGAAGAAAAAACCGGTCCCGGAACCGGAACAAAAGGAAAAACAGGAGCCTGTAGCCGCAAGGCGAGGCCGACCTAAAAAATAACCATAAAAGGAGCAATTTCAATGAAAGGCGAACTTTCAGAGGACGAGGCAAGAACGCCGTCCGGTATGGAGGGGATAGCCGAGGGGATCAGGAACTTGGTCGCTGAAGGCAACGCCCGCCCCGAAGAGAAAAAAGAGGCGTCTGCGGAAAGCGAAGAGGAGCCCTGCGAAACCTGCGACGAAAAGACGGAGGTTGCGAAGGAAGGTCCCAAAGCCCGGTTGTTCATCGTCGACAAGGAGACAGGACAGGAAATCCCTGCTGTCTTCAAGTCGGAGGGAAAAGAGTATATCCCGGAAGCGGCCGACAAGCTTCTGACTTGGGCCGGAATGGGAATACACGCCAACCGGAGACTCGAAGAGGTCAAGGACTTAAAGGGCTTCGTGGACGTTCTCAGAAAGGCCCAAGCCGAAGGACGCCTGATCATCAAGGATGAATCGGAGGGACCGTCCGGAAAGGAAAAGGAAGCCTCCGATGAGCCGGAAGACGAGACGCTTACCGATCCCGCAATCATCTCGCTCAGGAAAGACTTGAAATCAAGCCGAGAGGAAGTTCAGGAATTGAAGAAGACAATCGACGCACTCAAAGGATTCGTCCTCTCTTCCAAGAGTGCCGAGGTGAAGAAGGAAATCGAGAATGAGATCGAGAAGAATGCCGGGAAATATCCTCTCGGCAAGCGGCGGTCGAAAGAAGTCTGGAAACTTCTGGCGGAAACCAACGATGAGGGTCCGGTCTACACGGTCGAAGAGGCCATGAGAAAAGTCCATGAAGACAGCCTGGCCGAATTCAAGGACTACCTGAAAGAACACCCGGAGCTTGTCGAGAAAGACAAGATCAGCAAAGAAGCCGTTGCCCAGTACCTAAGCGAGAAAGAAGAAAACGAAAAGCATCCGGTGTCTTCGCCCTCCGGAAGTCCGACTCCATCCGGAGCCGGGAAAACCGAAGAAATCAAAAGCATGGCCGATGCCGTTGCGAAGATGAAAGAGGTTTTTGCGTCGTCGAAGGGAGCAGGAGGAAAAGCATAACTTTTAGGAGGACGACGTGTTTGATATTGCTACTGAATACAAGATTTTCAATGAGATCGTCTCCCCCGGTGTCGTCTCCGAAGTCAGGGCCATAAGCAAAATTGCCGACAGAATCAAAAAGTCTTTCGACACGATCGACGCGAAGGGCAAGTATGCATCTCAAAAGATGAACTTCGGAGGCTCCCAGGCTTTCGGGTCAAGGTCTAATGACTACTACCCGACAGCCCAGGAAGTCACCCCGGCAGAAGCCCTGCTCCGGGTGAAGCGGATGGAGATGTTCTCTCTCGGATTCGAGGGTCTTTCTCTTGAACTTGCGAGGAACCAGGGATCGCCGATTGATCCGGTCGCCTTTGAACAGCAGGAAATGTTCAAAGGGCTCGGCGACGACATGAGCCGACAGCTCATGGGTGACGGGTCCGGCAGGATTGCCGACTGTTCTGCGTTGGGTAGTGCTACGGCAGTAGTGCCTATTGATTCCGAATACTACGTGAAAACGCTGGCTTCCCTTTTTTTCAAACCCAAGAGAGTTGTCGATATCTGGACGCCGGGGGGTAGTCAAAAAGTGGACAGCATCGCCGTTTTATCCGTCGATACCGAGAACCAAATCACCTTGGCATCTACGGGGACATGGGCGGATAATGACGCGGTTTATTCTGAGGACGCTTATTCGGCAACGGAGGCTGTCGGCAAGGGCGAAATCATGGGAATCCTGGGGATCATCCGTGATACAGACCCACCTTCGCCGAATGCGAGCGGCGGGCTTCAGGGCCTTACGCTTTCAGCTCAACCTACCTGGATGGCTAAGGTTTGGGCCAACGGCGGCGTTGCCAGACCGCTTGATGAAGACCTGATTGTTAAGGCGTTGCTCTACCATGAGCGTTTCGGAACCAAAATTAGCGTCATGCTGATTACCCAGGGAATCTTCCGGCTGTGGAAACAGCACCTTGAACAGTTCAAGATTTTTGGCGGGGGGTCAAAGGTCATGTGGGGAGGTTGGGACGCGCTACCGTTTTACTATGCTGGAAAAGAAATCCCGATGGTCGCTGATCTTTTCGTTCCCGATGGAAACATCATCGGCATGGCCGAGGATGAATTCACGCTCCATCTCACCAACAAGAACTGGATCACTTGGGAGTCGGGCTACGGCGCAGAGGGAAGGATTCTCCAGAAGGTTGCCGGGCGGAACGCCTATGTCGCCGAGGGGCATATTTTTGGCAACATGGGTGTCAGGAGCAGGGCTGGGTCCGGATTCCGCATCACGGACATCGAGGAGCCTGAATAATACCGGATGAAGGGGAAGGGTCAACCTTCCCCTTCCTTTACTACCATGAAGGCTCCAAATTATATCGCTAGGGAACTCAGGCTTATGAACCCCGATTTCCGTCCTTTCTACTTCGAGCGTTACCGCAAGTGGATGATCGTCCGTGACTTCCCAAGAAGAGTAGGTGGAGTGACGGATTATGAGCCGATCTCGGGCAGGAACTTCGTCGTCGAGATGGTCATTGAGGATGAACGGAACAACCCACTTCCACTAGACAGAAACGCGCTCGAAGCGGCCAGGGAGTGCTACTACGACAGGCACAGTCGGCCCTTCTCTTTCTATTACAGCAGGATGAGGGAGAGACAGAGAAAGAGAGAACGGGAGACACAACGGGAGAGAGAGTTGAGGTTTCGCGACGCGGGCCGGGAACTTCATAAGGCCATGACTTCCGAAACTTTTTCTTAGGGAGGTAAAGATGTATATCGGAAAAACTTACAGAGCGGTTCAGCGAATCGGCGGAGTGGTGGTCAAGCTCTATTCCGGCACAGTCACCGCAAGCGGTGATTCAAAAACCACCTACCTGTGGATTCCTCCTTTCATCAGCCGGGCCAACCTTTTCATCGAGGCGACCGAAAACTCGGGCGATCACAACCTCAATGCCAAGGTCGTGACCATGCATCCGAGAGTGCCGGGGCATAGCGATGTATGGTATGACCTTCAGGCTTTCACGCAGCTCACCGGAACGGGTAATGAGAAGAAGTCCCTTCAGGGCGGGCTTGGCGACAAGCTGGCCGTTGTCTGGACGCTTTCGGGCGGCTCGGCAGGAAACTGGACGTTCAGCGTCTACGCCGAACTGAAGCTCTGAGAAATTGACAGGCAGACGGGGAGACGGCATTGGCCTTCTCCCCTGTTTGCCGAGGAGGAAGAATGAATACGGAACTTACCCTGTATAGCGGGACGGTCACGGCTAATGGTGACACGAAAACTAATCCTATCGGAGTCAGGCAATTCAAGGGCGGCTTGTTTTTCATCAAATGCTCGGCGATTACCGGTGGCTCACTTGCGGTTAAAGTTATCACCTACGATCCGGCTACCGACGATTGGTATGACCTTGTAGATTTTACCGCAATCACAGCGACAGGTAAGGAAATGAAAGCGCAGAACGCAGACATCGGAACCAGGATTGCTCTCGTTTGGACCTACGCCGGAACGTCCGTTACCTTCAAGGTCGGGGCCTGTCTGAAAGATATTTAAGGAATAAAAAGATGAAGCGCGGGGAATTAAAGTCTTACATCAGAATCCTGGCTAATGAACTCACCGAAGCCCCCGAAGGACTTTTTACCGACGTAGAGCTTGAACTTCTCATCAATGTCTCTCAGCAAAATATCGCCGTTGTTCTTGTTCCTCATATTCCTTGGGCCGTCACAAAAAGTTTTCTCATATCGACTATTGCCGCGCAAAGGGAGTACGACATCGAAGCAGACTTGTCACTCAGCGACTTTTTTATGATGGACGGAATCTTTCACAACGAATCAGGATACAGGCAGGCCGAACTTCTCTATGTAAAAAAAGATCAGCTTGTCGAATATAACGTTGTGGGTAGAACCGGTGATCCAAAGGTTTGGTCGTGGGATTCTATCGGTATAATCGCATTCGATCCATGTCCGGATCAGACTGTTGCCAATAAATACAAGGGAATCTATATCCCCATTTTCAACGATTTGAATGACGACAACACCCATACCCCGCCGACAAAATATGCCATTCCTTTCAACGGTTCCTCTACTCTCATTCCGGCCCATCCGCTTATTGCCATTGACGTTTTGAAACAATGGACCATCCGCTCCGGCGACAGCAGCACGAAGATAGACAGAAGGTTCGACAGCACTCTGAGTGAAGTCCTTTTTACGATGAGCCAAGCACAGGGATTAACCTATAGGGCTAGGCCCAATATCAGGGAGGTTATAGGGAAATGACAAGGAAAGAAATTTATGAGTATGTGAGAGTCCTGGCCGACGAACTTACCGAAAGTCCAGAGGGCCTTTTTACCGACGAGCAGTTGAAGAATCTGATAAATATCAGTCAGAGAAATGTTCAATCGGAGCTTTTGGTTTTTATGCCTTGGTATTTTCGAGATTCTAAAACGGCCACCCTGACCAGCTCCAAACGAGAGTATGCAATCGCAACAGATTTTTCAATCACCGATTGTATGCTGATCGAAGAAATTATCCCACTAGACGCTACTTTGGGGGCCAGGCCTTTTCTGCATCTCGAACCGAGAGAAATCTGGCTTCATGGGGGCAAGGGGACAACCGGTATTCCGAGGGCATGGGGTTACGAATCAAGCGATGAGATATTTTTTGAACCGACACCGAACGCGACCATCTTAAACGGGATAAAAATATTTTATATCAAGAGAATTCCGGACCTTAATAGCGACGAAACACACACTCCCCCATCACTAATCGCAATCCCGAGCCTACCCGAAGAAACACATCAACTGTTGGCCCTGGACGTTTTAAGACAATGGTATGTCAGGGACGGCTCTCAACTTGCCGAAATAAACGAGAGGTTCAACAAGATACTTCAGTCGGCGGTTTATCAACTGTCTTCTCCCGGTCAAGTTAAGAACGCTGAGCTTACAAAGGCTTTGAATAAAGAGGAGGAAAAAAGCTAAAAAATGGCCCTTGATAACCTGGTTCGATACAAAGGCATAAAAAGCTTCGGCGGAACTTTGAATGAATTATGCCCGGCAACCGAGGCCGCAAACAACCAGGTCATCAAATGCACGAATTTTAAGGTTCATGCAGACGGGATAAGCCGTGTAAAACGAAAAGGCTATGTAAAGTTCGACGATTTTTATAATTTCGGCGCACTCCCAGTCAGGGGAATCTTTGACTATTGGGATGAGACTCCGACCAATAAGTATGTCGTCATCACATCGAAAAAAATATTTACCAGGGCTGTCGGAGCAGGGTCGTGGACAGAGATTTATTCTCAAACAGACCCGCTTGTTTTCCCGGTAAAGCCCATCGTCTATCTAAGAGAAAGACCGATAATCGTGGGCTTTGATACAAACAGGCTTGTTGAAGCGACAACTACCTATGGAGTGGGAATTGCCGCCCCAACTTCCGCCGCAACCACAGCACAGGGAGCACCGGGAAATATTCTATCGGGAGTA
>Ga0172363_10004564_pt1 | contig 11204 bp, 5 predicted proteins | sample LakKivs2_kivu2a2_FD_114541 | JGI IMG/M metagenome (GOLD analysis project Ga0172363, IMG submission 114541) | Sediment microbial communities from Lake Kivu, Rwanda - Sediment s2_kivu2a2 | ecosystem: Environmental > Aquatic > Freshwater > Lake > Sediment | place: Rwanda: Western Province, Lake... | reverse complement strand
GCGCTCCTGGAGCACCTGCGCCTGCCGTTCAGCGGCTGCCCGGCGGCCGCGGTCTTCACCACCTCGAACAAGCTGCTGGCCAAGACGCTGCTGCACGGCGCCGGCGTGCCGACGCCGCCGAGTGCCGCCTGGGAGTCCGGTGTGCCGCTCCCCGCGGAGCCGCAGCATGCCGGCGACCCCGTGCGCGGTCGCCACGCGCTGCTGCACGAGGGCTTCATGACCTGCGGCATCCCGTACAAGCTGTGGGGTGACACGCCGGTCGGGCGGCTGATCTCGGGCGCGTTCGGCGGTCCGGCGGACGCCCCACGCATCCCCGGACGGGAGGGCATCAACGCGGACCTGCCGTACTTCCTGACCGGCTTCACCACCGACGACGGCGCGCAGGTGGTCAACGCGAACTGCCTCATGTGCCACGGCGGCTACGCCAACGGCGAGATGGTGATCGGCCTCGGCAACGCCAACGCCGACTTCACGCGCGGCACCGGCGGTGGCATCGGCACGCTGCCGCCCGCCGCACTCGACGCGCTCGGCCTCACCGCCGGCGAGCGCCGCCAGCTCGAGACCATGCTGCAGCGCGGGGCCGTGCTCGGACCCGAGACCGTGATGCGGACGATCGGCATGAACCCTGCCGAGACCATGGCGGTGATCCTGATGGTCCACCACGATCGCGAGACGCTCGCGTGGAGCGACGAGCCGCTCACCCCGCTCGTGGTGCGCGACGCCGACGGGAATCCGATCGACAACCCGATCGTGACGTCGGACCCGCCGCCGTGGTGGCGCGTGCACAAGAAGAGCGCGCTGTTCTACAACGGCATGGCGCGCGGCGACCATCGCGGCACGATGATGCTCGCCACCTCGGTGTGCGTCGACAACCTCGACCAGGCGGCGCGCGTCGACGAGTGGTTCAAGGACATCCAGGCCTTCGTCGCGTCGGTGCGCGCACCGCGCTACCCGCACACGATCGATCCCGCGCTCGCGGCCGACGGTAAGGCGATCTTCGCGGGCAACTGCGCGCCGTGCCACGGTACCTACGCGGACGACGCGGCCGACGACGAGCGCGACACCTATCCCAACCTGCTGATCCCGCTCGATGTGATCGGAACGGACCCCGTCGTCGCGAACGCCGGAGTCGTCCACGCGCCGGAGCTCGTCGAGTGGTACAACGGCTCGTTCTACGGCGGCATCACGCGCATGGTGCCCAACGATCCCTTCCCCGGCTACATGCCGCCGCCGCTCGACGGCATCTGGGCGACCGCGCCGTACCTGCACAACGGCTCGGTGCCGACCGTCGAGCTGCTGCTGAACAGCAGGGTTCGTCCCGGCGTCTGGCGGCGCGTCGACCTCGACAGCCGCAACTTCGACGAGGACGCCCTCGGCTGGCCGTTCGAGGCGCTCGACTACCGCCAGGAAGAGGCGCCCGAAGCCGAGCGCAAGATGATCTACGATACCGGCTACTGGAGCCAGTCGAACGCCGGCCACACCTTCGGCGATCACCTGAGCGACGCGCAGCGCCGGGCGGTCATCGAGTACCTGAAGACGCTCTAGTCCGTGCACCGCCGTCGGGCCCGAGCCGACCACCGATCGACTCCCCAGCGTGGCGCATGACCGTGCGCGCGCGCCACATCGTGCGCGCCCGTCGCGCTGCGGCATGGGGCCGATCCCTGCGGCGCCACGCCGATTCGCGGTTGCGCTGGCGCGTCGCTTGCTGTCAGGTGGAAGCTCTCCCGAGCGCATCCATTCCGGCGCAGCACCCCAAAAAAGAGCTTCGAGAAGAGGGAAAAGATGAGCCCTGACTCCGCCCGTCTGCACCGAGACGATCTGCCGCGTCGACGCGGCGTCCTGCGCGTCGCGACGCTGCTCGCGACCACGAGCGCTCTGGCGCTCGGCACCGCCGGAGCGGCCTGGGCTGCCTGGCCCTGCCCCGATCCGCCACCCACCTGCCTCGGGCGTCCCGCGACGTTGTGCGGCACGCCCGGAAACGACACCATCCTCGGGTCCGCGGCAGACGACGTCGTCGTGGGCCTGGGCGGCAACGACGTCATCCGCGGCCGCGGCGGCGATGACGTGCTGTGCGGTAACGAGGGTAACGACAGGCTGTTCGGAGCGAACGGCGACGACGTTCTCTCGGGCGACGAGGGCAGCGACGAGTTGTACGGTGGCACCGGCACGGACACGCTGCGTGGCGGCAGGGGGTCCGACACCCTCGAAGGCGGCGGCGGCCCGGACGTCCTCAGCGGGGGGCGCGGTGATGACGTCTGCGACGGCGGCACGAGCCTCGAAGACGTCGACAAGGGCGACTGCGAGACCGTCCTGCGCATTCCCTGAGCGGGTGACCGGGAACCGGGTGCTCTCGGGGCGGGCGAGCCCCGGGGGGCCCGCCCGCAACCCCTAGCCCCCCGGTCCTCCTTTCAGCCCGGGGGCAGTTCTGCCGATGCCCGAACGGTGAGCGCGTGAACCGGCTCGCGAGGGATGCTAGACCGGGCAGCCAACGCTCGGACAGGGAAGGGGTGGGTATGAAGCGCATGGCATCGGGAATCGGACGGGTGGTCGTGGTGATCGCGCTCGCAGGAGTGGCTGCGGGGTGTGCCGCGATCCGGCGCGACGAGGCGCAGCGGACGGAGAATCTGCTCGTCGCGGCGGGCTTCAAGGCGAAGCCGGCCGACACGCCGGCGAAGCTCGCGCAGCTGAAGGCCCTGCCGCCCCTGCAGATGGAGATGCGCCGCCAGGATGGCCAGGTGGGCTACAGCTACGCCGACCCCGACAACTGCAAGTGCCTCTACGTGGGCGGCCAGCAGCAGTACGCCGAGTATCGCAAGCTCGCCGTCAAGCAGCAGATCGCCATGGACCAGATGGAGGCCGCGGAGGCACAGGAGGACGCGGCGCTCGACTGGGGCATGTGGGGCGGCTTCGGCCCCTGGTACTGAGAGTTCGTGAGTCATCCCCTCCCCGCGACGGGAGGGGATGGATTCACAGACTCCGAGCCGGCCCCGGCCCACCGCGGTGCCGTGCCCGCGGGTGACGCACCGCGCGGGTACGGCACGCTCGCATTTGCGAACGGCTCTTGAGTCCTTCGCCGAGGGTTGCCACGGTGGGCGACATGCTCGACACCCTGATTCGCAACGGCACCGTGGTCGACGGCACCGGGGCGCCCGGCGTGCGCGCCGACGTCGCCGTGCAGGACGGTCGGGTGGTGACGATCGGCCGGGTGACGGAGTCCGCACGACGCACCATCGACGCCGACGGGCTCGTGGTGGCCCCCGGCTTCATCGACCCCCACACGCACTACGACGCGCAGCTCTTCTGGGACCCGTTCGCGAGCCCGTCGAATCTGCATGGCGTCACGACCATCATCGGCGGCAACTGCGGCTTCACGCTCGCCCCGCTGGCGAAGAACGACGCCGACTACATCCGCCGCATGATGTCCAAGGTCGAGGGCATGCCGCTGGTGGCGCTCGAGAACGGCATCGACTGGAAGTGGTCGTCGTTCGCCGAGTACCTCGGCGCGCTCGACGGCCGGATCGGCGTGAACGCCGGCTTTCTCGTCGGCCACTGTGCCTTGCGCAGAGTGGTCATGGGCGATGCCGCGGGCGGGCCCGCGACGCTGGACCAGACCGTGGCGATGGTGAGGTTGCTCGACGAGTGCCTGGCAGCGGGCGGCCTGGGGTTCTCGTCGTCGCAGGCGTTCACGCACGTCGACGGTGACGACGCGCCGGTGCCGTCGCGCAACGCGTCGCGCGAGGAGACGCTGGCGCTGGCAGCCGCGGTCCGGAAGCACCCCGGCACCACGCTCGAGTTCATCATCGACGGGTGTCTCAACGGCTTCCAGGACGGCGAGATCGGCCTGATGATCGCGATGTCGCTCGCCGCGAACCGGCCGCTCAACTGGAACGTCATGCAGGTCAGCTCGACCAACCGCGCCAAGCACGAGCACCAGCTCTCGGCGGGCACGAAGGCCAAGGCGGCCGGTGCGAAGATCGTGGCGCTCACCATGCCGACGCTGGTCGGGCTCAAGATGAGCTTCCTCGACTACTGCGCCCTGAACTCGATTCCCGAGTGGGGGCCGATCCTGGCACTGCCGGTACCCGAGCGCATCGCGAAGCTGAAGGACCCGTCCGTCCGCGAGCGCATGCGCGAGGGCGGGCGGCGGCCGGAAGCCGGCGTGTTCGGTGCGCTCGCGAAGGGCGAGCGCTTCCAGATCGGCGAGACCTTCGCGCCGGCGAACCGCGACTTCGCCCACCGCAAGGTGTCGGACATCGCGGCCGAGATCGGCAAGAACCCGTTCGACACGCTGCTCGACATCGTGGTCGCCGACGAGCTCCGGACCGCCCTCTGGCCGCTGCCGACCGACGACGACGTCGACTCGTGGAAGCTCCGCGTCGAGGTGTGGCGCGACGAGCGCGCCATGATCGGCGGCTCCGACGCCGGCGCGCACCTCGACCGCATGTGCGGCTCGGGCTACCCGACGGCGTTCCTGGGGGAGGTGGTGCGCGAGCGCCAGCTGCTGCTCCTCGAGGAGGCGGTGCACATGATGACCGGCGTTCCGGCGGCGCTCTTCGGCCTGCGCGATCGCGGTCGCATCGCCCCGGGCGCGGCCGCCGACCTCGTGCTGTTCGACCCGGCGACGGTGGGCAGCGGTACGATCGAGACGCGCGCCGACCTGCCCGGCGGTACCGAGCGCATGTTCTGCGACGCGCGGGGTGTGTCGCGGGTCATGGTCAATGGCCGCGACATCGTGGTCGACGGGAAGGAAACCGGCGAAACGCCGGGCCGCATCCTGCGCTCGGGCCGCGACACCGACACCGTCACCGTCCCCGGCGGCTGATGCGCACTTCGGCGAACCCGCCGGACTGATCTGCACGCCTCGGACACCGCAGCTACCTTCTCCGCTTGTGCGGCGATTCTCGAGCGATACCATCACCGGGTTTGGTCTCGGAGCCGCCTTCCACGTCGCAGACATCTTCCGGGCAGCCGCCCGGGGGTGCTGCTGCGCCGGTCGTACGACGCCGCCGCTGGCGCTGGGGGCGCCGTAGCGTCTTCTGGCTGACGGTCGTCGGGCTCGTGGTTGCGGCGCGGCTCGCGCTGCCCGTGGTGCTGGCGCCGATGGTCGAGGACCGGCTGTCGCGCGTGCTGGGCGCCAGCGTGGAGGTGCGCGACATGACGTTCGCGCCGATCGACGCCGTGCTCACGCTGCACGACGTGCGGGTGCGCGCACTTGGCCAGAGCGACGGCCCGCCGGCACTGAAGGCGCGTCGCGTGCGCGCCGACCTGCAGTGGCTGCCGCTTCTGCACCGGGCGCTCGTCGTGCGCGAGCTCGGCCTCGAGTCGGCGATGATCGACGTCGATCGGCTGTCGGAGGGGGGCGTCGAGCTCGGGCGTCTGCTCGAGAGCCACCCCGCGACGCCGATCGCACGGGGCTGGAGCTTCGAGCTCGGGCGCGTCGCGCTGCACGACGCGCGCCTCCGTCTGCCGGGCTCGCTCGACGGCGGCACGCAGCCGATCGAGGTCGGTGTCCGCGAGGCGCAGTTCGCGACGCAGCCGCGCCGCGCGAGCGCCTTCGGGCGCGCGCCCAACCTGCGCATCGATGCGATGCTCGACGGCGGGCGCATCCGCGTCGACGGCAGCTCGGACATGCGCGACAACGGTCTCGTCGTGAACGCGCTGCTGCGGGCGAACGGCGTGCCGGTGTCCCGCCTCGGACGCTACCTGCCGGACCTGGGCCTGACCGACGTGGTCGGCCGCTTGTCGGGCCAGCTGCACTACCAGCGCGACCCGGGGCGCCGCGATCGTGCGTCGGGCCGGATCTCGATCCGCCGACTCGCGGTCGGCGTCGCGTCGATCGACGAGCCCGCGCTGACCGTTCGCCGCACCGACATCGACGTCGATGCGATCGACCTGCTCGGCCGCCGGGTCGTTGCCGACTCGGTCACGCTGCACGGGGCCCGCATCGCCGGCCGCGCCAATCTGGGCGATCCGCTGCCCCTGTTCTCCGGCATGCTGGCCACGCCCGGGGCGCCGCGTGCGACGCCCCGGGCGCGGGCGACGAAGGCCGTGCCCGCGTGGTCGTGGCGCATCGGCAAGCTCGCCGCACCGCGTGCGCAGGTGCGTGTTGCGGCCGGCGACGGCAGCCAGGCGATCCTGCCGGCCACCGTTTCCGCCGACGACCTCGGCCCCGCGGCCTACTGGTCGCCGCTCCGTGTCTCGCTGCGCTACGGGTCTGTGGGCGCGACGTTCGATGGCACGACGCGCGTCGGGCAAGGGCTGTCGATCGCCGGACGCCTCACCGCCGCCGACATCGACCTGCCGTCCGTGGTCCGGGCGTCGGGCGTCCCCTGGGCCGACCTCGCGCAGACCGGCCGGGCGTCGGTCGACCTCGAGGTCGAGATCGAGCCGCGCGTCAAGAAGGACGAGCCACCGGTCGCCGTGAAGGGCGCCGTGCGTATCGCCAACCTCTGGCTCGCCGCGCCCGACCCGGGGATGTTCGCGTTCGGTGCCGTGAGCCTCGACGTCAAGCTCAAGCACATCCGTCCGGCGATGGAGAAGCGCGGAGTGATGCAGCCGCCGCAGATCGCGTTCTCCGACGCGGTGCTGCGCACGCCGTACCTCCAGCTGGTGCGCCATCCCGACGTCGGCTGGGTCCTGCCGCCGTTCCCGCCCGAGCTGTTCGCGCGCGCCGAGGACGCGCCGTTCTCGCCGTTCGCCGCCCCCACGCCGGTCCCGTCGCCGACCCCGACGCCGGCAGCGAGCGGCGCCGCGGGCAGGGCGGGCGGTGAAGCCGCACCCGCGACCCAGATCCTGCTCGACGCGCTGCGCGCGTCGAGCGGACGCATCGTGCTCGCCGACCTCGTTCCGGTGAAGTCCGTGCAGCCGGTCGTGATCGATGCGCTGATGGGCCCCCCCGAGGAGCAGGAGGTCGTGCGCCTGCTGCGAGCGAAGCCGCTGCTCGACATGACGATCCAGGACGCGACCGCGCGTGGCGTCCGGCTCCCGGACGGCGACGTCTCGTACGTCGTCCTGCAGGCGCGCGACCGGAGGCTCGGCACGCTGCAGATCGGCGGCGTCGCCGCGAACGGCGGCGTGGACGTGCAGGCGGCGGGGCAGGACGTGCAGCTCGCGAGCGCGGCGCCGTTCCTCGCCGACGCCGGACTGCCGTACCCGTTCGCCGGCGGCACGGCGTCGTTCCTGCTGGACGGCTGGATCGGGCGCGAGCGCTGGAACGCCGACGTGACGCTCGTCCTCGATCGGCCCTACCTGCCGGGCGACGACGCCGAGCTCGGGCGGCAGATCGGCATGTCCTTCGACGCCGCGCTGGCGGAGCTGCGTGATCCCGACGGAGAGGTGATCGTGCCACTGTCGCTGCGCGGCGCGTCCGACCCCGCGACGGTGCCGCCGCTGGCGGACCAGGTCGCGGCCGGCATCCGGCAGGCCGTGATCCGCGCGCGCCAGCCGCTGCCGCAGGCGCCGCTCCTGATCGCGTGCTTCCCTGGCCGCTCCGACCCGACGCCCGCCGGGCTGCGGCAGATCACGCAGGTGGCCGACATGCTCGTGCGCCGTCCCGACCTGGTCGTCGAGCTGTCGGCACCGGCCACCGCGGGGGACCGCCGCTGGTTCGGCGAGCAGGCGATCACCGACGAGCTCGCGGAGGGCGGCGGCTTCATGGGCGTGCTGCGCGCGCTCGGCGTGCGCGATGAAGAGAAGCGCATCCGTGAGGCGCTCGAGGAGCGCGCCGGGGGCGGAACGGGGCGGCTCGACGCGGACGACCAGAGGCTGCTCGACCGCCTGGTGGCAGAGCGCCCGCCGGTTGCCGAGGAGCGTCTGAGCGCGCTCTCGACCGCGCGCCTGACGCGAGTCCTCGATCTGCTCACCGGACGCAACGGCGTCGCGCGTGGCCGCATCACCCTGTCGGGAGCGCCGTCGCAGGACGCGTCACCCGGCGTCCGGGCGCGCGTGACGGCCTCGGCCGCGGCCAGGCCCGCCCGGTCGGGAGGGACGCCGTGATCTGGCGCACGCTGCGTTTCGTCATTCGCACCCTGCTCTTCACGACCCTGGCGGTGGTGTGTCTCGCGGCGGTGTCGTCGATCGCGGTGTGGCGCGAGCTCACGCAGGACCTGCCCGACGCTGCCGAGCTGCTCGACTACCGCCCGCCGACGGCGACCCGCGTCTACGCGGCCGACGGGACGCTGATCGGCGAGTTCTACGTCGAGCGGCGCTACCTGATGCCGATCGAGCAGGTGCCGCTCGAGGTGCGCCGCGCCTTCCTCGCGGCGGAGGACGCGGACTTCTACACGCACCGCGGCATCGACCCGCAGGGGATCGCGCGGGCGGTCTACACGAACCTGCGCGAGGGCGAGATCGTGCAGGGTGCCAGCACGATCACGCAGCAGGTCGTCAAGCAGCTGCTGCTGTCGCCCGAGCGAAGCTTCGAGCGCAAGGCGAAGGAGATGATCCTCGCCCTCGAGATCGAGGCCAAGCTCACCAAGGACCAGATCTTCTACCTGTACCTGAACCACATCTACTTCGGCAGCCGGACGTACGGGCTGTCGGCGGCCTCGCACGGCTTCTTCGGCGTGCCGCCATCGGAGCTGACGCTGCCGCAGGCGGCGCTGCTCGCCGGCCTGCCGCAGGCGCCGAGCCGCTACGACCCGCGCCGCCATCCCGACGAGGCGCTCGCGCGCCAGCGCTACGTGCTCGAGCGCATGCGCGTCGCCGGCTTCATCACGCGCCAGGAGTACGACGACGCGCTCGCCACGCCGATCGTGCTCGCACCGCCGCCGGAGTCGGTCACCGATCCTGCCGCCGCGTGGTACGTGGACCAGGTGCGCCGGCTTCTCGAGGAGGAGTTCGGCGACGAGTACGCGGCCCTCGGCCTGCAGGTGAAGACCGCCGTCGACCTCCGCATGCAACGCGCGGCGGAGGAGGCGCTGCAGAAGGGGCTCGCACCCCTGCAGAAGCGCCTCGGCAGCGGCAGGCGCGGCAAGCGCGCCGCGGACGCGGGTGCCGACGGACCCGACCCGCGAAGCTTCGTCGAGGGCGCGCTGGTCGCGATCGACCCCGAGACCGCCGAGGTGAAGGCGCTCGTCGGCGGGCTCGACTACGAGCGCAGCGTGTTCAACCGCGCGGTGCTCGCGCGCCGCCAGCCGGGCTCCTCGTTCAAGCCGTTCGTCTACGCGGCGGCGGTCGATCAGGGCTACACGCAGGAGACCATCGTTCTCGACGCGCCGATCTCGCTGCCCGACGGTCGCGGCGGCGCCTGGACACCGAAGAACTTCGGCAACAGGTACATGGGCTCGGTGCCGCTGCGCGTGGCGCTCACGAAGTCGCTCAACACGGTGTCGGTGCGGCTCGCGATGAACGTCGGCCTCGACCGGATGCGCGACCACCTCCGCGCCTTCGGCTTCCCGACCGACTTCCCGCGCAACCTGTCGCTCGCGCTCGGCACCAGCGAGGTGACCCTGCTCGACCTGGTCCGCGCCTACGGCGTGTTCGCGACGCTGGGCCGCCGCTTCGACCCGGTGTTCGTGACCGACGTCACCGATGCCGCCGGCAACCCGGTCGACTTCCCCGGCGTGCGCCCGCGCTACGAGACGGTGCTGAGCCCGCGCACCGCCTGGATCGTCTCCGACATGATGCGCGGCGTCGTCGAGCGCGGCACCGCGACCGCGGCGAAGAAGCTCGGCCGCCCCGCGGCCGGCAAGACCGGCACGACCAACGACTCGAAGGACACGTGGTTCGTCGGCTTCACGCCCGACCTCGTGACCGGCGTCTGGGTCGGGTTCGACGCCGACCGCACGCTCGGCAAGGCGACCGGCGGCAAGCTCGCCGCGCCGATCTGGACGGACTTCATGGAGGACGCTCTCGAGGGGCGCCCGGTGCGCGACCTGCCGGTCCCGGAAGGCGTCGACCTGCCCGGACGTCCGACCCCGACGCCGCCGGGGGCGTCGCCTGGCGCGGCGGCCTCGCCCAGGGCCCCGCGGAAGCCGAAGCCGACCCCGGAGGCGCCGGTCGAGGACCCCGCGGCGCGCGGCGCGGTGGCTCCGGACGCCGCAGGGAGCGGCGATCGCGACCGTGTGCCGGACGCGCCGTCACGGCGGCCCGAGCGCTCGCGCGACGACGCCGGCGAGCCCGCGGACGAGGGGTTCTAGCGGCCACCACGACTCCTCCTCGATCGAGCGGGGTCTGGCGCGCAGGGCGCTCAACCCCCTGGACTTTGGGCCGCCTCGCGGCGACCGCGCTCGGCGGCATTGCGGGCCGGGCTGCGTTCAGCGAGCGAGGCGTCGAGCACTTCCACTTGCTCTCCGGCGTAGCGCCAGAGCGCCCGCTGCTGCTCGACGTGGGCGCGCACTCCGCCTGATCGGCCAGCGTCGCGAGTCTGCCCCGCAGTGCCGAGGCGCGTGCGCGGTCGTCAAGCGCTCCGCAGGCAGATGGGTTAGCCCGGATCTCTCACCGAAAAAAAGCCCCACCCCGCTGGGCTCCTGCTAAACCCTGTTCACCACAAACAAAGTGTCGAACAGGAGGCGCGGGGTGGAGCAGACAGAGTGTAGGAAGGAACAGCTCGCGTTCCAAGACTTTGGCGGACGGAAAGTGGTGGCGGCGTTCGACGGTGGGCGGCTGAGCACGGACGGTGGGGTTCTGCTGCTGCGCGAGGTGGCTGAGGGCAGCGGGATGCTGCGGCGGTTTGCGCGCTGCTTCGTGGACCACCGCAATGCGGATCTGATCGAGCACACGGTCGAGGAGCTATTGTCGCAGCGGATCCTGGCGCAGGCGTGCGGGTACGAGGATCTGGAGGACCACGACGTGCTGCGCGACGACGCGCTTCTGGCGGTGGCGTCGGGGAAGCAAGACGCGACGGGTGAGCGGCGCCGGCGCAAGCAGGATCGTGGGCACGCGCTGGCGGGCAAGAGCACGCTGAACCGGCTGGAGCTGACGCCTACGAACGCGACGCGAGCGTCGCGGTACAAGAAGATCGTGTGCGTGCCCGACGAGGTGGAGAGGTTTTTCGTGGCCGAGTTTCTGTCGGCGCACGAGCGCGCGCCGCGGGAGATCGTGCTCGATCTCGACGCGACCGACGATCCGCTGCACGGGCAGGTGGTGTCTGTCAAGCGGTGTAAAAGTATCTTGACGTCAGCTCCGGCGCGCTCTCATGCCCTTACGCGGCCTCCTCACCCTTCGTTGGCCGCTTCGGCAGGTCTTCCCACCCGTCGATCTTC
>Ga0172363_10004561_pt1 | contig 11210 bp, 9 predicted proteins | sample LakKivs2_kivu2a2_FD_114541 | JGI IMG/M metagenome (GOLD analysis project Ga0172363, IMG submission 114541) | Sediment microbial communities from Lake Kivu, Rwanda - Sediment s2_kivu2a2 | ecosystem: Environmental > Aquatic > Freshwater > Lake > Sediment | place: Rwanda: Western Province, Lake... | reverse complement strand
CAGAGGAGGATATTTTCTATATCAAGAACTATTCATTGCTACTGGACATCTTGATTTTGTGGAAAACCATCGGTGCCGTGCTGAAGCGGGAGGGGGCGTATTGATCTCGAAATACCCTGATTTCCTCGCTACCTGTTCTCATTTGCCGATCAATTGCCATCAATCTACTTGTGTGCCCCGGACGTCCTCTGCAGCGGGCGTCGGGGGTTGCTTTTGGATTTGGGATAGAGTATAATAACGGTCAGTCGCTATAGAAACTCGGTGCAGTGGGAAAGTGAGACAATACCATTCTCAACCCATGCGTGGCCGTTGATGAGAAATGTGACATTGCTTAAGGGAAGAAATCGCTCTGTCCAGAGGTGATGTAGAAGGACTGCAGCCGGAGGAGGAGTGAGGGAAAGAGAACACAGAGAAAAAATGGGGAGAGGGAAGACAGATGCTTCCAGTAGATCACCGATCAAGATCGAGACTTTAATCCTGGGGCTTGCCCTATTGCACGGTCTGCTTTACCTGGTCATGGTGCCACCCTGGCAACACTACGACGAGGCAGGGCATTTTGAATACGCCTGGCTCATCGCCAACCGAGGCCAACTACCCCAACCGGGAGATTACGATCAGGCGATGCGGCGTGAAGTGGCGTCCTCAATGCTGGAGCATGATTACTTCCGTGACACCTCTTTCCGCCCCAACCTGCTATCTAGCGACGAACCAATCTGGATCGCCATTCCCCAATTGGAACATCCGCCTTTATACTACATTCTGCTAGCACTGCCATTGCGAATCTTCCGACATGCGGACGTCACCCTTCAGCTCTACGTTGCCCGTTCGGTATCCCTGATCCTCTACCTGCTCAGCGTTTGGATAGCTTTTCGTCTGGTAGGGGACTTGGTCGCGCCAGGAAGCCCGCTGCGCTGGGTCGTGCCGGGGATGATGGTTCTGCTGCCGGCCTACACGGACCTGATGACGGCGGTCAACAACGACGTAGGAGCGACGGTTGTCTTCTCTCTGTTCTTATGGGGTGCGGCGCGGACCATATTGCGCGGCGTGTCGTGGTGGCGGTTGGTATGGGTTCTGGGAACAGCAGTCCTCAACGCGTGGATCAAAAACACGGCGTCTGTGGCAGTTCTGCTGGCCCCACTGGCATTAGTCCTGGCACTGATGCGCGGGCGACAGAGCCTATGGATGTGGGGAGGGATCGCCGTAGGGGGAATGGTTCTAGCACTTGCGGCGTTCTCGTGGGGTGATGCGGCCCTATGGTACCGAGGCACTGACCAAAATGGGACGATTTGTCAAAGGGTGAAAGAAGCTCCTCTGGGACAGCAGGCGTTAGCAGTAGAGACGGCAGTTGAAAAACCGGAAAGGCAGGTCAGCCAGCCCTTGTTGCAGGAGGACGTGAAGTCCCTACAGGGGCAGATAGTTACCCTGGGGGCCTGGATGTGGGCCACACAACCATTGCGAGTCCGCTCGCCAATGCTCTACGACGGGCGGCAGGCCACTTGGGAGGCTGTGGAAGTGGGTACGACTCCAGCCTTTCAAGTCATAACGACGACGGTCGCTGCCGATGCGGAGCAAATTGAAGTCATCCTGCGGCCACTGCTGGACCGCTCACAAGACGGGATGATTACCGTCTATTACGACGGGGTTGTATTAGTAGAGGGAGAGTGGCCGCTGGATCGCCTACCCGCTTTCGACGATCCTGAGGGACGGGAAGGCACGTGGGAGGGGCGCTTTTTTGTCAACAGGGTGCGGAATGGCTCCGCTGAGAGAGCCTGGCCTCGGGTACGGCCCTGGGTAGAGGGGTTGCAGAAATACGTTCGCCTTTCCCCAACGCAGATCCTGGCCTCATTACTGGACTGGCAACGGACAGCGTCCGTGTACCCGCTGGCATTACAACATCTTCTCTACACCTTTTGGGCCCGTTTTGGATGGAGTCAAGTCAAGATGGGCGAGTTCTGGTTTTGGACATGCTCAGGTTGGACTGCGTTAGCTGCATTTGGTGCAGTTGGGTCCTCTTGGACGCGGCTGAGGGGTTGGCTTGGAAAAGGGCAATGGGAGAAGTTGAATCTTTTCATATTCCTTTCAATCTCATTAGTCATTGTGTGGTTGATTGCGATCCTAAGGTTACACCCTTTCACGGGGTACGTTTCGCCTGCCCGGTATACCTACCCTGTAATCTCAATCTTCGCTCTAGCCTTTACCGAAGGTTTTAGGACTATCACCACGAGGATTCATCCACGTCTTTTCCCCATGACTATGTTGCTGTGCCTGGCAATGCTAAACGGGGCAGCTCTGCTCACGCAGATCATATTCTACTATGGGAGTTAACCGATGATGCTGAAGAGAAATACGGGTATTCTAGTGATGCTCTTTGCCCTCCTTGCCCTGGCGAGCATTTTTCGCGGGCCTCAGGTAGGAAAGGCCGACACCCCGCTCGCGAATCCCTCTATCTCGACATCAATCAAGAGTTCATCAACATTTACCACCTATTTGCCAGTCGCTCTGCGCAACTATCCGCCGCCACCAACAGTGTTTGGGGTACAGGCGCATAGTTTGGCAGACTCCAGTGGCTTTGACAGGGTTGATGATGTGGGCGCACATTGGGTGCGTTACAGCGCCTTTCACTGGGATGTGATCGAAGCCAACCAGGGAGTATACGACTGGACTAGCGTGGATGAAGCCGGACTACAACGGGCCCACGAGCGCGGGTTTAGAGTCATAGCCACGATTCAGTTTACTCCGCTGTGGGCACAAAAGTACAATGGTTCATACTGTGGACCAATCAAGGAAGACGCACTGGACGACTTTGCTGCATTCTTGACCGCCCTTGTGAAGAGATACAAGGATCCCCCTTACAGTATCAAGTATTGGGAGTTGGGTAACGAGCCTGATTTGCCACTTAGTTATGGTCGAAGTGGTTTTGGATGTTGGGGAGAGGCAAGCTATACTTACTACGGCGGTGGCTACTATGCTGAGATGCTGAAGAGAGCCTATCCGGCCATCAAAGCAGCGGATATGGAGGCTGTGGTCTTGACCGGGGGGTTGGCCATCGTTTGCGATCCAGACAACCCGCCTCCGGGACGGGATTGCAAAGATTCCCGATTTCTGGAGGGGATTCTGAGAAATGGCGGCGGCCCGTATTTTGACGTGGTGAGTTTTCATGCTTACACCTGGTATGGAGGCGCATGGGGGCGAATGTATAACCGATTCTGGACCGGCGGCGAGATCGTGCAAACCACGGCCCTTGCCGAGCGCGTTAACTTCTTACGAGGTGTGCTACAGAAGTACGGGTATGGGAATAAACTCTTGATTGACACCGAAACAGCTCTTACTTGCGAGAGTGACACTTCCGACTGCAGAGAAACTCAGGGGATGTTCGCGACCAAAGCTTATGCAGAGGCGATAGCCTTTGACCTATTGGGACGGACCTGGTTTGCACTCGTTAACGACGGGTGGTATTACACAGGTCTTCTACAGGCGTCAGATCTGACTCCCAAGCCCGCCTTCTACACTTATCAGGCGGCAAGCGATTTCTTAGATAACGTCAATTACATCGGCCCGACAGGATACTCCGGCATAGAAGGCCACAAATTCGAAGACGCGGATGACTCTCGCTTTATCGAAGTCGTCTGGGCCTCTGATGGCAGCTCTCACACCCTTGTTCTTCCCTCAGGTGCGTCCGCTTATGACCGCTACGGCAATCTGCTAGCCTCGTCTGGATCCGTACAAGTAGGATACGCTCCACTTTATATCGTCTATTGAGTTTCTATCAGGAAGAGAGAAACCCCGTGAAGCCAGAGGTTCAGTCTAGCAATCATTCATAAACTTCATAAATTTTCCAAGCATGAGAGGCTATGACAGCAGCCATCCAATTTGATCACGTTTCAAAAAGATTTATTCTGCACCGGGAGCGGGCTCGCTCGTTTCAGGAACTGGTACTCAACGTGCTGCATGGACGGGGCAACGGACGACGGGAGGAGTTCTGGGCCTTACAGGACGTGAGCTTTGACGTGCCACCTGGCGAGATGCTGGGGATCATCGGGCCTAATGGCGCAGGCAAGAGCACGATACTCAAACTCATCGCCCACATCATCGAGCCGACTTCGGGGCGTATCGAAGCTCACGGGCGAATAGGAGCACTGCTGGAGCTAGGCGCTGGCTTTCACCCTGACCTGACTGGCCGAGAGAATGTGTTTCTTAACGCCGCCATTCTTGGCCTCTCACGCAAGGACATTCTCCGTCGGTTCGATGACATCGTGGACTTCGCTGGAATCGGCGATTTTATAGACTCGCCAGTCAGACATTATTCGTCCGGCATGTTCATGCGACTGGGTTTCTCTGTCGCCGTCAATATCTCGCCGGATATCTTACTGATTGACGAAGTTCTGGCTGTAGGTGACTTGGCTTTTCAGGGAAAGTGCATGGACAAGATTGCTGAGATCAAGCGAGGGAGAACCACCATACTCTTTGTGTCCCACGACCTGGAAGCAGTACGCAATCTCTGTGATCGCGTCATCTGGATGGAACAAAGCCGCGTTCAAGCCGAGGGCTCTCCAGCGATGATCATAGACCAGTACGTGACTCGTACCAAGTCCCAAATGGTTGCCAATGCCAGGAAACACGGTCAACCTGAGATGAGCTTCCCACGGCTGGGAACGCGCGAAATAGAGATCACCCGCGTACGCTTTTACAATGCACAAGGGGAGGAAACCCATCGCTTTGTCACCGGCGAGCAGTTTGAGATTCGCATTGACTACCGTGCACACATGCGTATCGAGCGACCGCTTTTCGGTATAGCCATCTACCGCAGCGACGGCTTGCACGTCGCCGGACCAAACATCCGGACTTCCGAGTATGACATTCCCTATGTAGAGGGAGAAGGCGAAATTTCACTTTACGTAGAATCTCTTCCCTTGCTAAAAGGCTATTACGAGCTTACGGTTTCCATACACGACTACGAGGGTATCCGCGCTTACGATCACCATGATCGGGCATACGTTTTTGAGGTCGAGCGAGGTCAGGTGAAGCAAACGTTAGGTAGCTTTTTTATTCCCTGTCGCTGGCAGCTACGTCCCAAAGAATGTAGTGATCACCCAACGAGACAGGGGATGTGCTGAGTCATGATGTATGAAGTGAAACGTTAGAAGGCAACAATTGTGGCCTTTTTGGACAACACACAATTACCCAGAGAGTGAATAACTTGATTTCAAAGAGTGACAAGGATATATCCCTTATCGGGCTCGAGCGACAGAATAGCACCCTGCGTGATCTTGTGATCCGGTTAGCACCCCAGGGGAAGCCAGATGGGCTGCCGGCGGAGCTTGAAGCTCTTATCTCGCCTCCGGCCTTGCCCGTGCCGACTGATGGTACCCTGGTCATCTCGCCAGCGGCGATACAGGACAACATGGCCGGCCCAGCCATCCGCTACTGGGAATTCGCCCGGGTGCTCAGCCACGTTGACCGCGTGACATTGGCTGTGCCCAACCTGGACCCTCCCTCCAGTTCTGATTTCGAAATTCGCAGTTATTCGAAAAGGACGTCAGACGGATATATCAGGGGTAGCCCGGAAGCGATACGGAGATTGGTGGCCGATCATAGAGTTATTGTTTTGCAGGGTCATACATTGCGAAGTTTTACAGACCTGGCGTGGGCCATTGTGTCTGGAGGACGGTACCTAGCCGTTGACCTCTACGGTCCTTTTGCACTGGAGAACCTGGAGCGCAACCTGGGTAATCTCTCGGAAATAGCCAGCAAAGAAGCTCTGTTCAACGTGCAGGTCTTAAACGAGCAAGTGCGATTGGCTGATTTTCTTTTCTGCGCCAGCGAGAAACAGCGTGACTATTGGCTGGGGCGACTGGAAGCCTTGGGCCGGATAAATCCGCACACCTACAGCGAAGATCGCACAGCCCGCCGACTTATTGACGTTGTACCTTTTGGATTGCCAGAAACACCGCCGAATCATCGCCGTCAGGTACTTAAAGGCGTTCATCCCCAGGTGAGGTCAACAGATAAAATCATCATCTGGGCCGGTGGTATCTGGAACTGGCTTGATCCTCTCACGCCGATTAAGGCGATGGCCAATATCGCACGTCAGCGACAGGATGTTAAGCTCTTTTTCCTCAGCGGTAAACGTTCCAGCCCAGGTGGACCCCTCATGGACATGCATCATCAGGCAGAAGCTTTAAGTAAATCGCTGGGTCTATACAACAAGATGGTCTTCTTTCATCCGTGGGTACCCTATGACGAGCGTGAGAACTACTTTCTGGAGGCTGACATTGGTCTCTGTTTTCACTTCGATCACTTGGAAACCAGGTTTTCTTTCCGCACTCGTCATTTGGACTACATTTGGGTGGGATTGCCAATGGTAGTCGGTGCAGGTGATACCATGGGAGATCTTGTCGAGCGCGAAGGACTGGGCTTCAGTGTGGCCCCCGGCGATGTGGAGGGTCTGACAAGGGCGATTCTTCGGCTGTTAGAAGAGCCAGATGCCAAAGCCAGCCGGCAGGAGAACTTCAAACGAGTGCGCGAAGAGTTCTCCTGGGATAAAGTTGCTCAACCTTTGCAGCGATTTTGCCAATCCCCCTGGCATGCAGCGGACAGAGGTATCGACTATTACAGACAGTTCACGTCTGGTTCGTGGGAGTCATTATTGGCTCGTGTTCTTCAGTTAGAACTGGAGGTTGTGCGCGTTTACAACGGCCGAGTTTTGCGTCTGATGATTGGTACTCAGAAATTCCTACGGCGCCTCTTTGGTCGAAGCGACGATTGAGGATGATAATACATACATGGAGGTAAGAAAATGATTGACGGAGTAAGCGTAATCCCGCTAACTGCACGTATGGATGACCGGGGTTACCTCATCGAAATCGCCCGCCACGCCGAAGACCCCGAGCCGCACGGCGTGGTACACCAGTTTGGTCAGATTTACCTGGTAGGTGACATGACGCGGGGCACGATACGCGCTTTCCACAAGCACGAAGAGTTGTGGGACTGGTTTTTCATCAGCCATGGTAGTGCCAAATTCGTGCTCGTGGACGACCGGGACGATAGTCCAACGAAAGGTGAGATGATGACCATCATCATCGGCGAGCGCAAGCCGGCCCTCATAGTAGTGCCGCCTGGCGTCTATCATGGATGGATGTCGTTGGAAGACGACACACAGATGGTCAGCACCGCCAGTCACGTGTACAACCGTGAGAAGCCAGATGAAGTGCGTATCCCGCCCGATTCTTTCGGGGACGTGTGGACGGTGAAGGGGAGGTAAACGTGCGCAAAGTTCTATTGGTAGGCGGTGCGGGTTACGTAGGCTCAGTGCTCGCCGAAGAACTGCTGGAACGGGGCTACGCGGTCAAAATCCTGGATCGCCTTTATTACGGTGAAGGCGGCTTGCGAGAGATCCACGACCGTGTGGAGTTAGTCGTGGCCGACATGCGAGCCCTGCCGCCAGACCTCCTGGAAGATGTGGACGCCGTGGTCAACGTCGGCGGGCTGTCTAATGATCCAACCGCTGAATACAACCCCACAGCCAACTACGAGATGAACACTTTGGCTACCCAGACCCTGGCTGAGATGTGCCGGGCGGCTGGCGTTCGTCGCTACGTGTTCGCCTCCTCATGTTCCATCTATGACCGTGGCGTGGGCAACGATGACAAGGACATCATCCAAGACGAGGAAACACCGGTCTCACCGAGGGCAGCGTATTCCAGTTCCAAGCGAGAGGCGGAAAAGATCCTGCTGGACATGGCGGGCGACGACTTCTGTCCCGTAATCTTGCGCAAGGGCACCATCTACGGCTTCTCGCACAGGATGCGCTATGACCTGGTGGTCAACACCTTCGTCAAGTTTGCCTTGAGCCAGGGCTACCTTAACCTGCATTACGGCGGCGAGATGTGGCGGCCCTTGGTGGATGTGCGTGACGTGGCCCGGGCCTACATTCTGGCCATCTTGGCCGATGAAGAAAAGGTTAAAGGCCAGATCTTTAACGTCTCCCACCGTAACTACCGCGTCTCTGAGTTGGCCCTGCGGGTGCGCGAGGCCCTGCGACAGGTAGGCGTGGACCCGGAGATCCGCATGGACTACGGCTACAAAGGAGTGCGTAGCTACCGTGTGTCCAGCCAAAAGATCGAGCACGCGCTTGGCTTCCGACCCAAAGTAGATATCGAGGAATCGGTGATAGATATGGTAGAAAAGATCCGCCGGTATGGCTACACCGACTTCGACAACCCGCGATATTACAACATCCGCTGGATGCGCTTGCTGGAGGAGGCGCAGCGGATCATCGATATCACCGGGTCAGTGTTTGAAGCGCCAAGCCAGGAGGATCAATAGCTTTCCACCTTGCATCCTCGTAGATGCTGTGGACTGAAGTCCAAAGCGCGCACGAGGTGCAAACCTAAGATCTAGAGATGATTCCCCTCCGCTTTTCTTCTTGATCGCAAGGTTTTTGGCTATTTGCTGCCAGCGTATCAAGCATTACTTTTAATTATGAGGAACTTCTATGTTACTTGACGTAGGCTGTGGGGATGGCATTCGCCTGAGCCAAGAGACGCAACGTTGCGTGGGAATTGACATACTTCTTGAAAACCTGCAGGCGGCCAAAGAGCGATTACCGGAACATGATTTTGTTCTTGGGGATGTTCACGCTTTGCCGTTCAAATCCGGCTCTTTTGATGAAGAGCTGTGTTCGCACCTGATCGAACACGTGACCAACCCAGAACAGTTAATCGAAGAGGTGAGTCGCGTCTTGAAAAGAAGAGGAGTGCTAACCCTAGAAGCTCCCAATGGTTATGGGCTGCTCGAGTACGTTAATCGCTTCTTTGGTAAGATCCGCTGGTCTTACTACGTGCACCTCCATCGCTTCTCCGATAAAGACTTGATCCACATGCTCCAGACCAGCGGCTTTGAGGTCATTGAGGTCAACCTGGCTGACTGGCTTAGTCCTGTAATAGATTCCGTTTACTTCCACTTGTGCAAAAGGTTTACGAGACGCTCTGATCGCGGCACACAGATGTATGCACATCTGAAGATGGCGGAGATCAACCAATGGTGGATCAAAAAGAGGGTGGCTAAGAACGACCACTGGCTAGTCAAGCTCTTACCCTCGTTAAGCGCGGTCATACTAATAAGGGCGAAACGGATCTGAATTTGGAGGTAAACCTATGCGAATTCTCCTCATTGGTGCCAACGGTCAACTGGGCAGCGACCTGGTCAGGACACTGACTGACGTAGACTCGGTTCCTCTCACTCATCGCGACGTGGACATCTGTGAACCGGTGGGGTTGCGGGAGATGATGCGGCGTTACACACCAGATGTAGTGATTAACACCGCCGCCTATCACAAAGTAGACGAGTGCGAGGCTAACGTCGAGAAGACCTTCGCCGTGAACACCTACGGCGTACGGAACCTAGCTCTGGCTTGCAAAGAACAAGGCTGCGCGCTGCTACACATGAGTACCGATTATGTTTTCGGGGGCGACGCCAAGCGCCGCACGCCTTACACAGAGATAGACACTCCCCACCCGATCAACGTCTACGGCATCGCCAAGCTGGCTGGCGAGTACTTTGTGCGCTACATCCTGGATCGCTACTGGATTGTACGCTCACAATGGCTTTACGGCGTGGCCGGGGCCAGCGGCAAAGGGGGCAACTTTGTGGAACTCATGCTCCGCCTGGCCCGCGAGGGACGCGACATCAAAGTGGTGGACGACCAAGTAGGCTCGCCCACCTATACGGTTGATCTGGCGCGTAAGATCGCCCAACTGATCAAGACCGAACACTACGGGCTGTACCACATCACCAACGCCGGAGAGTGCACCTGGTACCAGTTCGCCGGCAAGATATGGGCGCTGTCGGGTCTGAGCCCCAATGCCGAACCGACCACCACGGCGGCCTTTGGCGCAACGGCCACCCGCCCGGCGTACTCGGTGTTGGATAATGCTGCGCTGCGAACCATCGGCCTGGACGACATGCGATCTTGGCAGGAAGCGCTGCGCGATTATCTGGGGGAGCGCAGGCGCGAGCGGGAGTAGCCATGCTATCAACAAGTGGTTCGCAGTTGCCACGAGTCAGCGTGTTGGTGTTGAACTACAACGGACGGGAGCACCTGGAGACGTGCTTCCGTTCGTTGTCTGCTCTGGACTACCCCCCAGACCGACTGAAGTTGGTGCTGGTGGACAACGCTTCCACCGATGATTCCGTCGCCTGGATGCGCTGCCAATTTCCCTCGGTGTGCATCATCAAGCACGAGCAAAATTGGGGTTTCTGTCGGGGTTGCAACTTGGCTATTGTTCAGGTAGACGCCGACATCATCGTACTGTTGGACAACAGCACGCGAGTGGCTCCCGAATGTCTGAAAGAACTGACCAAGCCCTTCGCCGATGCCCACGAAATCGCAGTCGTCGGCGCCAGGATGCTGGACTCAGAGGGCAAGCACCTGGATTTTGCTCACGCTGAGACGGACTTCTACGGCCACAGCTATCAGGTGAGCTACAGCAGTCACAACGTTGATGCCTACAATAAAGCCCATCCCTTGCTTTTCGTCTGCGGCGGGGCTATGGCTGTCCGCCGGGATGTCTTTCTGGACTCGGGTGGATTCGACGAGGATTTCTTTGCTTGCTACGCAGACGCGGATCTCTGCTGGCGGTTATGGGTGTTGGGCTACGAGGTGTGGTTTGCTCCGCGGGCCATCGTTCACCACCACCAACCCGGCAATCGGGACGCTGTGGCTGACGCCAAGCGATTGGTACTCTACGAACGTAATGCCCTGCTCTCGATCATCAAGAATTGTGAGAGAGAAAACCTGCAGCGGGTTCTGTCCGTGGCACTCTTTCTGTTGCTCAAACGCGCCTATCTGCTCTCAGACATAGACCCTGCTCATTACCGCGTAGAACAATTGCCAGAATTAACGTCATTGCGGGACGCCGAGGAAGTGCCACAACAAGTGGCTAGCATGCTCCTGGCAGCCTCAGATGTGGTGACACTGCTCCCTCGCGTCATGGAAAAGCGACGTGATATCCAGGCCCGACGGCGTCGCCCAGACGCCGAGATGCCATCACTACTTCAGGCACTAGTCAGAGTTAATCACACCGACCAAGAGTACAGGATCACGTGTCAGGAGCTGGCGAATATCTTTGGACTAGTCCAGGTCTTCCGGCAAGGCAGAGTTGATGAGCGCTGAATCGCCTTTCGTGACCGTCGTTGTCCTCAATTACAAT
>Ga0172363_10004560_pt1 | contig 11211 bp, 11 predicted proteins | sample LakKivs2_kivu2a2_FD_114541 | JGI IMG/M metagenome (GOLD analysis project Ga0172363, IMG submission 114541) | Sediment microbial communities from Lake Kivu, Rwanda - Sediment s2_kivu2a2 | ecosystem: Environmental > Aquatic > Freshwater > Lake > Sediment | place: Rwanda: Western Province, Lake... | reverse complement strand
GGTCACCGGGTCTTTAAGATGCCCGGCGACGTGCATGAACACGCCGGCCGGGGTGATGAAGCCGCCGTCGTCGCCGAGATAGCTGTCGGCGACGAAGCGGGTGAAGGCGTAGACGTCGTAGCTCGCGACGATGGCCGCGGCGCCGCCGGAGCGGACCCGCCAGACGTTCTTCGACGTCTTCTCCCACGCGAGCGCCCGGCCGGCCCCGTCCTCGGCCCGGAAGTCCTTGACGTTCTTCGAATAGTTATTGACGCTGTAATAGCCCGGGGTCCAGACGGGGAGCTTGAAATCCTGGAGCTCGCCCTTGAGGCCCTCGGCGCGCAGGACGACGTGATAGTAGTGCGAGGTCGGCCGCTCCATGGATACGGTGATGGAAAACGCGGGCGAAGAGGCCGGGCGGGCCTGGGCCGGAGCCGAGGCGGAGGCCGCGGCGAGGGTCAGGATCGCGACGACGATCAGGGCACGGACGGCTTTGTCGTGAGGCATGAGGTCCTCCGGTGGAAAACTCGAGGATGACGGGACCGGATTCTAACGCCGCCACGGCCGGGGCGTCAAGGCTCAGGGCCGGCGGGGAGCGATCTTCAATCGTCCTTCGGGGGAATAGGCTCGCAGCTTGCTGCCGCAGGATCCCACGTACTGGGCTCCCATCCCCGGCCGGAATATTCTCTGTTTGGGAGGGGGACGGGTTGCTTCCGAGGTCGCGGCCCGCGTTCTCAGGCCGAGCGCAAGAGCCGGAGGATGGACATGAAGGATCGAAAATGTCCGGGATATTCCGGGGCACGAATCTCGGTGAACGGCTTTGTTCTTTCTTTGTTGATCATCTTATCTGCATGCGGTGTCGAATCTTCGGTTTCAGCCAATGAAAAGCCGGTCATCCACGAATTCAGCGGCCCTTCGAGCACAACATCAGGATCGATCTCCATCACCTTTTCGGCGAGTGACGACAAAGGCGTGACCGGCTGGTTGATCAATCTCTCTCTGGCGATACCCGCCTTATCTGATCCGAACTGGGTGACCTTTACGCCTGATAACTACAGTTTGCCGGGCCCGGGCACGTATAAGCTGTACGGTTGGGTCAAGGATGGCGACGGCAGCATCAGTGACAGCAAGAATTTCACGGTCGTCTATACTCTCCCGCCGGATACCGAAAGACCGGTCATCACGACTTTCACCGGACCTTCCACGACGCCGACAGCGGAGATCTCGATCACTCTTTACGGAAGCGACAACATCGGGATAACACATTGGCTCGTCAATGAATCCTCGGACATCCCCGCGGTCGGCGACCCGGATTGGTCGATGATAAAGCCGAACTCCTATACTTTTGCCGATGAAGGCTCATTTACCCTCTAGGCCTGGGCCAAAGATGCGGCGGATAACATCAGTGACAGCAAAAGCTTGTTCGTGACATACACAATACCCCTGCTGTCGACATATGTCGCCATCGGGGAAACCACCAGTCCCGCGGCGGTGGCCATAGGCGATGTCAATAATGACGGGCTCAATGATATCGTCGCCACCAATGAGGATTTTCTGCTGGTCTTCACCCAAAAGAGCACGGGCGGCTACGATTCCCCGGTTCCCTATACCCACCCGAAACGGTCCAATACCGAACCTCAATCCGTGGATATCGGCGATGTCAACAACGACCACCTTCTCGACGTCATCATCGGGGATTACGACAGCATCTATCCCGAGACGGGGAGCTACATCGGGATCTATTATCAGAACGCGTTAGGCTTGCTCGATCCCATGCGGGAGATCACCACCGTGAACGCACACAGCATCAAGGTGGGGGATCTGAATAACGACGGCCTCGACGACATCGTGGGTTTGAGCTGGGGTTATCATTACGACACTCTCGATATCATCTTGCAGAACGGAGCCGGCGATCTGGAGCTGTACGGAGAATTCAGCGTCATTCACGGCGGCTACGACGAAGTCGACATAGGGGACATGAATCATGACAAGCTCAACGATATCGTCGTCATGAGCGGCCAGCTCTTTGACGACAATATCGGGATCCTGCCGCAGAGAAGCGATCACACCTATTCGAACAGCGATGCGGCCTACTACGACTTGGGAGGGAATCAGCTCACGTGCGGCGTGGCTATCGGCGATCTCAATAGCGATACGCGCAACGATCTTGCCGTCACCTATGGAGGCAACTCCGGCCAGATCGGGGTCTTCCTCCAGAACGTCTCGGGGACGTTCGATCCGGCGATCAATTATTATGCCTACGATTGTCCCGAGCCCATAGAGATCGCGGACATGGATAGGGATGGCCGAGAAGACATCATTGTCGCGCACGGCGGTTGGCTGGAATTGAGCGTCTACCTGCAGAACGCGAGCGGCGGCCTCAATTTTGAGCTGCGCTTCGATATTCCGTATGCCACACACTATTCTCCTCAAGGCCTCGCGATCGGCGACGTGAATAACGATGGTTACGACGATGTCGTCATCGCGGATTACAACAACGGAGTGATCATCCTCTACAACCAAAGCCACTAGCGACGAACGGATATCCGGCCACGGTCAGACAACCTCGGAAAGCGAAGATAGGTGAATTCAGGGACACAAGACCTATTCACCCCGTTCTTATTGGGTGAATAGGTCTTGTGTCCCCGATTTGGTGGCGATAGAATGGCCCTACCCATGACCGATCTAAGGGCTTTCGCCCTCGACCTCGGCTTCGACCTCTTCGGCGTCGCCGACGTCACGGCGCTCCGCGACGGTTTCCTTCTCGAGCCGGAAACGCGGGCGCGTTTCGGACGGGCCGTCTCGCTCGGGAAGGCCCTCTCCGGCGCCGTCCTCGACGACATCCGCGACCGCCCGACCGCGCTCTATTTCCACCACTACCGGCAGACGAACGCCTTCCTCGACCGGGGCGCGTTCCTCGTGGCCGACGCCCTTCAGAAACAGGGCTTCCGCGCCCTGCCCATCGCCGCCTCGCAGATCATCGACTGGGAGGGCCAGCGGGCCCATGTCTCCCACAAGCACGTCGGACTGGCCGCCGGCCTGGGCTGGTTCGGCCGCAACAACCTCCTGGTCAATCCGGAACACGGATCGCGCTTCCGGCTGGTCACGGTCCTCACGGACATGCCGCTCGAGGCGGCGACGCCGCTCGACCGGGACTGCGGCGCGTGCCGCGCCTGCGCCGCCGCCTGCCCGGCCGGGGCCATCAAGGACGCGCGCGAGGATTTCGATCATCGGGTCTGCTACGAGACCCTCAAGGATTTCCGCAAGAAGGGTTACACGCCGCAGTTCATCTGCGGCCTCTGCGTCCGCGATTGCCGTGGGCCGAAGTGACCGCCCGTCTCTACGAGCGGCATCAGCCGGCCTTCAATGGGTTGCGGACGCGCAAGGCCGGGAAACGGCTGAAGTCGCGGTCGATCGTCCAGAGCTCCTCGACGCCGTGTTGAAGGCAGATCGTCGCGATGCGGGCGTCGTGGACCTTGGGGCCTGAGGCTTGGCCCGCCGCAAGGAGGGCCCGCAGCCGGGTCCAGTGGCCGGGGTCCTCGGTGAGCAGGACGAGGCTCGGGGACTCGAGCCAGGCGTCGACCTGGGCCAGCGCGAGCTCAAGCGGCGTCGGCGGCGAGTAGATCCGCGGGTGCGTCGTGACGGCCAGGAATTCGTGGAGGCACGGCCAGGGGATGGCCCAGGGGGCGCGGCCCTCGGCCAAGGCCCGGACGCGGTCGAAGGCCGCGGCGTGCCACGGCGAGTCCTCGCGGTGGGCATAGACCAGGATGTTGCTGTCGACGGCGATCATCCGCCTCGTCCCTCGTAGCTGATGTCGAGGATCTGGTCCCAGGTCACGCCGGCGAGGTGGGGCTGGAGCCCCTGGCCCTTGAAGGAGGCGGGCTTGAGCCTGAAGGTTTCCGGTCCCCGGCGGCGCCGCTCCTCCAAGATCTTCCTCAGGCCTTCTTCGACCAGGGCTCTTAAGGTCGTTTTCTCCCGGCGGGCGACCGTTTTCGCCTCCTCGAAGAGGCTATTTGGAATATGTATGGTCGTTTTCATATGGCTAGCCATATCATGTCCTCCCTGTGCTGTCAAGGGCCGCCTCCGATCCATAGAGACGCTCCTGACCGGGAGGTTTTCTCATGCGGATCGCCCGGCGATAGCCGAGAGGGGGAGGATATGCTAGATTGATAGGGAGAAGAACGTTCGCCCCAAGGACGGAGGAGGCCATGAAGAAGCCGGAAGGAATGACGAGACGGGAGTTCATCACTGCGGGGGCGGGCCTGGCTGGGGCCGCCGCGTTCGCCGGGCCGGCCTTCGCGCGCCGCCGGGCCGCCCAGGCCTCGGTCAAGTCGCGCGTCGTCCTGGTCAGGACGGATTCGCGGGCCGACGGCGTCAAGAAATGCATCGACCTCTTCGGGATGGACCCGTTCAAGGGCAAGCGCGTCCTGGTCAAGCCGAATCTCAACACCTCGGACGAGTGCCCCGGCTCGACCCACAACGACACGCTCGTCGCCCTCCTCACCCGGATCCGGGAGATGGGCGCGACCACCCTGGCCATCGGCGACCGGAGCGGGCCCGAGCCGACCGAACAAGTCTTCCAGAAAAAGGGCCTCCCGGCGATCGCCGGGCAGTTCGACGCCAAGCTCCTGAATTTCGACGAGCTCGGCGCGACCGGCTACGTCCCGGTCAATCCGCCGGCCTCCCACTGGAAGGACGGCTTCCTCGTCGCCCGGCCCGTCGTCCAGACCGATTCGGTCGTCTCGACCTGCTGCCTCAAGACCCACCAGTTCGGCGGCGTCTTCTCGATGTCCCTCAAGAACTCGGTCGGCACCGTGCCGCGCAAAGGCCACGCCTACATGCGCCAGCTCCACGGCTCGCCGGACCAGAGGCGGATGATCGCCGAGATCAACACCGCCTACAAGCCGGCCCTCATCGTCCTCGACGGGCTCACCGCTTTCGTCGACCAGGGGCCGATGACCGGCCCGCGCAAGGACGCCGGCGTCTTCCTGGCCGGCATGGACCGGGTGGCCGTCGACGCGGTCGGGCTGGCCATCCTCAGGGACCTCGGCTCGAACGACGCCGTCATGAAGACGCCGATCTTCGCCCAAGAGCAGATCGCCTGGGCGGTCATGCTCGAGCTGGGGGCGGCCTCGGCCAAGGACATCGAGATCGTGACCGGCGACCCGGCGAGCGAGGCCTACGCCGCGAAGATCCGGGCCATCCTGGCCGCCTGAGCCCTAGTCCGCGCCGTCGAGGCCGCGGATGAAGTCCTCGACCTTGGCCGCGAGCCCCCTGTCCCCGATGAAGAGCGGCGTCCGCTGGTGGAGGGACGCCGGCGTGATGTCGAGGATCGGCCCGCGGCCGTCGGAGGCGTAGCCACCGGCCTGTTCGGCGACGAAGGCGAGCGGGGCGGCCTCGTAGAGGAGCCGCAGCTTGCCCGACGGGGCCTTGGGGTCCTTCGAGTCGGCCGGGTAGTAGAAGACGCCGCCGGCGAGCAGGTTGCGGTGGAAGTCGGAGACGAGCGTCCCGATGTAGCGCAGCGACAGCCCCTTCACCCCGCCCTCGCGGCCCTGCAGGTACTCCGTGTAGCGCTGGACGCCCAGGCTCCAGTACATCTGGTAGCCGAGGTTGACGCTGAAATACTTGGGCCGGGGGATCCTGATGTTCGGGTGGGAGAGCAGGAACTCGCCGACCGACGGGTCGAGGGTGAAGCCGTGGACCCCGTGGCCGGCCGTGTAGACGAACATGGTGCTCGTGCCGTAGGCGATGTAGCCCGCGGCGACGAGGTTCCGGCCGGGCTGGAAGAACTCGCTCTCGGAGACCGGGCCGGAATCCCGGAGGCGCCGGTAGATGCCGAAGATCGTCCCGACGGGCATGTTGAAATCGACGTTCGACGAGCCGTCGAGCGGGTCGAAGACGAGCAGGTACTTCCCCATCGCGTACTGCTCGGGGATGGGCAGGAACGCCGCGTTCTCCTCGGAGGCCAGGCCGGCCAGGCGGCCGGTGTGGTCGGTCAGGCGGGTCACGGTCAGGTCGGCGAAGCGGTCGAGCTTCATGACCGTCTCGCCCTGGACATTGATGTCTCCCGTGCGGCCGAGGATCTCGGCCAGGCCGGCCCGGGTCGTCTTGCTGGCGATGACCTTGCCGGCCAGGGCCAGGTCGTAGAGGATATTGGTCAGGACGCCCGTGGCCTCGGGGTGGAAAGCCTGTTCGTCAAGGATGTGCCGTTCGATGGTGATGATGGGCGAGGGATCGGCGTGATCGGACATGTCGCCTCCTTTTGACCTCGGGGAGAGGCTAAGGTAACACGCCGGCGGCCCGGCGTTCAAGGGGGGCAACGGAGAAGATTGTCTTCCGCGCGAAAACCCGTCTATAATCGGGCCAGGCGGAACCGGTGGGACGAACGAAAGCGGGCTTTGCTCTCTCTCTCCTCGCCGGGGCGGGGGACGACGCTCACGCTCAAGTTCCCGGGGAGGCGATCGTCATGAAGAAGATCCTGCTCGTCGACGACGACCGGGTCCTGCGGCAGACGCTGGCCATGGCCCTGACCGCCGAAGGCTACGGGGTGGCCGAGGCCCGGGACGGCCGCGAGGGCCTGGACAAGGCCCTCAAGGGGACCTACGACCTCGTGATCATCGACGTCGTCATGCCCTCGCTCACCGGGTTCGACGTCGTCCGCAAGCTCCGGGAGGCCGGCCGGCAGATCCCGCTCATCGTCACCTCCGGCAAGAAGAAGAAGGAGGTCGACAAGGTCCTGGGCCTCGAACTCGGCGGCGACGATTACCTGACCAAGCCGTTCGGCGTGGAGGAGTTCATCGCCCGGGTCCACGCCGTGCTGCGGCGGTCGCGGCCGGAGATCGTCGAGATCGACGATTGCGCCTTCGGCGACGTGGCCATCGACTTCCGGTCGAAGGCCGCGACCAAGGGCGGCCGCGCGCTCCACCTGACGGCCCGCGAGTTCAGCCTGCTCCGGCTCCTGGCGTCCTGCGAGGGCCAGGTCGTCTCGCGGGAGACCATCCTCAACAAGGTCTGGGACTACGAGAAGTTCCCGACGACGCGGACGATCGACACCTTCATGTACAACCTGCGGCGGAAGATCGAGGACGACCCGGCCTCGCCCCGGCACCTGATCACCGTGCCGTGGCTCGGCTATAAGTTCCAGCGCTAACGTTTGGCGACCGGGATCCAGATCTCGGTCCGCAGGGCTTCGGGTTTGATCGCGGCGGGGTTCTGGTCGAGGTAGCGCTCGAGGATGGGGCCGGCCGCCTCGTAGCCGTTGGCGGCGAGCCAGCCCATCATCTTCCCGATGACGATTCCGGCCTGGTCGTAGGGACCGACATGAAGGGCCGCGGCCACGGTCCGGTACTCCCAGGACTTCTTGACCAGGGGCGGCTGGGCCGTCGCCTCGGCCGCGACGATGAACCCGGCCTCCCAGGCGAGGTCCGCGGGCTTGGTGTCGGCGGGCGAATTGAAGTAAACGCCGACCACCGGCCCCCGGACGAGCGGAAAGAGGCCTTGGGCCTGCATGGCCCCGACGAGCTCACCGATGACCGTGCCCATGTCCGTGTAGGGGCCGCGATGGGCGATGGCGCAGTAAGGGAAGGGCTCGACGTCCTTGACCGTGATGTCCTGGGCGGCCAGGGGCGCGACGAGAACGGCGAGAGCGAGAACGGACAGGATGCTTTTCACGGTGACCCTCCTATTCCGGCGACACACAACTCAATACACCAAATTCCCGTCTTTGGCCACTGTTACTGATTCAGCGTGCAACCAGGCGACGGCGGGCGTCGGCGAGCTCGGGGTGGCTTGGGTCGGCGCTTTTCCAGCCTTCCAGGAACTTAGCGTATTCGGCGCGGGCCCCGGCGCGGTCGCCCTTCTCTTCGAGGACGCGGCCCAGCCGGTAATGATAGAGGGGGGACATCAGATAGCGGACCTGGTTCGTTGGATCGATCGCCAGGAGCTTGCGATACTCGGCCGCGGCCCGATCGAGGTCGCCCTTCTTCCAGTAGGCCCGGGCCAGGACGTCTTTGAGGAAGGGCTGGTTGTAGGCCGAGATGTCCGGGATGCGGGCCGTGATGAAGGGGCGCAGGGTCGCGCCCGCCGCCGCGGCGAGCGCGTCGTCGACGCGGTCGGCTGCCAACGACGCCTCCGCCTTTGCCAGGGCCCTTTGAAAGAACATGTCGTCGTTCGCGACCGGGTCCAGGCCGGCGGCCAGCGGTTCCGCCTCCGCCAGGGTGGCCAGGGCCGCTTCCGGCCGCCCTCGCGCGATATCGAGCCGGGCGCTCAATACGGCCCTCATCGTCCCGTTCACGGCCCCGCGGGTGGGGTTGCGCTTGGTGTTGAGCGCGACGAACTCGGAGGAGGACCGTTCGGCTTCGTCGAACTCGCCCCGGTCGATGTGGACGAAGGAGAGCATCCAGTTCGTGACCATGAGGCCGAAGACGTCGCCGTTCCGCTCGGATTGGGCCCTCAGGCCCTTGATCTCCGCCGCGGCTCGGTCCCACTGGCCCAGGAAATTGCGGACATAGGCCCTGTACCAGACCGCCAGCCACTTGGCCGACGCGGTCGGGGCCTTCGCGACCAGCTCGTCGAGGCAGCGCAGGGCTTCCGGGTAATTCTCCTGAAGAGCGTGGACATAGGCCAGGCTGCCCCAGGACTGATAGAAGTCGGGATGGGCGGCCAGGACCTCTTTGTATTTGGCCGCGGCGTCGTCGAGCCGGCCCGTCCGCATGAGCATCTCGCCGATCGAGTCCTGGGGATTGGGGTCCCCCGGGTTCGCCGCCGCGTAGCGCTCGAGATAGGGGATGGCTTCGGCCGGCTGGCCCATCTTGAGGCAGGCGTAGGCCGCTTCGTTGAGCGCCATCCCGAATTCGGGGTCCAGGGCCAGAGCCTTTTCGAAGTTCGCCAGGGCCTGGGGATAGAGCTTGGCGCTGCCATAGGACCGGCCGAGCTCGTGATAGGCGTCCTTCTCGCCGGGATACTTGGCCACCAGCTCTTCGAGAATACGGCGCCGTTCCTGACCGTCGCGCTTGACGGCCCCGGCATAGGCCGCTTCGATGTAGAGGCGCTCCTTTTCGCTGGCCCGGGAGGCGAACCGGAGGGCTTTTTCGAGGGCCTCGTCCTGGGCTTTCCTATCGCCAAGCTCGATGTGGGCCTTGGCCAGATAGAGGTAAGCGACGGCGAATTCCGGGTCGAGGGTGACCGCCTTTTCGAGGGAGCGCTTGGCCTCGGCGCCGAAGAACCGCTCGATCTCGTCGCGGCCGCGAAGGTACGCGCGATAGGCCTCGAGGGATGACGTTGTGACGTCCATGATCTTCGGCGGGGCCTTCTCGATCTTCAGGGCCTCGAGGCCCCGGCCGCGGCGGATGGCCCGGCTGAGATCGTCGATCTGGGTCTTGAGGATGCTGGCCGGCCCCTCGCCGCGGGCCTGGGTCGTCTTGAGCGGGCGTTTGGTCGCGGCCTCGAGGACCTTGACGTCGGTGACGAACGTCTCGCCGGCCTTGGTGTAGAAGCCGACGGCCAGCGTCTCGATGCCGGCCCGGCGACAGACCTCGAAACCGGCCTCGTCGTCGAGCGTCGCCGCCGCGTCCTTGCCGGCCTGGCGCAGCAGGTCCTTCAGCTCCTGCCACGTCGTGACCCGAAAGCGGCCCGACTGCTCGAGGCTGGTGATGAGCAGGTTGGGGATCGTCTCCTGGAGGTAGTCGAAGGCCGAGTCGCCGGTCTGGTTCCTGAAGGCCATGACCGCGATCGTGCGCTTGGCCGAGGCGGCGCGGGGCAGGAACAGCCAGAGCGACAGGGCGACCAGGGCCGTGAGGCCGAGAGCGGCCGGGATCCAGACCTTCCTCGACGGCAGCCGGACCGTGATCGATCTCGAGGTCGTCGACTTGCGCAGAGGCAAGGGGGTGGCCGTGGTTGGCAGGGCCGACGCGACGCCCGCCAGCCCGGCGGAGAGCTCGGCCGCGCCGGACGGTCTTTTCTCGGGCGATTTCTCGAGACATTGGAGAACGATCCGGGCCAGGCCTTCCGGGACCTGGGGATTGAGCGTCCGCGGGTCCGGCGGCGCTTCGCTCTTCTGCTTGACCGCGACGCTGAGGACGGACTCGCCCTCGAACGGCAGGCGGCCCGTCAGCATCTCGAACAGCACGATGCCGAGCGAATAGAGGTCCGAGCGCGGTCCCGCCTCCTTGCCGTCCACCTGCTCGGGCGACATGTACTCCGGGGTGCCGATGAGGACGTTGGCCCCGGTGATGCCCTTGCCTTTGACGGACCGGGCGATGCCGAAGTCCATGATCCGGGCGTTGCCGTCCCGGTCGATCATGACGTTCTGCGGCTTCAGGTCGCGGTGAACGACGCCGGCGCGATGCGCCTCCTCGAGGCCGTCACAGATCTGCCGGACGAGGCTGATGGCCTTGCCGACCGGCAGGGCGCCGATGCGGTGGATGAGGCTTTTGAGGTCCTCGCCGGACACGTATTCCATCGTGATGAAATAGGTCGAGCCCTCGCGGCCGAGGTCGTGCATGCGGCAGACGTTCCGATGGGAGATCGTCCGGGCCAGCCGCAGCTCGCCGCGGAAGCGCTCGATCGTCCTCTCGTCGCCGGCGATCTCGGGGTTGAGGAGCTTGAGGGCCAGCTTCTCCTTGACCTCGGTGTCGTAGACCTTGTAGACGCGCCCCATGCCGCCCTTGCCCAGATCCTCGACGACCTGGTAGCGCCCGGCGAACGTCTCGCCCGGCAGGAGCTCGCGGACGGGCGGCGGGGCCAAGAACTGGGTCGACGACCGGCCGGGCTCCGCCGCGGCGGGCAGGGGCGCGCCGCAGCGGCCGCAGAACATCGCGTCTTTAGGGTTCTCGGTTTGGCAGCGGGGGCAGCGCATCGGGTTCCCTGGGTCGTTGGCGGAAGGATATCCCCATCGGGGCCGCCTGTCAACGCGCCCCCCGGATCAAATCAGTTGTGTGCCGCCGCAAGAGAAGAGATAATGCCGGGGATGAGAAAGTGGCTCGTCCTGCTGCTGGCGATCGCGCTGCTCTACGCCCTGCCGAAGCTCAATACGCGCGGCCGCCGTCGCGCCTCGCCCCTGTGGAAGCGGATCAACGACGCCGTCAATATCGTGGCCGCCGTCCTGCTCGTCGTTTACCTCGGCGCATTCCTCTACTGGCTCTGGACGGAAGTCCTCCACTGAGCCGCGCCGGGCCCGCCGCGAGCGTCCCGCTTAAAAGATCGGATCGCAGACGTTCTGGTGGGGCGACGGGT
>Ga0172363_10004559_pt1 | contig 11212 bp, 14 predicted proteins | sample LakKivs2_kivu2a2_FD_114541 | JGI IMG/M metagenome (GOLD analysis project Ga0172363, IMG submission 114541) | Sediment microbial communities from Lake Kivu, Rwanda - Sediment s2_kivu2a2 | ecosystem: Environmental > Aquatic > Freshwater > Lake > Sediment | place: Rwanda: Western Province, Lake... | reverse complement strand
TCTTGTCTGGGTTCGGCGTTCCTTGTCCAGCAGAATGGTTGTCTGTATGAACTTGCCCATGGGATCGAAGACTTTTTCCACGTGCCCTCCTGAACGGCTCGCCTCAATAACCATCGGAACTGTTCGCCGAACGAGCACTGTGCCAACATGCCTCTCCAAACCCAACAGAGCATCTTCAAAACTCATTCCCCAAGAAATCTGCGAAGTCATCTTTCTCAACTCAGGAGTCAGAGGACCATAATCTCTCTTAGCAGCCTCTTCAAGAGCCTGAGGCAAAGTCATGCCAGTTTCTTGAGCTTGGACTATGCTTCTGAAGAGATCAGGCAGATGTTCATCTACGGCTCGTCTCCATCTGAAATCAAGATAGTTCAAAATCGCCGGCGGAGAAACGGCAACAATTATTGCGAAAATTGTGAATTCGTCAAAGGTTGGAGTGCCCCAAAAGACTAGTATAGCATACGTGATCATGGCGACCGCTGCTGAAATCGAGGAAACCCACGCAACCTTTTTGATTCTTCCTGCCACTTTCGGCATTTTATCACCACTTGGGAGAAACTGCGTCCAAGATTATCAGAAATATCGTCGCGCCTAACGGTAGCCCTAAGTAGGTAAGCAGACTCAGCAAGAGATCTGGACTGAGTATGCCTAAGCTGCCTCCGCCAAGCATCGCCATTACGGCAAGCATTATGACCAGAAGCAGCGGACCCGTCAGGAGTAGGGTTACGTAGAATTCTGACAGGATTGACAATGTGTCTGAGAACTTGTGCAGGCTTATTTTCTTGAGTTTCATGTACTGTTTTGACTTCTCACGCAAATAGGCAGTGGAGTTGCCGCCTGAATGTATTGTTGAGATGAATCCTTCGAGCATTTCGCGGAATCTTTCTGAAGGAGTCCGCTTCGACGCTTCCTCCAAAGCAGAGATTATGTCTTGTCCAAAAAGGTTCACGTCTCTGATGACGTTTCTGGCTTCATGAGAAACAGCCAGTGGCACGCTGAGGTCTGAAAGTGAATGAAAAGTTTTTTCAGGAGAGACGCCCGCGCTTGTCAGTATTGCCATGTAACCTGTTGTGAAGGGTAATTCATCTTCTAATGCTCTTCTAAGCGCATCTGCGCGGTAGACTGGATAGAAGTAGAATCCGATGGTTGAGAATGCCAGTGTAAAGAGGCTTGTGCCGATTCCGAACAGAATTGCTGGGAAAAGCGGAACTTGAAAAGCGAAGAAAGTGACTATTGGAACTGAGATTAACGTGACAAGTGAAACCAGCATTGTTACGAAGACTGTTAGACTTATGTATGTTCTAAAGTTGACCTTCAATCCTGCCCTCTGCAACTTCAAATTCAAATCTTGGAAAAGAGGTATTATCCTGTCTGTTCTCTCTCCAACAAGCTGATAGGCTATCAACTGTGTGCTTTCAAAAGAAAGCTTGGCTTCTTGCTGAGGAATTACCATCTTGGGAACTGAGGTTTTTCTGGAAAGCAGACTAGGCATCATCTTGACACGCGCGTATAGCGTTTTGATTTTTTCAAGAGCCTTGTTGCTTTTCACTTCAATCCCACTCTGGCTTTTTGGAAAACACGATTCGGATTAGCGTAATATTCTCGAATTATGTTCGCCACATCAGTATAGCGTCGGATGCCCTTGTACGCCATCCATTCCAGAACGGTTTGTCTGCTGTGCAGTTCACGTTTGACGTATTCTTCGTCAATGCCCGCTTTTATCATCTGCCTTTCTATGATGGTGCTGTGACCAGAAAAGACAAACTTGTCTGCTTTTTGGTTCCAGTGGAAAACTTCCTCGGTCAGTATGTCCTTCTTCTGCGGGTCGAATGCCACAACCTCTGCTGTTGAACTTGCTCTGCGTGCTGGTTTTCCATCAATTTCTGTTCTGGTCATGACCATTATGACGTCTGCAGTTGCGATCAGCGTCTTAGGAATGTTCATCGGTTCAGACTGTAGACGATTTATGACGGCTTCAACTGATTCCGCATGTATCGTGCTCATTCCCAGATGCCCAGTTGCCATGGCTTGAAAGAGAGTGTAGGCTTCTTCGCCTCTCACCTCACCTACGATGATGTAGTCTGGTCTCTGTCGGACTGCGGCTTTCAACAAGTCGAAAAGGGTTATTGTGCCGCTTTTCTTGTCTTCATGTCCGAAGCCTAACCTTACAACCGAAGGTATCCAGTTTTCATGCGGAAGATTGAGTTCCTGAGTGTCTTCCACGCTTACTATCTTCATTTCAGGCTTTATGAACATTGAAAGACAGTTCAGAATGGTTGTTTTTCCAGCAGCCACACCGCCAGCCACGATCACTGAGGCTCTTTTCTCTATGACATACCACAGATAAGCCGCCATTTCAGGCGAAATCGTTCCGAACGTGATGAGGTCTGATATTGTTAAAGGATCAACTTTGAAGCGTCGAATAGTGAATGTTGAACCTCTGCGCGTGACTTCGTTTCCGTAAGTTAGTTGCACACGGCTGCCTTCGGGCAGTGAAGCGTCCAGCATTGGTGAGGCAATAGAGATGTTTTTTCCAGACAAGTATGCTAGACGAATTATGAAGGAGTTTAGCTCTTCTTCGTCTCTGAATCGTATGTTTGTGGGTAATGATTCATACAGTCTGTGCCAAACATAGATTGGAATGTCTACGCCATCTGCTGATATGTCTTCGATCAACTGGTCTTTCATTAGAGGGTCTATTTTTCCGAAGCCGATGAAGTCTCTTATTACGTAGTATGTGAGTTTGTCAACGGCTTCTGGGGGGATTTTTAGATGATATTTCTTGATTATCTGCAGAGTCTTTTCTTTCAGGTAATTCTCAGCCTTCTCTTTGGTTTCTATCTCTTTCAGGTTCACGTCAACTTCGTCCATCAGGAAGGCTTTTATTTCTTGAAGCTGTTTTTCCTCTTCTTTTTGAAGGGTTGGTTCTATAATTTCATAAACGGTTTTTTGTGTTTCAGGGTCTTTGATTATTGCGGCGTAGATGTATGGTTCCTGTATGGGGTAAGCTTCTCTGAAGACGGCGGGCTTCTTGTTTTCTTCTATGACTATGCCTACGGCTGGTTCTTCTTGGATTTCCATTTTTCTCGCTGGTTTTTTATCCATTGAGATGCCCTTCGTCGTTCAGAGTGTAGGGTGGTTTTACGTTAGTATAGAGCGTCTTAAGTCTTAATAAGGTATATGCACGATTAATCTTTAGCAACATTAACAGTAAAAACCCTAAACAGAACACAAAACGCCAAAAAGGAATATCACGTGCCCAAAAACGCAAAGCCAACTATTCTATTGTTGCATGTCTCCGCTTCAGATCTGCCTCAGTTCGACCCAGACGCTGCATCAATTCCACCACGAGACTGTCCAGAAAAACCATGCAGTTATTCTCAAAAATGCTTCCCAACGGCGTGAGAGGCTCACGCTCACCTATAATCTGTCTGGCAAGATAATCCTCTTCTTTCGGCGAACCCTCTTTAGTCCTTCCCTTAATTGTCACAACCAGATCAGATGTCTCGCCCAACTGGGATTCTGGAAAAGACGTCACAGCAACGACGGTCGCACCGATTTCCTTTGCAGCCATGCTTGCCGTCAAAACCATCTTTGTAGAGCCTGTGCCTGAAATGGCGATAAGCAAATCCTCTTTCTCCGCGGCAGGCGTTATAGTTTCACCTAAAAAGTAGACGTTAAAGCCAAGGTTCATCAAGCGAAGAGCAAAGGCTCTTCCCACAAATCCGCTTCTTCCCATGCCAACAATGAAAATCTTCTTGTCCTTCGCACCAAGCAGAAGGTTAATGAACTCTTCAACATTCTCCATGTCAAGATCTTCAATGGAACGTTTGATGCTGTTAACAATCTCTTCTGCCGCAGCTTTCAACCATTTCAAGTGCCGCAATCTCCAGAAAAATCCAATACACAAATGACTGCGTTAAAAGTCTTGCGGTTTAAAACAAGCTTCCCAAAAATCCATACAGAGACGGAATTTCTATGAACAGTCGAACATAAACTGCAGCTACAATGACTGCGACGGTTATGGCTACGAGGACGAAGTCGCCTTTGTGCATTTTGAGCACGTACAAGTTTGTTCTCTTCTTTGTTGCTCCCCACGCACGAGACTCCATGGCTTCAGCAAGCTCAAGACTCCTGCGAATTGCGCTGATTATCAGAGGAATGAGAATCGGAATGTAGTTTCTTATTCTTTTCAGGAAGTTGCCACGCTCAAGCTCCAAGCCTCTGGCTTTCTGAGCGTCCATTATCGTCTGTGCCTCTTCAGCCAAGACGGGAACAAAGCGTACGGCAGTTGTGAAAGCGAAGACGAACTCGTAAGGTATGTGCGTCTGCTCCAAAGCCAAACCCAGATGGTCTGGTGACGTAGTTAGGAAGAAGACTGAGAAAGATTCGACCAGCACCACGAAACGCAGCGTCATGGCAAGAGCACCTTCCAAACTCACTGCCGTGACCACGTATCCGTCTCTGAAAAACGCGGTAACGAAGTTAGTCAAGAAGATTATTGTAGCCAGAAATGCTGCCCCTCGCATTGAACGAACCCATTCTTTCCTGACGCCTGCAATCAGGACGAAGGGGACTTGAATGAGGAAGAGTATGATTAATGGTATGAGTTGCCAGAAAACTATCGCAACCGAAAAAATTCCACAAACGTAAACAAACTTTATTCTGGGATCCAAATCATGAATTGGAGAGTGTATCTTTCGAAACTTGAGTCCGTTGAAGACACTCATGTGTTCTTTTTCTCCAGAAAGGCAAGCAGTACTTCTCGCGCTTCGTAGAGGTCAATTATGTTTCGTGGCAATTCTGGGCTGGACAGTTGCAGGAAGACTTGGGCTATTTGCGGTGGCACGATGGACGCTTGTGCCAAGGTTTCTTGGTCTGTCAGAATTTTCCTTGCCTCACCATCAGCCACAATTTTTCCGTCCCGCATCAGCATGACCCTCGGGTTGCATTCAGCTATGAACTCAACGTCATGTGTAACCACGACTATCGTCTTTCCCTGCGTTCTCATTTGTAAGATGAACTGACGAAGCTTTTCCTTCTGCTGATAATCCTGCCCTATTGTCGGCTCGTCCAAAATCAGAATCCTCGGGTTCCATGCGAGAACAGAAGCCAGAGCAACACGTTTTCTCTCTCCACCACTAAGCAGGAAAGGCGAAGTCTTCCTGTATTGGGTCAAGCCCAGCAGGTTCAATGCCCATGTTACGCGTTTCTTGGTGATTTTCGGTTTGAACCCGAAATTCCGCAGTGCAAAGGCTATTTCCTCTTCAACTGATTCGCTGAAAAGTTGATGGTCTGGATTTTGGAAGACGAATCCTGCGGTTCGGGCAAGGGTTGCAACGGTTACTTTTGTCGTGTCCACACCGTCAACAAGCACCGTTCCCTTGGTTGGCTTGAGCAAACCATTAAATTGCTTGACAAGCGTTGTTTTTCCAGCACCATTTTGACCCATTATGGCTAGGAACTCGCCGTCTCGAACAGTCAGAGAAACTCCTTTCAACGCTTCAACGCCTGTTGGATACGTGAAACGTACATCTCTCGCTTCGATCATCTTTCTGCAAAAGCTCCCTTCAGCATGTCTGCCATTTCATCTGAAGACAACGGGGTTACGTCATCGAGTTTCACTCCATCTTTCCTTAGCAGTTGATAAAGAAGCGTTGCCTTTGGAACGCCAACACCGATAAGGCGTGTTTCTTCTGACTGCAGAATCTCATGCGGTTCACCATCAAGAACGATTTTCCCCTCATCCATTATGACAATGTGGCTGGCGTATTTGGCTGTCAGGTCAAGTCTGTGTTCGACAAGCACAACGGTTATCCCAAGTTTCCTGTTCAAGTCGTAGATTACTTCAAATATTCTTTTGGCGCTCAAAGGGTCAAGAAACGAGGTTGGCTCATCGAGGATGATTACTTCTGGCTGCATGGCTAAAACTGACGCTATCGCAACCCGCTGCTGCTGCCCTCCTGACAGCTCACTCGGCGCTCTCTCCCTCAAATCATATATGCCAGTGAGGTTCAGTGCCCAGTCAACTCTCCTCCGCATCTCTTCTCTCGAAAACCCGAGGTTTTCAAGTCCGAAAGCAACGTCCTTCTCAACAGACAAGGCAAAAAGCTGGTTCTCTGGATTCTGAAACACAAGCCCCACACGTTTTGCCAATTCGTGGATCGTGTGTTCAGCAACGTTGAGTCCAGCAACAGTTATTCCGCCTTCCATTTTGCCTTGGTAGAAGTGGGGTATCAAGCCGTTGAAGCATCGGCACAAGGTTGTTTTTCCACATCCGCTTGGTCCAGAGATTAAGACAAACTCGCCTTTGTCTATTCTCAGAGAAATATTGCTGATTGAAGGCTTTGTTAGAGTAGGATACGTGTATGTGACGTTTCTTGTTTCGATAACTGCCATGCTTTTTGTGCCAGCCTATTCTTAAGCAAGCAGTCGAATCATTTAAGAGTAGCTACCTAATTGTGGCTAGACAACTTTTCCTTCAAAAGACGCAAACAACGCTTAAGCCCAGTTTCAATGTCCCCAGTACCATTAACTCCAGCAGCCGTAGCGTGTCCTCCGCCCATCCCATTCAGAAACTCGCCCAGAGGCTTGGCAACATCTCTGCCCAGATGCACCCCTGTCTTCAAGTGAAATTCCCGAGTGGAACGCAAACTAATCTCGATGTTCTCATTCTTCTGTCCCGCCACTGCCACAACATGTGCACCTACGTCAATTATGGCTCTGGCAGCCGAGGCTTGATAGGCGCTGACGTGTGAAAGAGCAACTATCCACTCTCCGATCCTGAAGAGTTTTGCCCTTCTGCAAGCCTTCAGCCTCGCTACACGTTCAGAGAAGTCCATCGGCAAAGACAATACAGGCAGAGTCTCCTGCACATTCACGCCAATATCGATCAGTTCTGCAATGTTCTTCAGCGTGGACGAATTGGCAAGGATGAAATGGCGAGTGTCAAAAGCTATTCCCAGAAACAAAGCCTCAGCCTCTTTTTCGCCTGGTTTGACATTCATCTGTTTAAAGAAGTCATAGACTATTTCACACGTTGATGAAGCTTCTTCTATCGTGATGCATATCTTTGCAAGGGTTTGTGTTTCAGGGTGAGTTGCGTGGTGGTCGATCACGATGATTGGAGCCTTTGAGGCTTTCACTTTTTCTGCAAAACCGTTCAATTGTTGAATGGTGTTTGTGTCAAGCAGCATGATTGCTTCTGCCCTTTCTACGTTCGGCTGTGCTTTGATTTCAATGGGGAAATGTTCGAGAAGATGTTTTGCCAGCCGGCTTACTCCTTGCGGAGTGCCAATCTCAACTGCTATTTGAGGTCTCAACTGTTTCAGCAAGTTTGACATGGCGTAAGCTGCACATATCGCGTCTGGGTCTGCGTTGTGGTGGCACAATAACACGACCAGTTTGGCTTTCAGCTCGTCCAGAAGCTCTACTATTTTTGTGAATTGCACTTTAACTCCCTCAAATAGTCCTTAGCCGATTCAAAAGCTGTTTTTACAGCTTCGCTGGCGACCTTCTTCACATCGCAGTTTTCTGCTGATGGCGACAAGACGACATCCACATCTACTGTGAGCCCCACAGGTTTTGCCCCTTCAACTTCTGCACTAATGTTTAGCGTTTCTATTTCTTTAGAGGCGAGTTTAGATAATACGTACTTTCTTGCTGCCTCTTCTGCAATCATGCACAGTTCTTCAATCTGTTCACTAGTCAACTCCGGTATGCCCAGCTCTTCCACAAATTTTCACCTATACTATGGCTGCGATGGAGGTGAGACTGGGCTCAAATCTTGCTGGAGTTTGGTCTGTAAATCTTTCAATTGCGCCCGCAGACGTTCTTCTTGCTTTGACAGAATCGTTTCTCGCGTGTTCAACGTCTCTTTTCTTTCACCCAGTTCAGTGGTTACTTTTGTTTTTTCCGATTTTATCAGCAGCGAACCTGTTGCCTTGTACATAACTGCGTCGTCGGCGAGTTTCTGCACTTCACTTGAAGCCTGCTCAATTTCTGTCAGTTCAAGTTCCACTTGCTGTTTCTGCGCTAGGACTGATTGGAGTGTTTGTTGAAGTTGTTGCAGTCTCAATAAGCGTTCTTGAACCTGCGGTGGGAGACTCGAAATTTCGTCACTCACTTTGTATCCTTCCGTTCTGCACAGCATCTAAGCACAGCTCTTAATTAAGCATTTTCCAAACATTCTTGCTTGAAGCAACAAGCCTAACCTCCATCTATTCTCGTCAAAACATGCAACCCGACATGTTCGTAGGCTAGAGATGCAGCTGACTCAGACAGCGGCTAATTTGAGCCTGAATCTCTTTCCAAGACTTCCAAGACAAGTGCTACGGAGTCTATCCACCGTAAATAGGAATTCAAAGCAGCTCGCAACGCAACAGTGTCTTCTGCTTCAACTTTCAAAATCAAGAACTCACGCTCTTTCTCTAAACATGCTTTTGAGCGCATGGCAGCTTGCTTATCAACCTCTGGTTTCAACGCTTCAAAAACGGTGTCCAACTGCCTCTGTGATGGAAATCTCAAGCGTATCTTGGCCTTTGCCTTCATCAATTCTGCTCCTAAACTGAATAGCATGAACAAACATGTGAACAAGAAAAACAAAAAAACAGGTTGAGCCTGAGAAGGGGCGTATGATTCTACTCGGTCTCTTCCTCTACTGGCTCTTCAGATTTTTCAGCTTCTTCAACCATCTTTACTGCTTCTGTGGCAGAAAGCCCTCTTGCAACTCGCTTTGCCACTATCCCAAGCTTTGTGGTCGGCGTGTAGGCTCCACCAGTGTAAGTGTATCCGCATTTTTTGCATTTCCATACACCAACGCTTTCTCTACTGACTCGTTTAAAACCGCATTGCGGGCATGTGTGAGGCTTCTTCAACTCCGTGACTACTTTGATGTAACGTTTTCTGACAGTAACACCGTAGCGAGGTCCCAGTCCCTGTGTTGGACCGACCTTCTTAGTTCTCTTTCCCATTACGTTGTCACCAATCTAGTTTCTTCCGTAGTTCTTTGGCTTTTTCTTCAGCCATCTTGCCTGCTTCTACTACTTGTTGCGGAGTGAAGTAGCCGCTGCCGCCTTTCTGAATTGCACAGATGTTATCGTCATCATCAACAGCCATTGAAATCCTAGCATCCATCACCTGTTCTTCTTCAATCCACGGGTCGACCACAAGCTTGTCATTGATCTTTGCAAACGTGACCGTAATGGGGTGCTTCTTAACAGGAAGCGCAGTGTATCCCGAAGTAAGCTTCACCTCTCCGTCCTTGACCTCATATTTGCTCATTTTTGCGTTAAGCAAGGCAGCCATCGCAGCCAAAGCTGAGGCATCTATCAGGTTTCCATCATGGTTCAGCACGTAAATATCCACAAACACAACGAACACTTTCTTTCCAGGCTCAATGCAGAGTTTTTCCACGTCGATTACCTTTGACTCCCGTATTCCTCTGTCAACGATTCTGGCAAGTTCGATAGAATTCTCGTCAGGAGGCCCAGGCTCGAAATTCGGAGAGGCTATTGGCGTAAGCTCGGCGTTCACCGTTAGAACCCCTTCTTCTGGAGTGTCTGGGAATGGTTCACCAAGCTCAATTTTCACTCCTGCAACTATTTCGGTTTTTCCAAGAAGCACTCTTGCCGAACCTTCAGCACGCTCGATTATTCCCTGCTCAACAGTTATTTCTCGGTAATCAGTCAATTCTCTGCCGTCCACTCGCTTTCCTTTTTCGATCAGCTGAGCAATTTGCTTCTGTTTCACACGAGTAACTATTGCTGCCATCAGTCCTCAGCCTCCTTAACATTCACATACTTTGCTTTCAACACTTCTTTCTGCATCTCGTAGATTTTCTTGCAGCCTTCAATTGCAAGGTTCACTGCATTTTCGAACTCTTCAAGATTCAGCGCTCCATCCATCTGCAAAAGGGTTATGGCATTCAAGTTCGGCATCAAAGCCACTGGAACATCAGCCAACCCAAGCTTGTCTTCCTCATCCATCAAGTCCAAGACCACTATGTCGCCGACTTTGCCTGCTGCACAGGCAACAACCAGGTCTCGCATTGGAACGCCTGCATCTGCAAGAGCCAGAGAAGCCGCCGTTATGCTTGCGCATCTTGTTCCACCGTCAGCCTGCAACACTTCAATGAAAACATCTATCACGGTGCGCGGATAGTATTCCATGAAAATAGAAGGTTCAAGCGATTCCCTGATGACCTTTGAAAGCTCCACTTCACGCCTTGAAGGCGCTGGCGACTTACGTTCTTGAACGGAAAAAGGCGCCATGTGGTAGCGGCATCGCAGCAAAGTTTTGTCTTGGAGAGCCAAATGTTTCGGATGCACTTCTCGTGGACCGTACACTGCTACTAGAATCTTGTTTTTTCCTTGTTCAATGTAGGCTGAACCGTCAGCATTCGGCAATATGCCTACCTCAATTTTTACGGGTCTTAAATCATTTGATTTTCTTCCATCCAATCTCAATCCTTTCTTATCAATCAATTTTTCAGGTTTTTCATTCATTTCTTACTTCCCTCTCTTTTCGTTTTTTCTTCTTTAAGCATTTGAGTTACACGATCCGTGAGGCCACTTGTGTGGGACTCTTCATCAATCTTGTGAATGGCCATTGCAGCCAACTCTTCATCTTCATAAGTTTTGCCAGTGATAAGTATAACTCCGTTGAGCCCGAGAATTATGTTGCATCCCGTCTCCTGCTTTATCATTGATATCATTGAACCTTTTCTTCCTATCACGCGGGGAATCTTCGTCGGAGTGATCGTGAGTATTTGTCCCCGAGTTATCTTCCCCAAGCCAGGCTCGTCAACCGTCAACTGCGGGTCATGTGTTCTGTCGTACGATCCTATTTTGGCAACTATCAAGTCGCCCATGTCGAGAACCTGTGCCAGATCATCTTTCTGCGGCTTGAAACTCCTGTTCAGAACGTCTCCTGCTCTCAAGATGGCAGGGTACGGCGAGTGAATGTTAACTGTCCATCCTTTGAATCCAACTTCCGAGATTGTTCCTATGACGATGTCTCCTGGCTTCGGAATGTAAAAGCTTTTCAACGCTACAACGGACACTTTCTTGTTTTCATATTCTACGAGTCCAACTCTTGAACCGTAGATTTTTTTATCCTCTACGTACGTGTTTTCGCCAGCTATGTATTCGCCTTCTGCAAGCAGATCTCCAGGCGTTACAAGCTGTCTTGGTTCAAAAAATGTTGACATAATTTA
>Ga0172363_10004555_pt1 | contig 11213 bp, 8 predicted proteins | sample LakKivs2_kivu2a2_FD_114541 | JGI IMG/M metagenome (GOLD analysis project Ga0172363, IMG submission 114541) | Sediment microbial communities from Lake Kivu, Rwanda - Sediment s2_kivu2a2 | ecosystem: Environmental > Aquatic > Freshwater > Lake > Sediment | place: Rwanda: Western Province, Lake... | reverse complement strand
GGGTTTTGAAACCTGAGTGTGCTGATTTTCGTGGGTCCATCCTCTTATTATAGCAACGGAAGAGTCAGGATACGGCTTTCATCCCCGCCTTAACAGGCGGGGATTTCCCGCTGGATTAAATAAGGAGGAAGAAAAAGAATGAGAATATCGATAGAGAAAATTATCTTAGTTCTAAGCATTGTGTTACTTATTGGTATTAGTTTTAGTAATTTAAGTTATGCAGCTGGAAAAACACTGGTATTTGTTGCAGGACCACAAGGTAATGTATTATGGAAGCAACTTATACCTCAATGGGAAATTGAAACAGGGAATAAAATTGAGTTTATGGATATCCCTCGTGAGAATTTCGATGCGTTTCTTAAATCACGAATTGCAGCAGGCTCCCAAATTGATTTAATAATGTACGACCCTCAGTTCCATCTCGATTACTACAGAAGGGGAATTGTTGAAGATATAACCAACGCTTTTTCTGACCCACAATATCCTAATCTTCGTGAAGATAGATTCAAGAAGGGTGCACTTGATTTTAAACGTATGGCGGGAAAGATTTATTTTGTTCCCTTAAACCTTATAATGACTCTATATTACTACAACGTAGATATATATCAGAAATACGGAATAGCCGTTCCTAAAACTATTGAAGAAGAAGAACAAATTGCTACAAAACTTGCTGGAACCGACATTATTCCTATGGCCTATGCTGGTAAAGAAATTTGGTGGAACCCCATGATGTATTATCGTTTTCTCCCCATGCTGACCGCAAACAATACAACTGCCCTTACTGAAGCTACCATTCGTGGGGATATAAAATGGACGTCCCCATTTTATATTAGAGGGTTAGAATTGTTGAAGTGGGAAATGGATAAAGGAATACTCACTCCAGAATCTCTTGGTCTGGATTATAATACTTTAACGACACTCTTTCTCCAGGGGAAGGTTGCCACCATATACCAGGGTACATGGTTTTATTCTGAGCAATTGAAACCATCCTTGCCAGCTGATTTTAAGTTGGGCGTTGCTCCAATTCCTTCTGTTGCCCCAGGGTATGGACAACCCTGTGGATGTGCCGACGTCAATATCTCTCTTTATTCAAAAAGTAACAATAAAAAAGAAGCTTTGAATTTTATTAACTTTGCTGTTAGTAAAGAAGCGGCTGAATTGGCTTCAAACTTCTTCGTGAGTGCAATCGATGGTGTTCTTCCAAAAGATCCGGTTTTGTCTGAAGTTGTGAAGATGTACAGTGGTATACCGGTTGCTCATTTAGTAGATCACTTGTGGGAACCAGAAATAACCGAAGCCTACAAAGCCCAGCTACAAAGACTAATTCTTGGCGAGACCACTCCTGATGAAGTCGCAAAATATATTCAAGAAGTTCAGGATAATTTGGTGGCGGAAAAAAAGGACTTTGGTGAAATATTTGGAAAGACATATAGTTATTGATTCGTTACAATCAATCGCTGGCAATGATACCATTGCCAGCGACTTAATCTTTAGTGATCGATGGGCTTTCTATTAACTAAGATTGTAAACGCAGGGAGATTATAATGAAGGATAAGAGTTCGCCATTCGGCAAGAAAGAAACGAGAATGAGTTTTCTTTCAGAAGGATTTAATCAATTCTTAAGTAATCCGTATGTGGGGATAAGCCCAACAGTTTTCATGTTTGCATTATTTCTGCTTTTTCCGGTTGTATTCGTTTTTTTTATAAGTGTTCATAATTGGGACGGGTTAGGACCTATCACACAATTTGTTGGTTTAAAGAACTACCTTGATTTGTTCATGAAAGATAAATTATTTAAGATCTCTTTTTTAAATACGATTATTCTTATCGTTGGGGCTATTTTAATTCAAGTGACTTTGGGGATGCTGCTTGCACATCTTATTCGAGGAGTAAAGGGGAAAGCAATATTCAGAGTTATTTTTCTTTTACCTTTAGCTATGCCTACCGTTTGTGCGGGAATAGTTTGGAATATGATTTATACTCCAGGGGTAGGATTACTCACGCTTTTATTTAAAAAAATTCCTTTGTTATCTATTCTTGGGTTGAACAAAATAATTTGGCTTGGAAATCCTCGAACGGCACTTTTTAGTTTGTTAATTGCTTATAGCTGGCAATATACTGGACTGTATGTGGTGATAATATTCGCTGCACTTCAAGGAATAGATCCATCTTTTTATGAGGTGGCTGATTTAGAAGGAGCAAATTGGCTTAAAAAGTTAATTTATGTTACATTGCCTTCCATAAAGAGGCAACTTTTTATTTGTTTTATGCTGTGTGTCGTTTTCACCGCCAATTTATTTCCTTTAGTATACACCATGACGATGGGTGGACCGGGTAATTCTACAGAAATATTGGGTCTCACGGTTTATAAATACGGGTTCAGATTTTTCAATATGGGTTCTGCAACTGCCATGTCCGTCATATTAATGTTTTTTGTTATTCTTGCAACGACTGGATTTACTACTCTTTTAAAGGAAAAGTAAAAATGTCTATAAATCGATCATTTATAAAAATAATTCGTAAAAATTATCCTAGGGTTATTCAATATTCGGTCTTGATTTTTATTACAGCTCTATTCCTTTACCCTTTTATTTGGATTTTTATCTCTTCTTTAAAAGACAAAGGGAGCATATTGGCTAATCCATGGGGTCTTCCCGTAAAATTATTTTATAGCAATTATGTTCAAGCTTGGGTACAAGGAAATCTAGGGAGAGGGATTTTCAACAGTCTTTTTGTGACTTGTATTTCAGTTGGAATAACCATTGTTGTAGCCTGTCCTGCAGCATATTATTTTACTAGAGTAACCTTTAAAGGTAAGTTTCTTTATTATCCTATTCTTATGAGTATGGTTATACCTACTACAGTGCTTTTAATTCCTCTTTCCTTTTTGGGAAGAAAATTAAATATTCTCGATAGTTATTCAGGTTTAATTTTCCCATACGCAGCTCTTTATATCCCTCTTGGTATTTTTATTTTATCAAATTTTTTTGCTTCTCTCCCAGAATCTTTAGAAGAAGCAGCTTTTTTAGACGGAGCATCACGATTTCAAACCTTGATACATATTATTCTACCCATTTCGAAACCAGCAGTGTTTTCTGCTATGGCATTACCATTTATTTTTATTTGGAATGAATTTACGTTAGCTCTAGTTTTGGTAACAGATCCATCTATTTTTACCATACCTCTTGCTATAAAATCTTTTGCAGGCTCTTATTCATATGAATATAATTTAGTTTTTGCTGCTCTTGGAATCGTAAATTTATTCTTATTTTTTATTCTCATTTTTCTTCAAAGACATTTTGTAAGAGGCATATTAAGTGGAGCTTTCAAATACTAAATTTAAATCATGATTTTTTAAATAAGGAGAGTACTGTGAAAAAAATTAGAATAGCACTCATCGGATACAATCTTATGGGTAGAGTTCATTCTCGTGCATACCAAGACGTGAAAATGTTTTTTTCCCCTCCTTTAATACCTGTAAGAAATGTAATATGTGGACGTCAAGAACAATTATTATGTGATGCACAAGAAAAGCTGGAATGGCATAATTTCGAGACCGATTGGAAAACAGCAATCAAAAGAGAAGACGTAGATATTATTGATATTTGTACCCCAGTTTATCTTCATAAAGATATCGCAATTAGTGCGGCAGAAAACGGAAAACATATATTGTGTGAAAAACCAATGGCAATGAATTCGAACGAAGCTAAAGAAATGCTCGAGGCAGTTGAAAAGAACAAATTAAAACACATGGTTATGTTTAATTATCGGAGAGTGCCTGCTATTTGGCTCGCTCGGCAAATTATCCAAGAAGGAAGAATAGGTGAAATCTATCATTTTCGAGCTCATTATCTTCAGGATTGGTTGATTGATAAAAGTTTTCCTATTTACTGGCGATTGAAGAAAGATGAAGCAGGGTCAGGAGTGTCTGGGGACTTAGGTTCACATCTTATTGACCTTGCTCGTTTTCTCGTTGGAGAATTCAAAGAGGTTGTTGGAGCTGATGAGATATTTGTTAAGGAAAGAGAAATTCTTGATGATGTTGGGGAAAGAACAGGTTTTATGAGAAAAGTTGATGTAGACGAGGCCACGGCATTTATTTCACGTTTTGATAATGGTGCGATTGGTATTTTTGAGGTTAGTCGAGTTGCTAATGGAAGAAAAAATTATGAGTATTTTGAAATAAATGGCAGCAGAGGTAGCATTATTTTTAATTTTGAAAGGATGAATGAATTGCAATTTTTTTCACGAGAAGATCCTTCCCATCTTCAAGGATTCAAAAATATTCTTGTAACTGAAAAACACCATCCTTTTATGAACAAATGGTGGCATTCAGGTTTGGTAGTTGGATACGAGGAACCCTTTGTTCACAGTATTAGCGATTTTTTACTGTCTATACATGAAAACACAACACCTGAACCAAATTTTTTAGATGGCTTAAGGACACATCAGGTTCTGGATGCTGTTACAAAATCTATACAAGAGAGAAGTTGGATTGCAGTAGAAAAATAATTTCTAAAAAAATTGGGATTATATAAAGCATAATGTAAGGAAGACATGAACGCTTCATCTATGGGTGAATGTTCTACTTTTTAAAGAGAGTTGTAAATTGTATTCTAACTATTCTGATATTACATTGAGAAAGGGACCAATAAAAATCAAAATATTCATTTAAAAGAGTCAATATTATATCGTGTAGATTATCGAATATCAAAGGTAGCGAGGGTAACAAATGTCTAGAAATACTCCTCGCTAAAATTCCAAAGAATTTTAAATATTATTCTTATGTTGAGATCACAATTATATACAACTATATAAATATTTTTATCACATTTCCAATTATATATTGTTAGCATTTTGGTTGAAATAATAAAAAAATTAATCGATCATAAACAGTTTCCTTTTTTGCAACTTTTGATTCGGTTTTTGGTAATGCAAAAAATGGAAGGAGCGAAGGTTCGGTGAAAAGAAACACTAACCAGCGAATTAAAAATCTTAGAGAAATGGTGGTTAATACTCGACCCGAAATCTGTCCGGAAAGAGCTCTGATTGTTACCAGGGCGTATCAAGAGTTTGCCAATCAACCAGCAGGAATTCTCAGAGCCAGAGCTCTGGAGAAAATATTAAGCGAGATGTCGATTTACATCCTACCAGGTGAATTATTGGTCGGCAATCATTCAAGTAAGTTACGTGCTGCCCCAGTATTTCCCGAATTTGATGTGATTTTTTTAGAAAAAGAAATGACCGAATTTGTGAAGCGTTCAGGGGATCCCTTCGATATTAATGAAGAAACCAGGAATAAATTGATTGAGATCATTCCTTTCTGGAAAGGAAGAACCATTAAGGAAATGAATCATGCCATGTGGACCGAAGAGAACAAGCTGGCCGGCCAGAATTATGTTGGGGTGATCGATAACGAATGGAATCTGGAAAATAGCGATGGTCATATTGCAGTCGACTATCCTAAGCTTATTCATTATGGTCTTAGCGGTATCATTCATGATGCTGAAGAAAAACTCAGCAGTTTAGACATTGCCGACCCAGACGGTTTGAAGAAAAAGTATTTTTATGAATCGGTAATTATCGCTGCTCGGGCAGTCATCAAATTTGCCCACCGATTTGCTGAATTAGCCCAAAAGGAAGCTGATAAAGAAAACGATCTTTTCCGCAAAATGGAATTGGAACGGATTGCCGAAATCTGCCGACGGGTTCCAGAATTTCCGGCTCGAAACTTTTATGAAGCGCTGCAGTCAATCTGGTTTGTCCAGCTCGCCATTCAGATCGATGCCAATGGTCATTCAGTCTCTATAGGGCGATTCGATCAGTACATGTACCCCTTCTATAAAAAGGATATTGGAACCGGAACTTTTACTGATGAAGAGATCTTTGAAATGACCCAAATGTTCTGGATCAAACTTTCCTCACTCACCAAACTGCGCTGCTGGTCACAGACCCGATTGAATGCCGGATACCCTATGTTCCAGAATCTCACCATCGGAGGGCAAACCCCGCAAGGAGAAGATGCCTGCAATGAACTGACCTATCTATGTTTGGATGTCACCGAATCGCTCAAACTCTTTCAACCCACCTTTACCGCGCGGGTTCACAAACGGTCACCACAACCATATCTCCGCCGCTGTGCTGAACTTATTAAACAAGGATTGGGGATGCCCAGTCTATTCAATGATGAAGTGATCATCCCGGCAATGATCAACCGGGGGGTGACTGTAGAAGATGCCCGTAATTATTGCTTGGTAGGGTGCGTGGAACCAAGCGTTCAGGGGAAATGGGGAGGTCGATATGGAGCCTGTTTGTTCAACTTGCACAAGTGTCTAGAACTTGCCCTTTATAACGGGAAGGATCCTCGAACTGGTATCCAGCTCCATCCTGGGAAAGGGGATTTATCAACTTTTACTTCTTACCAAGAATTGTTTGAAGCCTATGAAGACCAGGTGAAATATTATGTCCGTCAGCATATTATTCGCGATAACATTCAAGACCTGGTCTGGGAGCGATATCTTCCCATTCCTCTGATCAGCTGCCTGGTCTCGGACTGTATGGAGCGAGGGAAAGAAATCAAGGAAGGTGGGGCGGTTTACGATTATACCGGAGGTCAAACCGGTGGTATCGCCAACGTCGCCAATTCACTGGCAGCCATTAAAAAACTGGTATTTGAGGAAAAGAAAATTACTGGAGCCGAGCTAAAGAAACATCTTGAAAATAATTTCGAAGGGATTGAAGGTGAGAAGGTCCGGCAAATGCTCATCAATAAAGCTCCCAAGTACGGTAATGACGACCAATACGTCGATTCTATCGCTCAGGAAGCATTTTCGGTTCTGCTCAAGGAGGTCTCGAAATATCGTAACACCCGGTATGGGAGGGGTCCCATTGGTGGGAGTTTCCACAATTCCACTGCTAGTGTTGCCGCTAATGTCCCTTGGGGATTAACTATTGGAGCTACTCCTGATGGGCGAAAGGCTTTTAGTCCCCTGGCAGATACCGAATCACCTACTCATTTTACCGATCTCAATGGACCAACGGCGGTTGTCCTTTCCGCTTCAAGGTTGGAACACATCCTGGAGTCAGGTGGGGCTATTCTTAATTTGAAGTTTAGTCCCATTGTATTTGAAAACGAAACTAACCTGGAAAAATTGATCGATCTGATCCGTACCTATTTTGACCTGGATGGAATGGAGCTCCAGATCAATGTCATTTCTGCCCAGAAATTACGCGATGCTCAGCAAAATCCGGAAAGATACAAAGATCTTCTGATTCGGGTCGCCGGATACAGCGCCTATTTTGTGGATCTCGATCCGCTGATTCAGAACGATATTATTGAACGGACTGAGAATATGTTGGTATGACACGACCGACGGGGTTCAATCAACAAACGAAAGCCCCTTCAGCTCAGGGACTGGTCTCGGAGATTCAGAGATACTCAATTCACGACGGACCGGGTATCCGAACTATGATCTTTTTAAAAGGATGCTCTCTTACCTGTCCTTGGTGCTGTAACCCTGAATCAAAAAATCCCTTGCCCCTGGTTGGTTACCATGCTGGTAAATGTATTAGGTGTCAAGTATGCGCTAGCGTATGCCCCAATAGTTCTATTTTTTTTAATTCCCAGGGGATGATGGTTATCAATCGTGACAAGTGCGATGCGTGTGGAATCTGCGTTGATGCCTGTCCTTCGGGTGCGCTTCGACTTTATGGGAAAATCATGACCGTCGATGAAGTACTTCAGGTGGTCAGCCGAGACAGTCTTTTTTATAAAAACTCTGGAGGAGGGGTGACCATTTCCGGTGGTGAACCATTTTACCAAGTGGATTTTCTTCTTGAACTGCTCACCGCCTTCAAAAAAGAGGGTTTAAACACAGCCATTGAAACCACCGGATATGCTCCCTGGCCGCTTGTAAACAAAGCTCTCGGTTATTTGGACTATCTTCTCTATGACCTGAAAATATTCGACCGGGAAAAACACCTTCAGGTTTTGGGTGTGGATAACGAGATTATAAAACAAAACCTGATTCGATCCAGTCAAAAGGGCATTCCCATCTTCATCCGAATCCCAATAATCCCTGGTTATACCGATGATCAAGAGAATATAGATAGTATCGCTCGCTTTATAGTTGGTATTGATCTTATCCGCTCGGTTCATCTTTTACCCTATCACCGCATTGGTCTATCAAAATACCGACAAATTAGTGAAAGCTATTTTATGCAACAAACTGAAATCCCGAAGAAAGAGAATCTGCAGCAACTTGCTGATATTCTGAGAAATTACGATTTACCGGTGGTTATCGGTGGATGAGTAAAAATGTTCCTGTGCTCTTTTTTGAAATTGATGCGAACTTATTGTTTTTTTATTTTTTTTTCAAACAAGTTTTCTTAGATTTCTTAAGCATCCTGTTACCACAACATGAGAGAAGGAGGTTTATATTGGTGGAAACACCCGATCGAGAAATAATGTTTGAAATGTACCGAAAAATGTATTTGATTCGAAAATTTGAACAAAAAGCGATTCAGTTATACTGGGAAGGAATCAATCGGGGTGCTCTCCATACCTATATTGGCGAAGAAGCAGTTGCAGTGGGAGTTTGTAGTGCTTTATTAAAAGGAGATTATATCAGCAGCACTCATCGGGGACATGGGCACTGCTTAGCGATGGAGGGAGATCCCAGTATTATGCTGGCGGAACTTCTGGGGAAAGAAAACGGTTATTGTCGTGGCCGCGGTGGATCAATGCATATTGCCGATCTCAATTTAGGGATTTTAGGCGCCAATGGGATCGTTGGCGGTGGGATTCCAATAGCGGTCGGCGCCGCCCTGGCTCTGGATTATAAAGAGAAACCGAATGTGGTTGTCTGCTTCTTTGGCGATGGTGCCACCAGTACTGGCGCTTTTCATGAAGCGCTAAACATGGCGTCTATCTGGAAACTCCCGATCATATTCGTTTGTGAAAATAATCTTTATGCTATTTCTACCTGTATTCACGACGCGGTTGCACTTCAGGATTTGGCCGATCGCGCCAGGGCTTATGCGATAACCAGCCAGGTGGTCGATGGGAATGACGTTCTCCGGGTATATCAAGAAACAAAAAAAGCTCGAGAAATAGTTCTTTCTAAAAAGGGCCCGGTTTTTCTGGAATGCAAGACCTATCGAACCGAGGGGCATTGGGTAGCCGATCCCCAGATTTACCGGGATCGGAAAGAGATAGAAGAGTGGAGAAAGAGATGCCCGATCAATGCCCTCAGAAATAAGCTCATTCAGATTGATCCCGCCAATGAAGAGCGGTTGAATACTATCGAAAACGAAGTGAATCAAATCATTCTCAAGGCAGAAAAATTCGCTAAAGAGAGCCCCGAGCCAGATCCAAAAGATGTGTTGGAGTATGTCTTCGCGTGAAATCAGAAGAAGAGGTAGGTGAGAACCGTGGCATATGTGACTTATGCTGAAGCATTACGACAGGCTTTATATTCTGAAATGAAAAAAGATCATAATGTTATTCTTCTGGGAGAAGATATTGGAGTCTTGGGAAATGTTTTTGGAGTGACCAAGGGATTTTTAGATGAATTTGGATGCAAAAGAGTGAGAAGCACTCCCATCTCGGAGGCAGCCATCGCCGGCGCGGCAGCCGGTGCCGCAATGCTGGGATTGCGAATAGTGGCAGAAATCATGTATGTGGATTTCACTACCATGGCCATGGATCAGATAATCAACCAGGCAGCCAAAATGAGATATATGTCGGGTGGCAAAGTCAAAGTTCCCATGGTACTTCGAACCCAGGGTGGGGCCGGCTCGGGCGAAGCCGCACAACACTCTCAATCTTTAGAGGCATTTTTTGTCCATGTGCCAGGGTTAAAAGTGGTCATGCCTTCCACTCCTTATGATGCCAAGGGCCTCTTACTGTCTGCTATTCGTGATGATAATCCGGTGGTTTTCATTGAGCATAAACTCCTTTATCCACTCAAAGGAGAGGTACCGATCGAGGAGTATACTATTCCGTTGGGGAAAGCCGACATCAAAAAGGAAGGAAAGGACCTGACCATCGTTGCTACCTCATACATGGTACAGAAAGTCTTAAATGTCCTTCCCTTGTTGGAAAAAGACGGTATTCAACCGGAAGTGATTGACCCCTGTACCTTATCACCATTGGATACCGAGACCATCTTTCAATCGATCCGTAAAACCCATCTCTTGTTGATCGTTCAGGAAGCAGTGGCTCCGTCAAGCTTTGCGTCGGAACTGACCGCGTTAGTGAGTGAAAATATGTTTGATTACTTGGATGCGCCGGTAAAGAGATTATGCGGATTGAGTGTTCCCATACCCTACAATAAAAAATTGGAAGACGCGTCCATTCCCAGCGAAAACGATATTGTCGTGGCAGTGAGGGACATATTTTATAGTTGAAAAAGGATGAAAAAGAATAAGGAAAAAAAATGGATCTGCAATTGTGTGATAAAGGAGCGGTCATCACCAGCGGCAGTGTCGGGATTGGTTTGGCGTTCGCCCAGGCTTTAGCTTAAAAAGGGGTGTATTTAGCGCTTTGTGCCAAGAATGAAGATAGGTTATGTTGGGTATGCCTGAATACAGAAAAAGCGTAAGGAGTAAAATTAATTTGGTTCAAGGCCGATGTCATTCGAGCGAAGGCTACGAGTTATACTCAATAGTTGTATTTGAAGTTTAAGGGAAGGTGCGTATCTTGAGTTATTCAAATTGTGGAATTTGTCAATGGAATGAAAAATGATAAAAACGACGCCTGATCCTACCCTAATTACAACATTTGACAATAGCTCAGGCTTAGCTTATCAAGGGGGTGATCGTTAATTCTAATTAAGAAATTACTGATAAAAATTTCCATAATTATTATTATAGGAGGGTTATGAATGAAAAGGAGCTTAGGAATTCTGTTACTCGTTGGGCTTTTGGTTTTAGTATTTTTCAATAGTGTATACGCTCAGAATAAACCGTTTGAAGGAGTCACTTTGCGGGTTGCTATTGTCTCAACTGAAGACAGTAAATATCTTGCTACTGGTCTCGCTCCGAGATTGGAAAAGGAAACCGGAATTAAGTTAATCGTTGACCAGGTGCCGTACGATGAACTCAATGCCAAACAACTTATGGATGCCGCCGGAGCTAAAACCTACGATATCATCAACCCATGCACTGAATGGTCAAGGCAGTATATGGCTTTTGCAGAACCTCTCAATCCT
>Ga0172363_10004554_pt1 | contig 11216 bp, 11 predicted proteins | sample LakKivs2_kivu2a2_FD_114541 | JGI IMG/M metagenome (GOLD analysis project Ga0172363, IMG submission 114541) | Sediment microbial communities from Lake Kivu, Rwanda - Sediment s2_kivu2a2 | ecosystem: Environmental > Aquatic > Freshwater > Lake > Sediment | place: Rwanda: Western Province, Lake... | reverse complement strand
GCAGTCACCCATCGGGTTCCTCGGTCAGTTCGACATGAAACGGCAGAATACCCCTGGTTTTCCAGGGTCTGGCGCAAATCATGTGCCGAAGATCGAGAGGTCATCTGGGAAATGCGGGTTAATCCATGGCGACTAGCGCTGCCGTGATTTCATTGAGTTGCGACTCGAAGTCGGTGCGGCCCGCACAAAGCACGGGAAGTTTCCCCGCAGTGGCGACAGCGAGCGGAGCTTGTCGCTGGCTGTCCCCTTCGAAGATCACGCCGCGGTGAACGGCGACCAAAGCGTCCCAGTCGTCGAGCACCGTCAACAATCGCGGCAATGGTATCAGGGAATCCGCTCGCTGCGCGACCTGGAACGCGGTGGAGTCGTTTCCCTGAGAAAGCAATAAATCGGCAACGAGTTGCGGTGCGAAAAATGCGCTGACGACCCACTGCCCCGCCTGCCAGTTCCGATGTGCTAGCAGTTCCGTGGTTTTGTCGAGGAATTGTAGCGGCGGTAGCAAAGTGGGGCCAGACGAGCCGTTGGTCCGCGGCAACCCACCGCCACGTGCATCGAGCAGCGCGACGGCCCCGGTCAAGTCCGCGACGGCTTGCGCGAGTTCGTTGCGCCGCTCCGCAGTTCCTCCGTAGAGGGCAACGTACGGCGGAGAGGAGTCAAGGTTCGCGAGCAACTGAGACACGCATCGCCCGACGATCGGGTGGATCATTTGGGGGGCGACGTCCGCAGCCGGCTCGAGCATGAATCGTCGAAAGGCCAGACGCGGGTGTGGCACTTGCAGGTTCGCCGTGGCAGTGACGAGCGGATCGCCATGCGCATCGTCGTAGAGCAGCAAATCCAGATCGATGAGCCTGGCCCCCCAGCGCTCGCCGCGAACTCGGCCGAGTTCGACTTCAATCGCACGCAGGGCCGCGTGTAGATCGTGCGGACTAAGCTTCGTCTCGAACGCCACGGCTTCGTTCAGAAACGAGCCCTGGTTCGATGGACCACCGGCAGGGGTGGTTTCAAAGAAGCGACTCGCGCTGAAATCTCCGCTCGCAAGATCCACGATGCGGTCGCGTGCCCGCGCGAGCATCGCGTGGCGATCGCCGAGATTGGTTCCCAAGGCTAGGAGGGCGCGCGGCATTCAGTGGATCGATTGCGGGCGGAGTTGGCTACTCCCCGTATTCTACGCCCAGGGCCGGCTGCGGGCGCGAGGGATGGAGAACGCTGTCGCCAAGGAAAGGGCGATCGGCCGATCGCCCGCGACTGAAAAGCAATGTAAAAAACCCAGGGGGGGCATCCGTTCCGCGAGTGTGACGTCGCCGACTGTCGATCCTTGCAGTCGTCGCCCCCCAAGCTGCATTGCCAAATTAGCGGTCGCTTGCGGATGGTGTGCCCGCAGCGCACGCGACGGCTGGCTGTCTGCACCTGTGTGCCGCGGATCGTTGCCGCAGCCTGGTGGTCGAAGGCAATCGAACTCTGGCGCGCACGAGAACACAAATGGTACTCGAGCGACGCCCCGCCCCGTTTATTACAGCAGCCCGTCGGATGAGGATTCCACGCGGACTGCCTAAAGCATCGAGAATACGATGCACGTTCGATTCACATTCACAGTCGCCAACCATCAAACAGAGACACATTTTGCGTTCGCGATGGAAAATGTCAAGCAACAATTCCGCGCGCAAATTTTGGGCGGCAAATTTCGCTTGCAACTTTGCAAACAACTGCGCTTGCACATGCGCGGTGGATAATCACGAATCCGTTCCCGCTGCTCCGCGGCGCGGCGATGGAAACCCCTTTTCCCCATGATTTCAGGTGAATCGCGTTCTTCTCGTCGGCAATCCTGGCGAACTCCTTGATCCGGGAGTCCCGCCTGACTTACGATTTAATCCATGACGGTTCCTGCCTCGCCATCCGATGGGTCTCCTGTGTCCGGTGCTAGCTACGAGAATCGCGCGCCCTCCGTCCCAGGCGAGTCCGCCGCGCAGACCGCGGATCGCTTCGTCGAACTCGAGAAGTTGCTCGGCGCGGCAGTGTGCCGGCGGCTGGGCATCTATCGGCTGCCCGCGGGATTTCTGCTCTCGGTCGTGATTCCCGTCTACAACGAAGTGCGCACGATCGACAAAGTGCTGGAGCGCGTGCGAAGCTGCGGAATTCCCTGCGAACTGGTGATCGTCGACGACGGCAGCACGGATGGCACGCGTGATCGCTTGAACGCATATGCGGGCGATGCCGACGTGACCCTGGTGCTGCATCCCGCCAATCGTGGCAAAGGCGCCGCCCTGCGGACCGGGTTCATGCAGGCCAAGGGAGACGTGGTGATCGTCCAGGACGCGGATCTGGAGTACGATCCGGCCGATTACGCGCGGCTGCTGCAGCCGATTATCGAAGGCGAGGCCGACGTCGTCTTCGGCAGCCGGTTCATCGGCGGCAACCACCGCGTGCTCTACTTCTGGCACTCGGCGGGCAACAAGTTCTTGACGCTGATGTCCAATATCTTTACGAACCTGAACCTGACGGACATCGAAACTTGCTACAAGATGTTTCGTCGCGAGATCATCCAAGAGATCGCGCCTACGCTCCAGGAAGACCGCTTTGGCATCGAACCGGAGCTCACCGCCAAGCTGGCCCGGATCTCTGGCGTGCGAATCTATGAGCGGCCGATCAGCTATTCGGGCCGCACCTATGCCCAGGGCAAGAAGATTGGCTGGCGCGACGGGTTCCGCGCGCTGTGGTGCATTCTGAAGTACTAAGCCGCTTGCTTCGGGCCGGGGGGCTACAGCAGGTGCCGGGCCTTCACTTCCAGATAGCGGTTGACCAGCGGCGCCGTCATCTGTTCGGGAAAGACGTCCAGCGACAGGACGCCGCGCGATTCCATGTCCCGCAGCACACCGCTCCGCCAATTGATGATGTCGCGGGCGGCGACGTCTTGAAACGGAGTGGCCGGGGTCTCGGCCGCGTCGAAGATCGCATGGTCGCGCAGCAGCACCGCCAGCGGCAAGTGACGCCCCGTCAGGCTGGTCAGGTAGCTTTCGATCTGCTGGGCGTTGACTTCGTCGATCACGTTGGTGATCAGCACGACCAGCGACCGTTTGCGGCAACGGGCGTTGAGATAGACGAAGGCCTCGTCGTAGCGAGACTCGACCAGCCGCGGAAAGCGATCGAACGAAGCGTGCAGCAGCCGATTCATCTGCGTCATCCCGCCCCGCGGCGGAACGAACGCCTGCACTTCGTCAGAAAAGCAAATCAGGCCGGCCGAGTCTCCCTTGTTCAAAGCCACGTAGCTCAGCATCAGGGCGGCGTTCAGGGCGTGATCCAGCAGGCTGATGCCGCTCGCGGTATTCGTCATCATGCGCCCGCAGTCGATCAGAAAGATCACGCGCTGGCTTTGATTGGCCTGGAAGTCCTTGACGGTGAGCTTGCCGCGACGGGCCGTGGTGCGCCAATCGATGCGTTTGTAGTTGTCGTCGAGTGTGTAGTCGCGCAGACGCTCGAACTCGTTGTCCTGGCCGATTCGCCGCGTGCGCCGCACTCCGACCAGGTTCAGGCGATCGGTGCGGGCGAGCATCGCATATTCACGCATCTGACGCATGTCGGGATACACATGCAGTACGCTTTCGACGGGAATGTGAAACGACTTTTGCCAGAGCCTGGCGACGCTCGTGAACCGCAGATAGACCTTCTCCAGGGCGAACGCTCCGCGCCGCTGTGCCAGCAGGTGGTACGTGACCGAGCGGCGGCTGTGCGGCGGGATCGAGATCAGAAACGTTTCCTGATCCACTTCCGCTTCGTCGGGGAAATCGTCGCGGACTTCGACTTCGATCTTGCGGGGGGAACGATTCGCGATGGTGAGCTTCACGGGGTGCGGGCTGCGCAGCGAGGCGACCCGCTGCATCTCGCGCGTGGCGCTGAAGGCGGCCGCGCCAGGCAGCGAAACGAGATCGACCGCCAACACGATCAGGATCAGCAGGTCCATGCCGATGATCGCCAGCGCGAGCAGGTCGACATAGGGGGCGACCATGGCGTCGAGCGCCGCCAGCGGCGGAAGGAATCGAATGCCGATCGCCAGTGGCACCGCGACGATGGCCGGCACAAGCGCCATCCCGACCGCCGGCACACGCGGATACACGCCCAGCCAGCGGCCGAGGCCCAGCAGTATAAGCGGCAACAGCAGGATGAGCGCCAGCGGGTTCACAGCCGGGGTACCTCGATGCTTCGCACGAGTTCGCGCAGTTGATCGTCGGTCGTCTGGCCTTCGACCTCGGCTTCGGCCGTCAGCACCACGCGGTGCCGTAGCGCGGGCAGTACCAGGTCGGCCACGTCGTCGGGGACGACGAAATCGCGCCCGCGAAAGGCAGCCAGCGTGCGCGAACCCTGCACGAGCGCGATGCCCGCTCTCGGCGAAGCGCCCAGGTGAAACTGCGGCCAGTCGCGCGTGATCCGCACGATCTTGTTGATGTAGTCGAACACCCGATCTTCGATGTGCACGCCGCCGGCGAGCTGGGTGATCTCGACGATTTCCTCCGGCGAGGTGACCGTTTGCAGGATGCTGGCCAGACGGGCGTCGAGATCCTGCTGCTGGCCGTGCTGCTTGAGGATGGCGACCTCTTCTTCCGCCGAAGGGTAGCTGGCGATGATCTTGAACATGAACCGGTCGAGTTGCGCTTCGGGCAGATTGTAGGTGCCCTCGGACTCGAGCGGGTTTTGCGTGGCGAGCACCAGGAACGGCCGCTTGAGCTTGTGCGTCGTGCGCTCGATCGTGACGTGATACTCCTGCATGATCTCGAGCAGGGCCGCGTGCGTCTTGGCGGGCGAGCGATTGATTTCGTCGGCCAAGAGGAGCTGCGTGAAGACGGGCCCGGGGCGGAAGCGAAACTCCTGCTGCTTCATGTCGAAGATCGGCGCGCCGGTGATGTCCGAGGGCATCAGGTCGGCTGTGAACTGGATGCGGCCAAACTGGCAGCCGAGCACGCGACCGAGCACGCGGACGAAGAGCGTCTTACCCAGGCCTGGCACGCTTTCGATCAGCACGTGACCGCTGGAGAACAGGGCCACGAGCGTGCCGAGCACGAGCTCATCTTGGCCGACGTAGATCTTGGCCACCTCGCCAACGACGCGGTCGTAGAGCGTTTTGACGCGCGCCAGGGCGGTGGGGCTGAGGCGACTCGCCGGCGAAGTGGGTGCGGCGGGGCGTGCCGCGACTGGCGCCCCTGGCGGAATCGGCGGCGGGGGAGGTGTCGGTGAGCCGGGGTGATCTTGCATCGTCTCTAACGGCCTTTCATATACGGAAAGAATCGAAGCGCTCGGCTACCTTAACAGCGAACTCGCTGAACGCGGATCAGGGGGAACACGTGTCGCGGGCGCGGGTGTTTCGGGCGGACTGGTGAGACTCGGATCGCGCGACTTGGCCAGCAGTTCGCCCACGGCGGCGACGTGATCTGAAAAATCGGTCGTCGCGGCCCCAGCGGGCTGCCTCGGCCGACCGAATATCGGCCAGCGTGCAAAGCAAAAGATGATGCCTGCCACGCCCAACTGCAAGAGGATTGCCCCCAGCGGCCAGCCCTGAAACAAGGTCCACAGCGAGCTGTCGGACGGCGGCGGATCGATGGGCGGACCGCCGGGCCTGCTTTCGAGGAACACCACCGTGCCGCTTCCGCCGACGGCTGCCACCAGTTTGCCTGCGAGCTTGCGATGTTCGTGATTGATCAGCGGCAGATTCAACAGAAACGAGCCGTTCTCAACCAGGATGATCTGGCTGCCCTCGGAGTATGGCGGCGTCAGTCGCGACACGATCGGGCCAATCTCCGAGCCGAGCAGCACCTCGTGGTCTTCCTCCGGAAGCAGCCGCGTCCTGACTTCGATCCGCGCTTTCGCGGCGTCGATCCCGTCGGCCCAAGGACCGGACAGCTCGCGGACGGTCACCTTCCGGCCAGGCTCGTAGGTGAACCAGCGGCAACTTGGTGACTTGGCGTCCTCCGGATCTTCGTCCTCATCGTCTTCAACCTGCGATTCGTCTTGCGGATCGCTTTCCGGCACGGACTTCTCAACGTCCTTTTGCTTGGACTTGCTCTTAGTGTCGCGGTCGTGGTTGCCGGGCGCATCCGGTTCAGGCTTGCGATTGTAGTGGAAGTCCCAGTACTGCGGCGCCGCATCGAATTCGCGTCCGACGAAAATCAACGTCCGCCCGGGCTCTTCGATCAGCCATTCGTCAAACCAGTCGCATACTTCCTCGCGTGGCGCGTAGCTGTCGTTGGGAAACCAGACCACGACGTCGGCCGCGCTCATTTCGTCGGTGACCAGCGTACGGCGCGTGTGCACCTTGTGTCCCGCGTCTTCAAACATGGCGGCCAGGACATCGGTGCCGTTGACGCTGCCGGCCGTGCCTGGCAAACGCTGGCGACCGTACTCGTTCTCGATATACTCCTGCCCACACCCCGAAAGCGCAATCAACAGTAGCAGGCAGACCCTGGTGCAGCGTGGTGTCATGTGGCACCTCGCAACTGAGCCTGAAACTGCGGCAGCTCGTGCCAGCAGGCTTCGAAGCTGGCACGGTCCAGCTTGCGCCGTCCAAAGAACACGCTTTCGAAGCTATGCAGCGTCCGCTCCAGCGCGCTTCGCAAAGGCGCGGCGTCCTTCAGTTCGCGCAGGTACTGGCGATTCGTCTTGCCTTTGGCCAGGTGGATCCGCGAGCCTCGGTCCAGCTCGACCAGCTCGTAGCTGAACAGATAGATGATCGCCTCGCTGTAGTTGCCCTGCTCGTAGTGCTGGCGAGCGAGCCCCAGCAGGTCGCCCCGCGGCCGCTCCGCCAGAAACGGCAACGCCTCGGCCTCGTCCACGAGCGGCTGTAACTTTTCGTCGTCTGCAGGCAACTTGCGAGACTTAAGATGCTCCATTGCGAAGCGAATGAGCGCGTAGATGATCGCGGCGATGGCAAGCCCCAGGATCGTATAGACGATCCATTTCATGAGCCAACCCAGTGGCAACTCGCCGCGCCGCTCAACTTGTTCGATCTTCAACCTTCGCAGCGAATCCGTGTCGCTGTTGTACCAGGGATTGGCGCCGGAGCTGAGCTCCTCGCGGGCCGAATCGATCGCCTGCTTCTCCTCGCTCGAAGGGGCACCCACTGCGTGGCTACCGGATAACGCGTGATTGGCGGACAACCCCGTGGCGGCGAGGAACCCTACGGCCAGCAGCAATGCCAAATGGCGAACGGAGCGCGTCATGCGATTTGCCTCACCAAGCGCTGCCGCTGGGCCCTCAGGGCGAGCTCCACCTCCCACCCTTCGTTCCGAATGCGCTGGTCCAGGTACGTGAGAAATCGGGCCACGGTGAAGTACATGGCCACGGTCCAGAGGGTGAACTGGAACAGCACGATCTGCCCCACGCGACCAAGTTGCAACCCAAACAGCATGTTGAGCAACATCAACGAAGCCGTCCAGATCGCGCCCATCAACAGCAGCGAGATAATGCTCGCGCCAATCGTGCGGATCACGTAGTCGCCACTCCCGCCGGCGTGCAGCAATGAGCTTCGCTTGCGCGTGGAGAGTTGCCCCGGGCGACTCTGGAGCGGGTTGCGCTCGAGCAGGATAATCTCGTTCAAGTACGGCCAGATCGCGTAGCCCAGCGGAAGCGTAATGACCGGCAGGATGCGCAGCACCACCTGGTACAACAGGAGCTGCGGCAGGCTCGACAGCAAATCTTGCCCAATCTTGCCGGGGCTGGCCCGTTCGACAAACATCACCTGTCCCAGGAGCAACGTGAGTGGCGCTGTCGCCAGCGGAGCTTCGAGGAGCACGAGCACCGTGCTGAAGAAGAACATGTCGAACTCGAATCCTTCGCTGAGCCCGCCCCCCAGCGTCAAGCTCACCAGCAACACGTTTAACAGGATAAACGGCGCCGCTCCGGCCAAGGCCGCTCCCAGGCAACCGCGAAAGTTCACCCGGATGAAGTGCAGCGCCAGATCCAGGCTGTCGAGCCAGGTGCGCTCGCGGATGGCGACTCGGGTTTGATCAATCCGCATCGATGATCCTCCCCCGGAGTCCCAGCACCACGATGTAAAACACGAGGATAGCCGTACTGAGCAGGGCCACGCCGGCTTTGACGGCATAGGGTGCGCCGGACGGCGAGAGGAATCCCTCGATCACGGCGGCCAGGAAGAACAGCACCACGGCGGCGGCGGCGGTGGGCATCGCCCGGTCGACTGCCTTGCGCAAGGAGGCCATCCGCGAGAGTCCGTTCGTATCGACAATGGCGAAGCCGAGCCGCATGCCGGCCCCGGCCGAGAGCACGATCGCGGTGAGCTCGAAGGGTCCGTGCGCGGTCACGAACTCGATGAAGTTGCCGCGGCTGGGGGTGGTAAAGATGAAGCCGAAGACCGCGCCCAGTTGCAGGGCGTTCGAGACGGTGATGAACAGTCCGCCCACGCCCAAGAGCAGCCCGGCCGCGAAACACTGCAAGCCGATGCTGGCGTTGTTGTAGACGTAGAACCCGCCCATCATCGACGAGTCTTCAAAGCTGCGGCCGGCAATGGGCTTTGAGAAGTTACGTTCGTAGGTCTCCATCGCCCCTTCGCCAATCACTTCCAGGCTGAACTCGCGCGAGGAGTAGGCCAGCGCCATGGACGCGAAGAAGATTCCCCAGAAGATCACGAACGCCAGCCAGGCGGCGCGATCGAACAGAATCATCGTCGGCACCCGGCGGAACATCTCGTGCGACCAGGTGCGCCACTGAAACAACCGGCTGCGGTAGAGCTGATTATGGGCCCGGCCCACCAGGTCGTGCAAATACTGCACGGTGTGCGGCGGCAGTTGATAAGCATCGGCGAGCGCCAAGTCGGCGCATGCGCTGCGATAAGCGCTGGCGAATCTCAACACTCCCATGGCGCCCAGGCGTCGCGCGCGGCACATCGCCTCGAGTTCGGACCAGCGGACCTTGCGGCGTTCCAACAGCTGCGCGACTTTCATCGAACCGAGACCTCCGCCGCTGCCATCTCGGCGGCTTCGGACTCGGGCGACAACACCGCGCCACCTGCGGTGTCCGCAATGAACGTGCGGTAGTAGAGGGCGCACAACATCAAGTCGGGATTGATGTCTCGCGGCAGACCAAACCGCTCGGCCAGCGGCTCGCTCAGGGTGCGCGCGATCTCGTATCGGCGGGCCGGTGCGATGCGATCTCGCCGCGCCACGTACAGACTCAGAGCTTGCGCCATCCCCCGATTCACGGCCAGGCTGCGCGGCAGATCGAGCGCCAGGCGGACGACGTCCGGATGGCTGAGCTGTGAAAGTCCGCGGAGCTTGCTGCGCCGTTCGACCACGACCATGGTTCCCGCCGCCAGATCGCCCAGCCGTTGATAGCGACTGTTCGCCGCGGCGGCCAGAAGCGCCACCATGTACATCGGGACTCCAATCACCACGGAGCCGAGCACCGGCATCGCATCGACTGCCCGCAGAATGTTGCGGAGAATTGCCTGCATGGCGTTGATCGGCTGACCGGTCACGCTCAACACGCGCAACCCCATCATCCGTTTGCCGGGCGTTTGTCCGTTCCAGAACGTCTCGAACAGGCCGAAATAAAACCAGCTCACGGCAAACGCGATCAGCAGCCAGATGCCGAAGCCAATCGCGAATAGGCCGGCCGAACCGAACGCGAATGAAATGCCGATCAGGCTGCCGACGAGCACGGTGGTGCAGATCAGGCAATCGATGATATATGCCGGCAGGCGGCGAAATGGCCCGGCCACGACGTAGTGGAACGCGATGTTTTCGGGCGTGACGATCTCGATGCGCGAATCGAGTTGGCGCGGGGGCTGAGGCATGCCCGTCATTATTCGCGGTGGGGCGAACTGCCGCAAGCCAAGGGGGGCGGGCAACAGGGCCACTTACTTTCTCCGGATCGGGAAACGGCTGCGACTCGGAACCCGACGCGTAAGCGAGGCCAGCACCAGACGTTGCCTCGCTTACGCGTCGGGTTGTGAGGGCATCGTGGTTGACTGGGTTCCAGCCTCTTGCCATGCGCCGGTCAGCGGCTTAAGTTTCAACTTCTTATGCTCGGCGAGCGATTGGCTCGCCGGCGGTATTTCGAATCGAACGCGAAGGTGGCAGCATGCGACTGGCAGGCAAAACGGCGGTAATCACGGGCGGAGCGACGGGGATTGGGCAGGCGATTGCCGCCAGTTTCGCAGCCGAAGGTTGCCGCGTCGCGATCGCGGGCCGCCGCGAGGACAAACTTCGTGCAGCGGCCGATGCCTGGAAAGGTGATCCGCCAATCCTCACCCACACGGTGGACGTTGCTGATCGGGCCAGCGTGGCAAAGCTCTTCGATTGGGCGACCGAGCAGTTCGGCCAGATCGACATTCTGGTGAACAACGCCGGGATCAACACGCCGCAGCGCACGATGGCGGACATTCCGCCGGAAACCTGGGACGAGGTGATGAAGATCAACACCACGGGCGCCTTCAATTGCATGCGGGCTGTGATCCCCGGAATGCGGGCCGCCGGCGGCGGATTAATCGTGAACATGGACTCGGTCTCCGGTCTGCGAGCCAGCATCCTGGGCGGTGTGGCTTACTGTGCTTCGAAGTTTGCGCTCACCGCGCTCGGCACGATCACCGGACTGGAGGAAGGCAAGAACGGCATTCGCGTGACGAGCATCTGTCCCGGCGAAGTAGACACGCCGCTACTCGATGGCCGGCCGACGCCCGTCTCGGCTGAGCATCGCGCGAAGATCTTGTATCCGCAAGATGTGGCCGACGCGGTGTTGATGGTGGCGCTGTTGCCGCCGCGAGCACACATTCCCGAGCTCGTGATCAAGCCGACCTGGCAGGATTTTGCCTAGTTGCGATACTCGGCTCGATGAGGCTTGTTTGCGCGGGTGCCACGGGTGCTGCGAAGCAGCCACCCGTGTTGCTGGCTTTTGTGAAGCGACAGAGCTCTCGACAAAATTTGTCGCTCAATCGTAGCCCGAAGCGCGAGGGAGGGTATCTACCAGGTGATGCCCCGTGCTCGCCAGACCTCGTTGCGTATTGCGAATGTCAGGGCAGAATGTCAGGTTGCCGTCAGAAGAAGTGTCACCCTGACGGGGCTAGATGTCGTGGATTGCACAGTTTCCCCGGGCGATGCCCTCGTTGTACTACACATCTTCTAGTTAGTTTTGGGCGTTGGGGCCGAAGAGACGCCAGCAGTTGGCGAAGTCGTGAGCTCGCTGTAGGCCGATCCAGAGCGTCTGTGGGCCGGGCGGTG
>Ga0172363_10004551_pt1 | contig 11218 bp, 9 predicted proteins | sample LakKivs2_kivu2a2_FD_114541 | JGI IMG/M metagenome (GOLD analysis project Ga0172363, IMG submission 114541) | Sediment microbial communities from Lake Kivu, Rwanda - Sediment s2_kivu2a2 | ecosystem: Environmental > Aquatic > Freshwater > Lake > Sediment | place: Rwanda: Western Province, Lake... | reverse complement strand
CTAAGTCCAATTTCAAAATCTTGTAAATCATGAGCTGGGGTAACTTTTACGGCGCCAGTACCAAATTCAGGGTCAACCAATCTGTCAGCAATAATAGGAATTTCTCGATTCACTAATGGTAAAATTGCCCTTTCCCCAATCAAATTTTTGTATCTATTATCTTTTGGATTTACCGCCACTGCCGTATCCCCCAGCATCGTTTCCGGCCTTGTTGTCGCGACAACAATGAAGTCTAAAGTCTGAAGTCTGAAGTTCTGAAGATTTTTTTCTTCTTTTCTTCCTACTTCGTACTTCGTACTTCTTGTGAGTGGATATTTTATATACCATAAATTTCCTTTTTCTTCTTTGTATTCAATTTCCAAGTCAGATAAACTCGTCTGACATCTCGGGCACCAATTGACTACTCTCTTTCCCCGATAAATCCAGCCTTTTTTATAGTAATGTAAAAATGCTTCTTTAATTGATTTAGAATAATTTTCATCCAGAGTAAATCTGGTTCTTGACCAATCCAAAGAGCACCCCAATTTTTTTAATTGCTCTAAAATGATATTTCCGTACCTTTCTTTCCATTGCCAAATTCTTTCAATAAATTTTTCCCGACCCAAATCTAAACGCGTTAGACCTTCTTGTTTCTTTAATTCCTTTTCAACTACATTTTGAGTGGCAATTCCAGCATGGTCAGTTCCTGGTAGCCAAAGAGTTTTGAACCCCTCCATTCGCCGCCAGCGGATTAAGATATCCTGACAAGTCGCATTGAGGGCATGGCCCATATGAAGGGAACCCGTAATATTGGGTGGCGGGATAACAATACAGTAGGTTTTAGGTTTTAGGTGACGGGTTTTAGGTAATTTGTTAGGATTAAAAAAACCTGACCTTTGCCAGAGTTGATAAACGCGCCCTTCAACTTTTTTCGGTTCGTAGATTTTGGGAAGTTCCATAATATTATTTTATCATTTTAACCCTTTCCTTGATTTTTTTCAATTTTTTGCTAAAATCAAAATGATTTGGCGCCATCGTCTAGCCTGGTTTAGGACGTCGGGCCTTCAATCCGATAACATGAGTTCAAATCTCATTGGCGCCGCATGCAATCTGATTATCTTAGTCTCTCTCGAGCCTCAGACTTAAAAGATAAAAAAGAAAGAATTTTATACCGATTCCTGGAACTTGTTCCAGGAATTTTATCCTGGGGAACCTTGATAGCCGTTTTTTTACTCTCTTGGCTGGCCCCCATTGTGGTAGCCGTTTTTATTATTATTTTCGATCTTTATTGGTTACTAAGAATTTCTTATTTATCTTTTCATCAAATAGCTAGTTTTCGGCAGATGAAAAAAAATTTGGAAATAAATTGGTTGGAAAAGTTAAACAACTTACCCAATTGGAAAAACATTTATCATTTGGTGATTTTACCGATGTATAAAGAAGGCATAGAAATAGTTCAAGCTACCTGCCAATCTTTAGTTGATTCCGAATATCCTAAACACAATTTGATTGTGGTTTTGGCTACCGAAGAAAGAGCAGGTGAAATTTCGCAAAAAGTAGCCGAGACGATTGAGAGAAAATTCGGGGGAAAATTTTTCCAATTTTTAATTACAACTCATCCTCAAAATATCGTAGGTGAAATAGCTGGAAAAGGTTCCAATGAGGCCTGGGCCGCAAAGGAAGCAAAAAAGAAAATTTTAGATAAATTATCAATACCTTATGAGAACATTATTGTTTCTGGTTTTGATATTGATACCAGGCCTTATCCACAATATTTTGCTTGTCTCACCTTTCATTATTTAACTGCCAAGAATCCCTTAAAATCAAGTTATCAACCAATACCCGTTTATAATAACAACATTTGGGATACCCCGGCTTTTTCGAGAGTGGTCTCTACTTCCGGTACTTTTTGGCAAATGATGCAACAAGAAAGACCAGAACAATTGGTAACCTATTCTGCTCACTCTATGCCCTTCAAAATTTTTGAAGAGGTTGGTTATCCGACAAACGTTGTTTCTGATGATTCCAAAATATTTTGGAAGTCGTACCTTTATTATGACGGCGACTACTGGGTTATTCCCCTTCATTATCCGGTTTCCATGGATGCTGTTTTGGCTAAAAATTTATTTAGAACAATAGTTAATCAATATAAGCAGCAAAAAAGATGGGCCTGGGGTTGTATTGAAATTCCCTATTTGCTTTATGGCTTTTTAAAAAATAAAAAAATTTCCCTTCGTGAGAAACTTCGCCATACATACAATATCTTAGATGGATTTTGGTCCTGGGCGACTTCTGCTCTTTTAATTTTCTTTTTAGGATGGTTGCCTTTAATTCTTGGTGGAGGAAAATTCAACCTCACTCTTTTATCCTATAATTTACCACGAGTAACCTCGGATATAATGACCGTAGCTATGATTGGTATGATAGTTTCAGCTTTAATTTCTTTACTTCTTTTGCCTCCCCGGCCAAAAAATTATTCCAAATTGAAAAGTCTTTCAATGATTTGCCAATGGTTATTATTACCCATTACCTTAATATTTTTTGGAACCTTTCCGTCCCTAGATGCCCAAACGAGACTAATGATTGGCAAACCTCTTGGTTTTTGGGTCACCGAGAAAGCCAGGAAAACTGTTTCAGCTGTTTAAGGTAGGACCTTAAACGTTATTCAAGGTGGACGCTTCGTTGAAATTCCTCTAATTTTTCCCGCAAGAGTGGGAAGTTTTTTAATTCCGGGTCCTCAGTTAAAATTTCTTTAGCCGCCACTCTTGAATTTTGGACTAAAAAAATATCTTTCAGAGAATCCATAGCCAAGTCAGGAATTCCCCATTGTCTTGAACCGGAAAAATCTCCAGGGCCGCGAATTGTTAAATCTTTTTCCGCCAGTTCAAAACCATTCTCGCAAATCATCAATGCCCTTAATCGTTTATTTGTTACAATTCCAGGAGAATCAGTAAATAAAAAGCAATAAGACTGATAATCTGAGCGTCCCACCCTGCCTCGGAACTGGTGGAGCTGGGCCAAACCGAATTTTTCTGAGCCCTCAATCATCATTACCGTCGCATTGGGGATGTCGACTCCCACTTCAACAACCGAAGTCGAAACTAAAATATCAATTCCCCCTTTCTTAAATTCCTCCATTACCCTTTCTTTTTCTTGGGTTTTCATTTTGCCATGGAGCATGCCAATTTTTAAGTCGGGAAAAATTTCTTTTGAAAGTTTTTGATATTCATCTTTTACTGCTTTTACTTCCATCCAACTTAATAATTGTTGTGATGGCTCACCATCTAGATTGTTTTCTAATGATATCTTAGCGGGCTCAATGCGCGGGCAGATTACAAAAACTCGGCGGCCCTCTTTAACCTCGGCTCTAATAAAATTATAGGTTTCTTTTTTATCTTTTGGCTGAATTATTTTTGTAATTATTTTTTTTCTACCCTTGGGCAGTTCGTCAATAATAGATAAATCAAGATCGCCGTAAATAGTTAAAGACAAGGTGCGGGGGATAGGAGTGGCAGTCATTGATAGCAAATGGGGAATAAAATCCTTCCGTTGACAGAGCTTGGCTCTTTGTTCCACGCCGAAGCGGTGTTGTTCGTCAATTATTACCAAAGCCAAGTTTTTGAATTTTATCTTTTCCTTAATCAAGGCGTGAGTACCGATTAAAACATCAATTTTCCCTTCCCCTAATTTTCTTAAAAGTTCTTTTCTAGTAATTTTTTTATTATCACAATAACTTTCTTTACCGGTAATTAGTCCAATATTCAAATTAAATTTTTCTAAAAGCCCGTTTATAGTTTTAAAATGTTGTTTGGCTAAAATTTCTGTTGGTGCCATAAAAGCGACTTGGAATTTGCTTCTAGCTACATTTAAAGCAGCCATAGCCGCAACTACTGTTTTGCCAGAACCGACGTCGCCTTCTAAAAGTCGATTCATTGGCCTTGGTTTTTCCAAGTCTTTTAATATTTGCCAAGCACACTTCTTTTGGGCATTAGTCAGTTTAAAGGGCAAGCTTTTGGTGAATTCTTGAATAAGAGCCAAATTTAAAGGAATAGCAATTGCTTTTTCTTTAGCTAATTTCATTTTTTCTCTTAAGACAAAAAGGGAAAGGTTGAATAATTCTTCAAAGGCAAATCTTTTTCTCGCCTCCTCGGCGAGTTTCAAAGAATCAGGAAAATGGATTTGCCAAATTGCTTTTTGAAATGGTAAAAAATCATATTTTTTACTTATTTTTTCTGGTAAAGAATCTGGAATTTGGTTTTTTAATTTCGCCAAAAGTGGTTTTACAATAAATCTTAGCCACCTGGAGGATAGCCCTTCGGTTTCTGGATAAACCGGAATTAATCTGCCCGTGTGAGTTAGACCGGCGTTAAAACGAAAATCTTTTGGGATTTTTTCATAGGCCGGGCTGGATAAATATTTTGCACCTCCTTTTTTTGCTATTTTTCCCGCCAGACAGACATATTCTCCCTTTTTAAAAGTATTAATTAAATAAGGCTGGTTAAACCAAATTACTTTCAGTTGCCCTGTTTCGTCGCCAATGGTTGCCTGAGTTAAAACCATTCTTTTTCTGAAAGTGTAGATATTTTTTATATCTAAAATTTCTCCCTGAAAACAAAAAGGACCTCCGGGTTCGGCTTTGGCAATAGGAATTAAATTTGAAAAATCCTCATAGCGATGAGGAAAATGAAAAAGAAGTTGCCCCACGGTTTTAATCCCCAATTTCTTTAATCTTTTTTGATATTGAGGGCCAACCCGTGGAATTTCCTCAATAGAGGTAGTAAGGTCCATGTGCCCTCGAGAAGAATCGAACTTCTATCTGAAGTTCCGCAAACTCCCGTTTTGTCCATTAAACTACGAGGGCATAAATTTTTACTCTTTAAACTTATCATAAAATTAGCTCAAAATCAAATTGACTAAAGTAACTTTAAGAGGTAAAATCTAAAATACTAGGAGAGGTGCCTGAGCATGGTTGAAAGGGGAAGTTTGCTAAACTTCTATAGGGTGTAATAGCCCTATCGTGGGTTCGAATCCCACCCTCTCCGCCTTCGCTTCGCCGAAGCTTTAGCGAAGGCGAGCTTCGTCGAAGCTACGGCGAGATAAAGTTGTATTACGTTTACATATTAAATTGTAGTGATAAAAGAACATATTTAGGTTGCACAAACAATCTTAAAGATAGGATAGAAAGACACCAAAAAGGATTTATTCCAGCAACAAAAGAAAGATTACCTGTTTTTCTGATTTGTTATTTTGCATTTACCAACAAAAATAAAGCTTTTCAATTCGAAAAATATCTAAAATCAGCATCGGGAAGGGCTTTTTTGCGCAAGAGATTAATTTAAAGGAGAGGTGCGAGAGCGGTTGATCCGGCTGGTCTTGAAAACCAGTATGCCAGAAATGGCATCGTGGGTTCGAATCCCACCCTCTCCGCAGTCAACACTTTTTATCGAGAGACCGAGACGCCTCAAAGTCGCCTGAGAGGCAATTTTTTGGTATAATAGAATAAGAATATGAACAGGTCTCTATTGAGTAAACAAATAAACAAGGACCAGATTGACGAACTAAAAAATAACACAAAGGCCCTCCTATCTTTTATACAAAATCAAAACGAAGGGACAATTGTTTATGTTCTGGAAAAATTAGGGAGATTAGAAAATGGTTATAGCCGAGAGCCATTACTAAATTTGTTAAACCACGATAATGAAAATATTAGAACTTTAGCTATTAAAAATTTAGCTAAAATTGAAGATATTTCTCTTTTACCTACTTTTATAAAATACGCAAGTTCAGATGAAAGTACAGAAGTAAGACGGGAATCTGTCTCTGCAATAGGAAGACTTAGAAATGAGAAGGCGATTCCAACCCTAATAGGATTTTTATCTGACAAAGATCCAAAAGTGGTAATGCAGGCCATAAGAGGATTACTTGTTTTTTCCAATAAATTAGAAGTTAAACAAGAATTGAAGAAATTACTTGACCATCCAAATGAACTTATAAAAGAAGTTATCAATAAAGAAGTTAATGGGTTTAGTTATAAGACAAACAATTCTCAAAAACACGATGAGTTCCCTTCGTTTTTAAGGAACGCAGTGGTACATGGCGATGTCCAAGAGGTTTTAAAATATGTACCAGATGAATCAATACATCTAACTTTTACTTCACCGCCGTACTATAACGCAAGGGATTATTCTATTTATCAAAGTTATGATGAATATTTAAATTTTCTAGAAAGAGTATTTAAAGAAGTCCATCGAGTTACCAAAGAAGGAAGGTTTTTTGTGCTTAATACTTCGCCCATTATTATTCCACGAATAAGTCGGGCCCACGCTAGTAAAAGATATCCTATTCCTTACGATATTCATCCGCTGTTAGTAAAAATGGGCTGGGAGTTTATTGATGATATTGTATGGGTTAAACCAGAGGCAAGCGTAAAAAATAGAAATGCAGGATTTCTTCAGCACAGAAAACCTTTAGCATACAAACCAAATGCAGTTACAGAAATGTTAATGGTTTATAGAAAGAAGACAGACAAACTGATTGATTGGAATATATGGCAATATGATTGGGATAAAGTTAAAAAAAGTAAGGTAAGAGACAATTATGAGACGACAAATGTCTGGCGCATAGATCCAACTTTTGATAAGGTTCATAGTGCTGTTTTCCCTCTTGAATTATGCAATAAGGTAATCAAATATTATTCATTTGTGGGTGATTTAATTTTTGACCCTTTCGCTGGGAGCGGGACGCTTGGTAGAGCGGCTATGGAACTGAACAGGAATTTCTTTTTGGCAGAAAAAGAAATCAAATATATTGACAGAATTAGGGAGGAAATTAATAAAGTCGGCAATTTGTTCCGTTCAAAAGATGGGCAACCAAATTTCGTTGACTTAAATAATTTTATTTCGTTATCAAAAAGAACAGCATGACAATAACAGAGCAAGTAGCTAAAAATATAATCAAAAAATTATTAAAGGGTGAAGATTATCGTATTGAAGTGGTAGTCTTGATTAACGCCGAATTTTTACAATTCGCCGTTGATTTTTTCAAAAAAATTGTTGATGCAAAACTTAAAAGCAAAAATATTGTTGATTGGTATAAAAAGGAATTTCTCAATCCATCGCTACCAGCCAGAGATATAGCAATTAATTCCGGTTTGAATGAAAAAACAATCCACAATATGTTTAATTCGTCAACGAAAGAAATTGTTATCGACGCTTCAAATGAACATTACGACACTCTTTATAAAGCCATAAAAGATCTTGTCGAGACTGAGCACGATCTCGATCTTACTTTAACTATTAAATTAAAGGGTGTAAGTGTTGATTTAAATGTTAGTGAAAGCTTGATTGTTATAAATACTCTTGCCGTAAAAAGAGCAGCATTGAGAGGCGGTTTATGGAGTACTGCTGGGAAAAGAGTAGAGAAACCATTAATGCAGACTTTATGTAAGCTTTACGGGGTTTCCGATAAAAATTATGCAATCAAAATTAAGGGCAAGGTTGTGAGCGATATTGATTTTGAGAGAGAAATCGATTTTTACCTGATTGACGGAGGAAAACAGCATAAATGTGAGGTGAAGTTAATGGGTAGAGGGAATCCAGAGAGTGCGGACGCTGTAATTGCAAGAAGTAGCAAGGTTTTTGTGGCAGATAAACTTTCGGAAACAAATAAGAAACAACTTGATAGTTTAGGGGTTGAATGGGTTGAATTGAGAAGCGCTGGCGGTTTTAAACGATTCGAAACTGTATTGAATCATCTTAAAATACCTCACGGTAGGTTAGCTGACGACATAGATAGTAAATTGAAAGGAATATTTAAAGAAATTTTCAAATAAGAATTTGTTGGCCCGAGCTCGGCAGACCAAGCAATCTCATAAAGTGAAATTAGAAAAACTTGGAATAACTCAAGACCGAGACACCCCGTTTTGGAAATCGCTAAAACCCTCAGTTTTGTTCTCAAATTCTTAGTTCTAGTCCTAGATACTCCGCCAGTTAAAAAACCGGTAATGCCGGTTTTTTGTTTTTATCCACGGGCGACTACTATTCCGATGATTTCTTTTGCTCCAAATTCTTTTAAAACCCTAGCACCCTCATTCATAGTAGCGCCTGTGGTATAAACATCGTCAATTAATAAAATTCTTCTGTTTTTTATTAAATCTCCATTTTTGATTGAAAACACTCCCTTAATGTTTTCTTCTCTCGCCTCAGTGGCAAGTTCAACTTGTGGCAAGGTCTCTTTTACTTTAATCAAAACGTCATTTAAAATTTCGAGATTTAAAAATTTCGATAACTCTTTAGCTATTTCTTCAGCTTGATTAAATCCCCGCCATTTTAATTTCTTTTCTTCTAGGGGCACCGGAACCAAAAAGAAATTGGCGAAATTTGGTTTGTTGTCTATTAACTGAAAGTGTTCTATTATTAAAGAAGACAGGGGAAAAGCCAGTTCTTTGACAAAGGGTTCATATTTAAAGCGCTGAATTAAGTTTTTGATTAAAGGTTTTTGGTAATCGATGGCGAAATACAAATCTCTAAGATTTTGAGTAGGACCCACCGAGGGTGGGTACCCCGGTTGATGAACTTCTGAAATTTCAAGGGTGGCTCGACAATCTTCGCAAAGATAACTTCCTTCTCTTTGACAGTTAAAACAAAATTTCGGGAACAAAAGCTCAAGGATGAAATTTGTGAATTTCTCTTTCATGATTTTTATGATACAATAGAACAATGATTTTTCCAAAGATATTACTACCTAAAAAATTTTTAGGAATAGATGTTGGAACAGCGGCTATCAAAATAGTAGAGTTGTCACGCTGGGGAGAAAGAAGAAAATTAGAAAATTATGGCGAAATCAAAGCTGAAGTAGTTTACGAGAAACCCTTCCGGACATTTGAAAAAAGCACCCTTTTACTTTCCAGTCGGGAGATATCTCGGGCAATAAAAGCCGTGATAGAAGAGGCGAAAATTAAGACCAGAGATTGCGTTTTCTCTATTCCTGACTTTTCTAGTTTTTTCACCAATTTTGAACTTCCGCCAATGACCAAAGAAGAACTTCCCCAAGCCGTAGTTTATGAAGCCAGGCAACATGTCCCCCTGCCATTGGGAGAGGTAACCTTAGATTGGCAAGTGATTGAGGGCGAGGTCTCAGACCAAAAGAAAACAAAACTGAAAATACTTTTAGTGGCTGTCCCCAATGAAGTAATTAATCAATATCGAGAAATTGCCGCACTGACAAATCTTCAACTTTTCGCCTTAGAAGCCGAGGTGTTTGGTTTAATTCGCTCTCTAATCTCAGAAGATGAAAAAAGAACCCTTTCTATTATTGATATCGGAGCCCAAAGCACTACCTGCAGTATTATTGATAAAAGAGTACTTAAAGTGTCCTACAGTTTTGACCTTTCCGGAAATGAATTAACAGAAATAGTAGCCAAAAGTTTATCTCTCGATTACAAAACAGCCGAAAAACTTAAAGAAAAATATGGGTTAGAAGATATTCTTCTTCCTCACACCATCTCTGGCACTCCATCACCTGAAAAAAGTATTAAAGAAATTTTACTTCCTTTAATTGACACAATTCTAAGAGAGATTGAGAAAATTTGCCAGAATTTTTACCAAACCGAAGGAAAAGAAGTTCAAAAATTTATAATAGCTGGCGGCACTGCCTTAATACCTGGATTAAAAGAATATTTCGAAAGTTATCTTAAAAAAGAAGTTGAAATTGCTAACCCCTTTTCCAGTCTTTTTTACCCCCCAATTTTAGAAAAAACATTAAAAAAAATGGGGCCTGCCTATGCCATAGCCGTCGGCACGGCCCTCAGGGGACTTGAATAAATTATTATGATAGAAATTATTCCCAAACCAGCTCAAAAATTACCCCTCTGGTTAAATATACTTTTTTATTTTTCAATAGGGCTTTTATTAGCAACGATTTTAACCTATTTTATCTTAGGCCGTTCCCTAAAAAAATCAGATATTTCTCTTAAAAATTTAGAAGAAACAATATCTCATCAAGAAAAAACTAGTGAAGAGATTTCCTTAGAAAGAGAAGTTTCTGATTATCAGAAAAAAATCAAAGATTTTTCTCTGTTATTCTTCCAACATCGATATTGCTCAAAATTTTTTGATTTTATCGAGAAAAATTGCCATCCTAAAATTTGGTTTTCTCAATTTAGTTTAAACTCTAAACAGGCTGAAGCTAATCTTTCTGGAGAAGCCGAGAATTTTACCGTCATCGGCCAACAATTCCTTATTTTTAAATCCAGCCCCTTAGTTAAAAATATTAATCTAGCCCAAATTTCAATTGGGAGAGCGGGAAGGGTTAATTTTAGTTTAGATCTTTCCCTAGACCCCAGCGTTTTTAAGCCCCATTAGAAATCAAAACTTTCTAATAGAATAAGTAAACAAGTAATTAAAATTTCTAACGGGGTAAATAGAATGAACCGTCAAATCATCATCGTTATTTCTCTTTTTTTAGTCCTGATTTTAGGAGTTGGATTAGTTTCTCCAAAATATCAGGATTTAAAACAATTATCGAAAAAAATTGGGGAAAAACAAGCCGAACTTCAATCTAAAAAAGAATACTTTTCAAATCTAAAGGAAACCTCTGAGGAGCTTAAGAATTACGAAGTCCAACTTTCCAAAATTGATTCCGCTTTGCCCCCTGACCCAGGATTGCCAGCCCTGTTTGATTTTATCCAAAAGGCAAGTTCTCAATCAGGTTTGGTTTTAAAAGAAATAAGCCCCTCAAGCACGAAGCTTTCTCAAAATTTTGAAGGGCTTCAAGAAACCGAATCATCTTTGTCAGTTTCTGGTTCATATTCCTCATTTAAAAATTTTCTTTTAGTCTTAGAAAAAACAGCAAGATTAATTGAAATAGAGAGTATTTCTTTTTCTTCTTCGGAAAAAGAAACCCCTATTAACTTTAATTTAAGAATCAAAGTATATTCTTACTAACGTGGCTATAACATTCTTAGAAGAAAGAAAAAGATTGAGGTATTTGTTTCCGGTTTTGGCAATTGTAATTTTAATTACCGTTTTTGTTATTTGGCGCGGTTTTTTTGCCAAAGGAAAACCCGGAATTATACCCGAAACCATCCAAAAACCAGCGGGAAAAATAGAAATAAACCTTCAAGTTTTAAAAGACCCTCTTTTAGAAGAATTGCAGCCATTTGAGAAAGTCGAGCCGATAATTGAGGAAATCGGTCGCCGCCAAAACCCATTTATACCCTATTAATAAGGTGTCTACTTTT